>Ga0307306_10000005_pt1 | contig 56003 bp, 56 predicted proteins | sample ER_DNA_193_FD_194507 | JGI IMG/M metagenome (GOLD analysis project Ga0307306, IMG submission 194507) | Bulk soil microbial communities from the East River watershed near Crested Butte, Colorado, United States - ER_DNA_193 | ecosystem: Environmental > Terrestrial > Soil > Floodplain | place...
AGTCGTTCGCCGAAGAGGCCAAACGGCGCTGCGATGTGATCGCGGCCGGCCTCGCCACCGGCAGCAGCGACTTCGAGACGATGCGCGCCGAAGCCCACGCCCTCAAGGGCACCGCCGCCGTCGTCGGCCTCCGCCGCCTCGCCGAGCTGGCGGGCCTGATGGAGTCCGACCTCGCCGAAGCGAAGAAGACCGGCACCATCCGCGGTGGCCGCGACCATCAGATCGCCGACGCCGCCAAAGCCCTAGCCGACGGCGCCGCCGCCGCGGCCAAAAGCGAAGAGGAGCCCCCAGACGTCGGCCGCTCCCTCGCCCAGCTCTTCAGCGCCTGAGGCGCAGCCGATTTTTGCCCCAGCGGGGTGTGGCAAAACTCCGCTGCGGTTGCAGGTAGCGCGCTAGGCTCGGCGTCTGGGGCGGTAGCTCAGTTGGTTAGAGCACGGGACTCATAATCCCTTGGTCGCTGGTTCGAGTCCAGCCCGCCCCATGGCCTGACTCAGACGATCGTCAGCTGCAGAGCGGCGCCGATCGCGCCGCAGGCCGCGACCACGTAGAGCACCGTCAGCTTCGAGTGCCAGCGGTTGAGGGCGAGGAAGGCGCCTGCGGCCAGCGCGGCGGTATAGACGTCGACGACTGACGCTTCGAGGATTTCCACGGTGACGGCGGCGATCAGGCCGATGACGCCGGCGGCGACGCCGAGGAGGAACTGATGGAGGCGTTCGTTTTCGGCGATCGCGACCAGCTGGCGGTGGAGGAAGATCGGGAAGACGAAGGCGGGGATGAAGATGCCGAGGGTCATCAGCAGGGCACCCACGAGGCCGCCGGCGAGGTAGCCGACGAAGGTGGAGAAGATGATCAGCGGCGCGGGGAGGATGCCGCCGATCGCCAGGCCGTCGATGAACTGGCTCTCGGTCAGCCAGTGGTGGCCTTCGACGGCGCCGTCGTGGAGGAAGGGGACGACGGTGTAGGCACCGCCGAAGGTGAGCAGGCCGGCCTTCAAGCCCTCGAGGAAGATTTCGCCGCCGAGGCTGACGGTGATCGCACCCGCGGCGATCCACATCAGCGCCGGCAGGGAGAAGGTCAGCGAGGAGGCGCGCCCGAGCCAGCTGCGGGCATTGCGCCAGAGCTCATAGGCCAGCCCGCCGCCCAGCAGCACGAGGACGAAACTGGCGTCGGCTAGGTAGGTGAGCGCGAAGCCGGCGATTGCGATCAGCGCCAGGGGCACGTCCTGGATGAACGATTTGCTCAGGCGCACCAGCGCCCGCGCCACCAACGCTCCCACCGCGGCGTTCAGCCCGTAGAAGAGCGCGTCGAGGTTCTTGGCGATGTCGGCCTCGACGTAGAGAGCCGAGAGGCCGAGCATCAGCAGGAAGCCCGGCAGCATGAACCCGAGCCCAGCGGCGAAGCCGCCCAGCTTGCCGCCGCGCAGCCGCCCGAAGTAGACGCAGAGCTCGTGCGCCTCCGGGCCGGGCAGCACCTGGTAGACGGCGAGCTGGCGCTGGAATCCGCGCTCGTCGAGCCAGCCTTCTTCCTCGACGCACTCGCGTTTGATCATCGCGATCTGCGCCGCCGGCCCGCCCCAGGCGAGGCAGCCGAATTTGAGAAAGCGGAGGAAGAGGGCGAGGGGAGATTCCAAAAGGGCTGTTTGTCTATCGCAGTCAGGGGTAATTCGCCTTTACGCCCAACGTCGAGCCGTATCACTCTGGTTCGCGCCGATCTTGGGGGAATCCCGACTGTGGGAGTGGCGAGGTTGACGAGCCTCGGACCTGGCCCCGGTCAAGAAGAAGAAGCTCGGCAAGCGCCGTCGCGCGCCCCTGCCTGAACCGGTAACCGACCCCAAGACTTGGAGGACGAATATGGCTGACGGAAGCGTTGGCGAAGCGCAGGAGAAGGCGCAAGAAGTTGCAGGCGAAGCGCAGGAAAAAGCGCGTGACGCGGCCGGCAAAGCGCAGGAGAACGTGCGCCAGCAGGTCGACCAGCGCTCGACCGAGGCCGGCGAGAAAGTAACCAGCACCGCCCAGGATCTCCGCTCGGTCGGCGAGGAGCTGCGCAAACAGGGCAAGGACACGCCGGCGAAACTCGCCGACCAAGCCGCCCAGCAGACCGAGAAAGTCGGCTCCTATCTCAAAGAGAAGGGCCCCGACGAGATGCTGCACGACGTCGAAGACTTCGGGCGGCAGCGGCCCTGGGCCGTGCTCGCCGGCGGTCTCGCGCTCGGTGTTGTGGCGGCGAGGTTCCTCAAGGCCTCCAGCCGGGATCGCTACCAGCAGCGGAGCAACGGGAGCAGCCCCACCGGGCAGCTGCCGCGGACGACGCCGGCGCCGGTGCACCGCTCCGCCGTGGAGCCGGTGGTCTCGCCGCCGCCCCCGACGGCGACGCCCACCCCGACCGCGACGCCGGTGACTCCGACTCCCTCGGCATCCCCGGCCCCATGAGCACCATGAACGGGGAGAGCAACGAGCTGCGTTCGCACTCCACTGGGGACCTCGTCAAACAGCTCTCCGAGCAGACGACGACGCTGGTCCGCAAGGAGATCGAGCTGGCGAAAGCCGAGCTCACCGAGAAAGGAAAGGTGGCGGGACAGGGCGCCGGGATGTTCGGCGGGGCGGCAGTTGTCGGCCTGCTGGCGCTGGGTGTGCTGACGACGATGATCCTCGCTCTGCTCGACAAGGCGATGGACCTCTGGGTTGCCGCCCTCATCGTCACGCTCATCTACGGGGCCATCGCGGCAGTGCTGGCGATGACCGGCAAAGAGCGAATCAAGCAGGCGACGCCGCCCGCACCTGAACAGACCGTCGAAACCGTGAAGGAGGACGTGCAATGGGCCAAGAGCCAAGCCAAATCCGCCAAGAGATAGAGGAGACGCGCGCAGAGATGGGCGACACCGTCGACGCGCTCGCCTACAAGGCGGACGTCAAAACCCGGATGAAGGAGTCGATCTCCGACAAACGCGATCGCCTGGTCGACCAGATCCAGGGCACGACGCACAAAGTCGGCGAAGCCACCCCGGACGGTCAGCAGGTCAAAGAGGGCGCCCGGGAAGTCGTCGGCGTGGCCCAGGAAAACCCGCTCGGCCTCGCGATCGGAGGCCTTGCCGCCGGCTTCCTCGTCGGCATGCTGCTGCCGAGCTCGCGGATCGAGGACGAACGGGTCGGGCCGATCGCCGACCAGGTGAAGGAAACGGCGGCGGAAACCGCCGGCGAGGCCGTCGATCGCGGCCGCGAGGTTGCCAGCCAGGTCGCCGAGCAGGCGGTCGAAGGGGCCAAAGAAGTCGGCCAGCAGGCAATGGAGCAGGCCAAAGAGGTCGGCCAGGAAACCGTGGATACGGCCAAACAGGCCGGTCAGGAGCAGGCCGAGGAGCTCAAAGACAGCGCCAAAGAAGGCGCGGAAGAAGTCAAAGAGCAGGCTCGAGCCTGATAGAGCAGGCTCGAGCCTGATCTAGTCAAGCCGAGCCCCGCGAGGGGCTCGGCTTTCATTTGGGGCAGGTCGATTTGGCTTGTCGGCCACACCTCTGTAGATTTTCCCCAATCAGGAACTGCCGGAGTGCTGGGAAGCGCTTCGATTCGGGGAACCAGCACGGACGAGGTGAGGAGGAGCGGTGACCGAACTTGACGTCGATCTCGGCGCATTGCTGCCGGCCGATCTGCCTGACGGGCGGGAAGCGGTCGAGGAGGGGAAGGCCCTAGCGGCGAGCGTGGAGCGCGGCCGCTCGCTCTTCTGCGAGGAGAAAGGCGTCCGGTCCGAGCGCGAGTGGCGGGAAAAGGCGCGCAGCGAGGGCATCGCCTGCACCTGCATGAACATCGGCCTCAACACCTGGGGCGAGACCCGCGAGGCCCTCGGGCGGATCTACGAAGACGCGCTCTCCCGCGGCGTCCGCCCGCCCGACCGCTTCAACCTGATCGCCGAGCGGCGGCAGGGGCTGCCGAAAGACAAGCGGGCCGAGGCCCCGCAGGAAACCGGGCCGGCGATGATGACCGAGCAGGACTGGTGGGAGCTGGCGCACACCGTGCCGATCGAGCCGGAGGCCGCCGACAACAACATCGGCAGCCCGGCCTCGATCGAAAACGCGCTCGACGCGCTGCGTGCCGGGGTGAGCTCGATCGGCGTCCTCTCCCAGCACACGTGGCGCTGGCCCTACTGGGACGACGAAGTCGGCCAGACGATGGTGACGCTGAAGGGCGCCGGGCTGCTGGCGGCCTTCAAATCCGAGGGCGTCGTCTTCGACTCCTACCTCGAGGACGGCTACCCCGGGGTCTTTCACGACTACGCCAACTACATCGGCTGGGCGATGGTCGAGCGCTACATCTCAGAAGAGCTGATCGGCGCCGCCTACTCGCCCTCCTGGGGCGGCCTGACCCAGAACCCCGTGGTCAAGTCGGCGGTGACCCTGGCGCTCGAGGCGGTCAACACCGACCGGGTGCCGTTCCTCTACACGCAGGGCGACACGATCGGCAACACCCCCGATTTCGACGCCAACATGGCGGTCCTCAACACCGACGTCCTCTTCATGAAGATGGTCGACCAGCGCTACCGCCTCGGCACGGCGCCGATCGCGGTCCCGGTCACCGAGACCGAACGGATCCCCTCCTGGGACGAGGTGGCGACGGTGCAGACGATCAGCCGCCGGCTCGACGACTACGTGCCGATGGTCGACCCGGTGGTCGACTGGGCGAAGATCGAGGCCATGCGCGACCGGCTGGTCGCCGGCGGCCGCCGCTTCTACGAAGCCGCGATCGGGGGCCTCGCCGGCGCCGGCATCGACGTCCGCGATCCGGCCCAGATGCTGCTGGTGCTGAAACGGCTCGGCTCCGAGCGCTGCGAGGAACTGTTCGGAGCCGGCGATCCCGCCCCCGATTTCCCGCGCGGGCGGCGGCCGGTGCTCGAAACCGACCTGGTCAAGAGCACGATGGAAGAGCGTGAGCGGATCCTGGCCGAACTCCACGGCCGCCACGAAGAGGAGGCGATCCGCGGGATGAAGGTGCTCGTCACCTCGACCGACGTCCACGAATTCGCCCCCTTCCTGCTCGCCTCGACGCTCTCGGCGGTGGGGACCGAGGTGATCGACTTCGGCATCAACCGCGACCCCGAGGACATCGTCAAAGCGGTGATCGAGACCGACGCCGACGCGGTCGTGATCAGCACCCACAACGGCGTCGCCCGCAACTTCGGCCAGCTGCTGATGCGGGAGCTCGCCGGCGCGGCGACCCGGGAGGTGCCGGTCTTCATGGGTGGCGTGCTCAACGAAGACGTCGAGGGGTCGGACGTCCCCCGCGACGTCAGCGCCGACCTCAACGCCACCGGGATCCAGACCCCGGGGACGATCGACCGCCTCGTCGACGCTCTGATCGAGCGCCGCGCCGGCGGCGTTCCGGCCTAAATGGGCGCGGTCGCGCTCGCCGACTTCGGCAGCACCTACACCAAGCTCAGCCTCGTCGACCCCGACGAGGGGAGGCTGCTGGGTCGGGCCGAGGCGCCGACCAGCATCGGCACCGACCTGATGGAGGGCTACGCGGCGGCGCTCGAAGCGGCTCGGCGCGCCGCCGGCGGGCAGGTCGAGGTCGAGGAGGCGATCGCCGCCTCCAGCGCCGGCGGCGGGCTGCGGGTGGTGGCGGTGGGCCTGGTCGCCGACCTGACCGCGGCTGCGGCGCGGCAGGCGGCCCTGAACGCCGGCGCCCGGGTGGGCGCGGTGCTCGCCGGCAGGCTCGGCTCGGCCCAGCTGGAGGAGCTGCGGGCGGCACGGCCGGAGATCGTTCTCTTCGCCGGCGGCACCGACGGCGGCCAGGCCGAGCTCGTCCTCGAAAACGCCCGCCGGCTCGCGGAGGCACGGCTCCCCACCCGCTTCGTCGTCGCCTGCAACGCGACGGTCGCGGCGGAGGCGGCGGAGATCCTCCAGGAGGCGGGCACGCCGGCCGACGTCGCCGGCAACGTGATGCCGAGACTGGGGGAGATCGAAGTCGAATCGGCCCGCGAGGCGATCCTCCGCGCCTTCCTCGACCACGTGATCGGCGGCAAGGGGCTCAGCGCCAGCCCCGACTTCGAGCGGATGGTGCGGATGCCGACTCCGGAGGCGGTTCTCGACGCGACGCGCCTGCTGTCGCAGGGGACCGAGGCTGTGGCCGGAGTCGGCGACGTGATGGTGGTCGACGTCGGCGGGGCCACCACCGACGTGCACTCCAGTCGCCTGGCCGAGGTGGCGACGCCGGGCGTCGAGGAGGCGCTGCTGCCGCCTCCGCCGACGCTGCGAACGGTCGAGGGAGACCTCGGCCTCCGCTCCGGCTCCGCCGGCGTCATCGGGGCGGACGGGCGCTGGCTCGAGGCCGAGGCCGATCTCGACGAGGACGCCATTGGACAAGCTGTAGCGCTGCGGTCAGGGGACTCGAAGTGGATACCCGGGACGGCCGAGGAGGCGCGCCTCGACCATCTCCTCGCCGTCGGATGCGTCACCCACGCGGTCCGGAGGCACTGCGGGACGATGCTGCTCTCCCGCGGCGAGAACGGCCCGCCGACCCTCGTGCGGGATGGCCCCGACCTGAGGGAGGTGGAGCAGGTGCTGGGCACCGGCGGGGTTTTCGCCCATCGCGACGATGGGCGCAAGATCCTCGCGACGGCTCTCGAGCGCCGCGCGCCCCGCTCCCTGGCGCCGCAAGACCCGGTGCTGCACGTCGACGGGAACTACGTCCTCGCCGCCGCGGGCCTGCTGTCGACGATCGATCCGGGGGCGGCGGCGCTGATGCTGCAGCGGCAGCTCGGCCTGGTCGAGGCCTAGACGTGGTGTCCATTTCGGAATCAGGTACGTCGCCGTCTCCACCCTCGAAATAGCGCATGATCTAGGCGGAAAGGGGAGACCGATGTTCAGGCGGCGGGAAAAAGAAAGCATCATCAGGATTTTCTACGCGGGGGACGTGCACGGCTCGCGCCTCTGCTGGAAGAAGTTCGTCAACGCCGCCGCGCACTACCCGGCCGATGCCCTGGTGATGGGCGGCGACCTCACCGGCAAGGCGCTGGTCCCGATCGTCCGCGGCGAGGACGACGCCTACCGGGCACGGGTGATCGGCGAGGAGCGGGTCGCGCGAACCGCGGCGGAGCTGGACCAGATGCAGACGGCGATCTCGACCAACGGGATGTACCCGCTGATCGTCGACCCCGACGAGGCACAACGGCTAGAGCAGGATGAGCGTCGCCGCGAGGAGGCCTTCGAGCGGGCGCTGCTGGACGAGCTGCGGCTCTGGGTCGAGCTCGCCGACGAACGCCTCGCCGATACCGGCGCCCGCGCCTACGTGATCCCCGGCAACGACGACCCCTGGTCGATCGACGAGGTCCTGGCCAGCGGCTCCAGCGTCGTCGCCTGCGACGAGCGGATCGAGGTCCTCGGCTCCCATGAGATGGTCTCGTTCGGGTATTCGAACCGAACCCCGTGGGAGACGCCGCGGGAGCTCGGCGAGGGGGAGATCTACGCCCGCCTCAAGCGTCTGACTGAGCAGTTGGAGAACCCGGAGCGAGCGATCTTCAACATCCACGTCCCGCCTTGGGAGAGCAGCCTCGACACCGCCTTCGAGGTCGACGAGGAGCTCCGTTACGTGACCAAGGGGGGGCGGCCGCACGAGGTCGCCACCGGCAGCCGCGCGGTCCGGCAGATCATCGAAGAGACGCAGCCGGTGCTGAGCCTTCACGGTCACATCCACGAGAGCAAAGGTGTGACGAGGATCGGCAGGACCGTGGCCGTCAACCCAGGCTCCGATTACGGGAGCGGGCACCTCGACGGCTGCCTGGTTCACCTGGGACGCGAACGTGTAATCGGCCAGTACCTGGTCTCGGGATAACGATGGGGAGGAGAAGATGAACGTCTACGCGCGCAAAGCAACCGGGCTGGTGCGGGAAGTGTCCCCGTTCTCGACCTTCGTCTTCAACATGGCGGGGCAGCCGACGTCGGTACTGCTCGCCACCTCTGTCTTCCTCGCCCTCGCCCTCTTTCCCGGCGGCTCGATCTGGCTGGGGTTCGCCATGGCGCTGGGAGTCGCACTCGTGATTTCGGTCTGTTACGGCCTCTTCACCTCGGCGATCCCGCGCAGCGGCGGCGACTACGTACTGGTTGGCCGCGTCACCCATCCGGTGATCGGCCTGGTGTCCTCCTTCTTCTGGACCTCGGGGGTGATCCTCTCGATCGCCTTCATCGCCCTGGCGTTCGTCACCGTCGGCCTCGGCCCGTCGCTGACCGCGCTCGGGCTCGTCAGCGGTCACGAATCCTTGGTTACCGCCGGCAACGACCTCGCCACCAGCGAGGGCTGGCAGTTCGGCATCGGCACCGCCCTGATCCTCGGCTCGGCGGCCCTGCTCGCCGGCGGCTGGCGCTGGACGACGCGGATCATGAATGGCTTCTGGCTGCTGATGATGCTCGGCCTGGCCACGGTGTTCCTCGTCCTGCTGTTCAAGAGCCACGCCGGCTTCGTCCACAGCTTCAACCAGTTCGCCGGCTCGGTCACCGGGGAAAAGGACACCTACAGCTCGATCGTCGCCAGCGCCCACAAAGAAGGGATCGACACCGATCCGGCGTTCAGCATGCACAACACCTGGCCGACCTGGGCGCTGATCTGCAGCCTCACCCTCTTCGCCTGGCTCTCGATCTATATCTCCGGCGAGGTGCGGCGGGCGAGGGACACGACCCAGATCAAGGTGATGGCCGCTGCCAGCACGGTTCACATCGCGATCGCCTTCGTCTTGGCGACCCTCTTCTTCAGCACCTTCGGCCACGACTTCTTCGTCGCGATCAACGGGCTCAGCGAATCGGAAAGCTACCCCTTCGCAGCGCCCCCGTTCTACACCTTCCTGACCTCGATCGCAGGCGGCAGCACGCTGCTTTCTTGGTGGCTCCTGATCACCTTCGCCGCTGCGTTCCCGCTGTTGATGATCCCCAACATCACGATTGCCGTGCGCACCCTCTTCGCCTGGGCGCTCGACGGGCTGCTGCCGGCCCGCTTCGCGCAGGTGTCCTCGCGCACCCATGCACCGCATTACGCGATCGGCCTCACCGTCATCCTCAGCGTCGCCGTCCTCGGCTGGGCGGTCACCAACGGCGAAGGCTTCTTCAGCGTCCTGGTCGAGGCCGTCCTGGTGCAGTTGATCGCGATGATCCTGATCGGGGTCTCGGCCGCCCTGCTGCCATACCGCCGGCCGGAGGCTTGGCGCGCCTCGGCGACCACGCGGCGCCTCTTCGGCGTTCCGGTGATCTCGATCGCCGGCGTGCTGTTGGCGGTGCTGCTGGCCGCGGTGTTCTACGTGTACATGCTCTACGAAGGCCTCAACATCGACAGGGGCCACTTCTTCCGCGACGTCGCGATCCTCTTCGTCGCGTCCTTGCTGACCTTCTTCGCCGCCCGCGCCGCCCGTCTGCGCCAAGGCGTCGATGTGGACAAGCTCGCCTCGGAGATCCCGCCGGAGTAGTGGTGGGCTCGAACGTGGAGCCGCTCACCGATCCCGTTGCCGAGGGGCGCCGGATCGCGGAAGCCGCCGCCGAGCGGGAAGTCACGCTTCGGGTGCTCGGGGGCGTGGCGGTGGCGATGCTGTGTCCGAGCAGCCGCCGACCGCCGCTGGCGCGGGAGTACGCCGACATCGACCTCGCCACCACCGCATCGGCCAAGGACGAGGTGTCAGGCCTGCTCGAGTCGCTGGGTTACCGGGGTGACAAGGAGTTCAACACGCTCCACGGCCACCGCCGCCTCTACTTCTGGGATGAGGTCGCACAGCGTCAGGTGGACGTCTTCGTCGACGAGGCGAACCTCTGCCACCGGATCGCGCTGAGGCGCCGGCTCGAGTCGGTCCCGCTCACCCTTTCGCTCGCCGACCTGACCGTGTTGAAGCTCCAGGTGGTGGAGACTAACGAAAAGGACTTCCTCGACATCTGCGCGCTCTTCGCCGATCACGATCTCACCCCCAACGACAGCGGTGTCAACTCCGCCTATGTCGCCGATCTCACGGCGTCGGACTGGGGTTTGTGGAGAACCCTGTCGATGGTGAGCGAACGCAGTGAACAGTTCGCGCTCGAGCTGCCCGGGTTCGAGGCCGCCGAGCTCGTCGCGGAACGGCTGCGGCTGCTGCGCTCGGAGATGGAGGCGGCCCCGAAGTCGCGAGGCTGGAAGTTGCGGGCGCGGATCGGCGATCGCAAGCGTTGGTACGAGCTTCCCGAAGAGGTCAGGTGAGGTGGGACGTGTCAGTTGCTTCGGATAGTCTCGCCCCTGTGAAGTCGCTGACCAATCGCCTTATGAGAGGGCAAACGTGACGCGGCCCCGGCGCGGGGAGCCCCGTGCGCGAACGAAAATCCTCGAAGCGAGCCGAAAGCTCTTCTCGCGCCGGGGCTTCGCCGAGACTTCGATGGGGGACATCGCCCGGGCGGCGCAGGTCGCGAGGGCGACCGTCTACAACAACTTCGACGACAAGCAGGACATCCTCTCGGACATCATCAAGGACTACATGGTCGGCTACGCGCAGATTCCCCAGAAACTGCGCGAGAACGCCCGCTCCGGCCAGACCTCCTTCGACCTCGTTGAGGAAATGGTCCGCGAGGCGCTTACCTGGCGGGTCACCAACGCCGACCTGCGGCCGATCGTCGCGGTGGCCCGCAACATGCGGGGCTCCGGCTGGGAGGAGGCTGACAAGGCCGCCGATGACGCAATGCTCGGCTGGATCATGGCGGTGCACGCCGCCGACGAGTCCGCCGGCGTGATCCGCGACGGCATCGACCTCGAATTCGGCGTCCGCGCGACCTACGCGATGATCGAGGCGATCCTCCGCAACTTCCCCGTCTCCTCCGACGAGGAGGAGATCAACCGTGTCGCCCATCAGCTGGCGCTGCTGCACTGGCACTCGATCTGCTCCGTCCCGCCGGAGGAGGCCCCGCGAAGCCCGCTGGGCAAAAGGTCACCCGCTGAAGCGTAGACATACTGTCCACTATCGGTAGTCTGAGTGGAGTGTCTACATCAAAGCATGTAGCGAGTGACCTCGGGCACCTGATCCACCCGCTGACCGACCACTCGGTTCTGCCACAAGCGGGGCCGCTGGTGATCGGGCAGGGAGAAGATTGCGAACTGGTGGCGGCGGACGGGCGCCGCCTGATCGACGGCATGGCCGGGCTCTGGACGGTCAACGTCGGCCACGGGCGCCAAGAGCTGATCGAGGCGGCGGTGACGCAGCTCCGCGCCCTGCCGTACGTTTCCACCTTCGGCGGCGTCTCTTCGCCACCGGCGATCGAGCTGGCGGAGAAGATCGCCGAGCTGGCTCCGCCCGGCCTGAGCGGCGTCTTCTTCGTCTCCGGAGGCAGCGAGGCCAACGAGACGGCGATCAAGCTCGCGCGGCGCCACTGGGTCCACGGCGGCGAGCCGGAGAAGTCGATCGTGCTCGCCCACGAACGCGGTTATCACGGCCTCGCCGGGGTGACCACGACGGCCACGCGGCTGCGGCCCTACCACGGCGTTTTCGGGGTGGGGGCCCCCGACATCCACGAGGTTCCGGCGCCCTACCCCTACCGCTGCACCGCCGGCACCCCCTGCGATCCCGACACCTGTCCCGTCTGCAGAGGCGAGGCGCTCGAGCGCCGGATCGCCGAGCTGGGGGCGGAGCGGATCGCCGCGGTGATCGTCGAGCCGGTCTTCGGCTCGGGCGGGGTGATCGTTCCCCCGCCGGGCTACCTACGCCGCCTGCGAGAGATCTGCGACCGCCACCGGCTGCTGCTGATCGTGGACGAGGTGATCACCGGGTTCGGGCGGACCGGAACCTGGTTCGCCTGCGAGCACGAAGGGATCGTGCCGGACCTGATCACTTTCGCCAAGGGCGTCACCAGCGGTTACGTCCCGCTGGGCGGCGTGATCGTCAGCGATGCCCTCTGGGACGAGCTGCGGGAGCCCGAGGGGCGGCCCGGGGTGCTGATGCACGGCTTCACCCACTCCGGGCACCCGGTCGCCTGCGCGGTGGCGCTGGCGAACATCGCGACGATCGAGCGCGAGGACCTGCTGGCGCGAGTCCGGGAGATGGGCGAGACGTTGGCGAGGCTGCTGGCGCCGCTGCGCGAGCACCCGGAGGTGGGGGAGGTGCGGCAGGCCGGCCTGATGGCGGGGATCGAGCTGGTCGCCGACCGGGCGACCCGTCAGCGCTGGCCGGCGGCGGCGGCGAGAGGGCGGCGGGCCGCCGCCGAGGCGCGCGAGCGCGGCCTTCTCACCCGCAGCCTGCTCGACGACATCCTCTGCCTGGCCCCGCCGTTCACGATCTCCGAGGAGACGATGGGGCAGGCGGTGGAGATCCTCGCGGACAGCATCGAAGCGACCCGGGATCCCCACCGCTAGAGACTAAGAGGGCCTCTATTCGAGGTACTTTTCCGCCTGTTCTTTGGCTTCTTCGACGCCCTTTTCGGCCTGCGCCTTGCCTTCTTCGATTCCCTTTTCGGCTTCCTTGCGGGCTGCTTCGACCTTCTTCTTGTTCTTGCCGTTGAGGTTCTTTTCGACCTGCTGCTTGGCTTCTTCGATCCCCTTTTCGGCCTTCGCCGTCCCTTCCTGAACGGCTTCTTCCGCCTGCTTGGTGCCCTGTTGGACCTGTTCCTTGGCATTTTCGCGGATCGAGTTGCTTTCGTCGCTGCTGCTGCCGCAGCCGGACCAGACGATGCCGCCGGCGCCGATGGCGATCACCGCCAGGATCGGGCCGATGGCGTGCAGTTTCTTCGTCATGTTGAGATGCCCCCGGTCGTTTGCTGATTCTGTGGCTGATTCGGTGCTGCTCACTGTTGGGGCGGCAGTGAATCAGAACGAGCCGGACGCCTGGGGCCTCAGCGCACCCGGCAGACCTTTTCCAGCGTCGTGCTGATTTCCGAGTGCCCTTCGAAGCCGAACCTGGCGCGGGCGAAGGTGAAGGGGACTTCCGGGAACCCCACGGGGGCGCTGCAGGCGGCCGAGAGGTAGCTGCGAGCCTTGCCGGCGAAGCGCCAGCGACGGTCGAGCGAGAGCTCGATCTGGGTGATTGAGCCGAAGCCATTGGCGAGCCTGGGGATCCGGGTCCGCAGGACCGTTCCGAATTCTCCGTCGCGACGGTGGCCGATCTTCAGCGGCACGACGAGGGTGAAGCGAACCGGAGCGCCGCCGAAGAAGTGGAGGAGCAGCGCGGGCTTGCCTGCGAGGTGGCCGTTGAAAGCGAGGATTTCGCCGTTGGCCGCGACCGGGTTGTTGGTGCCGAGCTCGACCTCTGCCCGGAAGCTCCCGCGGCCGACGAGAGCGCTGCCGCAACGCGATCTCGCCTCGCTGGTGCTGGTCGACTGCAGGCGCGAGGGCGAGCAGGAGGGCAGCCCTTTCGTGTAGATGCGACCGTTGCGGTTGAGTTCGATTTCCATCACTTTCAGCGGCGGCGGATGGCTGCCGTCGGTGGTCGCCACGGCGCCCTTGATCGTCACTTGGATCGGCGCCGGAGTCTGTCGCGGCAGCGAGTGCGGTGAGAACTCGGCGTCGAAGTGGACCACCAGGTTGTCCTTCTTCTGCACCACGGCCCCGGTCACGGCTGCCGCCGACAGCGCCAGCAGTGCCGCCAGCGCGAATATGGGTAGGCCTCGCCGCATCCTCTGCGCAGTCTAGGAGCCCAGGGCGCTCTTGCCGCCGACGGCGTCGCGGAAGGCGTTCTTGAAGCGTTCGCTGCGGCGGTCGGGTGGGAACCGCGCTTCGGAGCGAGCCTGCTTCTTCGCATGGCGATCCCCGTAGCGCCGCCGCGCCCAGGCGGAGGCCGGCTTGCCGAGGCGACAGGCGCCGTAGAGGGCGACCGGGAAGACGAAGAAGCCGAGGGCCCCGTGCAGGACCCTTCCCTTGAGAAAGCAGATCGCGACCAGGGCGAAGACGATCAGGGCGCTGAGGAAGGTCCCGAGCAGGGCCTGGGCCGAGCCGTCTTCGATCGTCAGCGGCGTGAAGCCGACCAGGACCAGCATCATCCCGGCGGCGGCGATCACCGTGGCGTCGATCGACTTGCGGCCCTCCTCGGCCCAGTAGACGTCGTCGAGGTAGACCCAGAGGGCGAACTCGTCGATCGTAAGGCCGGCGCCGACCCCGAAGAAGAGGGCGCAGATCTCGGTCCAGGGGGTGCGGCCGAAGGCGAGGAAGCCGGCGGCGCCGGCGATCATCATCGTCACGATCCCGAAGACGAGGTGGTGGAGGTGGACGCCGCTGTCGCTGACGATGCTGCCCGGCCACCAGGAGACGCGCTCGCTGCGCTGCAGCCGCGTGCTCATGCGGATGAAGGCGAAGGAGAGGATGAAGCCGACGAGGACGAGGAAGAGCCCTTGCTCGTCGTGCTTTTCGATCTTGCCCCAGAAGTCGCCGACGATCGAGGCGGCGGTCATGCCGGCACCGGTGAGAGGTGCAGCGGCGGGGCGCCACCTTCCTTGCGGGCGATCAGTTCGACCGTCAGCAGGACGGCGGCGACCGCGAAGACCGGCGAGAGGAAAGCGTTGGCGGCGGCCTCGGCCAGCCAGGCGGCGAGGAAGGTGTCGCCGAGCTGGTGATGGACGAGCGACGCGAGGCCGCCGCCGATCGCGTCGCCGATGACCTCGATCGGGACCATCACCCAGAAGACGAGCCAGAAGCTGCCGCGGACCAGCTCGAAGCTGCGGCGCAGCGCCGAGGCCGGCGAGCGCTCCTCGATCTCGACGATCGAGCCCGCCAGCCCGAGGAAGACGAAGGCGAGGATCCCTGGAACGAGCCCGAGCAGGAGGCCGAGGGCGACGATCGCGACGAAGGCGACGTCGACGACAATCAGCCGCCCGTACTTGATCTGCCCGGCGATCTCACGTAGTCCGGGCCGCGCTTGGTCGTGCGGGTGGGTGAGGAAGATCGCGATCGCGCCGCTGAAGAAGATCTCCCCGAGCAGCCCGGTCATCGTCACCGCCCCGACGGCGAGCATCAGCGCCGCGATCTCGATCCCGCTGGTCAGGTCCAGCGACTCGACGTCGACCTGGAAGCTGAGCGCATCGAGCAGCCCGAGCGGCACGAAGACCACGGCGGCGAGGGCCAGAAGCGAGGGCATCCAGGCTCGGTAGGTGCGCCAGATGTCGGCGTAGGCGCCGGCGACCCGGCGGCCGAAGCTCATCCGCGGCGGCGGCCGCGGCGGCCGGCCGGGCGCCGGCCGCGCGCCTCCAGCTTCGACTGGCTCGACTCCGAAGCCGGTACCCGCTTGAGGCTGCCGAGCTCCGGGACCAGGATCTCTTCGGCGCAGCGGCGGTGCCAGTGGTGATGGTCTGTGCCGCCGAGCCGGCGGACGAACTGGACGACGGTGTGCTCCTCGCCGACCGGGATCTCACCGTGGCAGCCGGGGCAGCGGTAGAGCTTGCGGGAGATGCCGCGGATCAGGTAGACCTCGTCGCCCTCTTCGTTGATCCCGGTGAGGCTCCAGCGGATGCTCGGTTGTCCCTCGAACTGGTTCATCCGCGTCTCGACATCCAGGCGAAGCCGGCGGCCATCGCCACGTTGGCGGCGCCGGCCAGCTGCAGCCCCAGCTTCGCCCCTGGTCGGCTGACCGCGGGGGAGGCGGACCAGAGGGCGTCGGTGGCGATCTCGGTTCCGCGCAGCCAGGCCAGGGACTGCCAGTCGGCGGGTCGGCCGCGGCGGTCGGCCACCAGGTGCGCCGCGGCAAAGGTCAGCCAGATCGGTCCGCAGCGGCGGAACAGGTGCTTGGCGTCCGGCGATGGCTCGTCGTGTCCGAGCGCCTTCAGGGTTGCGGCGGGGGCGATGATCGCCGCCGTACCCAGCATCAGGTCGAAGGCAATCATGCTGCGGTTGCCGAGGCGCAGGGCCTCTTCCAGGGTCATCGCCTGACGAATCCAACCAGAAGCCGGAAGGGAAAGTGTCAGCTTCGGCGAAATGGACCGCCGTGACCAAGACCGCGACGAAGTCCCCACAGCTCAAAAGCCTTTCCGACTACATCCAGGAGCGTTTCGAAGAGTTCTCACGCTCCCAGAAAGACGTCGCCCGCTACATCGTCGACCACCTCGACGAGGCGGCCTTCCTCACCGCCGAGGAGCTGGCCCGGAGAGCGAGCACCTCGTCCTCGACGGTGGTGCGCTTCTCCCAGGCCCTCGGTTTCGAGGGCTACCCCGAGCTCCAGCAGGCGGCGATCGAGGAGTACCGCACGACGATCGCTGCCGCCGGCGCCAACGGCGGGGCCCTCTTCTCCTTCGACCACTCCGAGCTGGAGGGATCGCTCAGCGCCGACTACTCGAACCTCGAGGAAACCGCGCGCAAGCTGAGCTCCGACCAGGTGAACTCCGCGGTAGCGGCGCTGGCCGAAGCGCAGCGGATCGTCATCGTCGGCGTCGACCAGATGGCCTTCTTCGCCAGCTACCTGCGTCACACCCTCAGCCTGCTCGACATCCGCGCCGAGATCGTCGCCTCGACCGGCGGCGAGTCCCTGCAGCGGCTCGGGCGGATCGACGAGAACACCCTCGTCATCACCCTCTCCGCCGGCCGCGCCCACCCGCTGTTGCTGCGGGCGATGAAGCTGGCCCTGCACCGCGGCGCCCGCACGCTGGCGATCTCCGACGCGACGATGTCGGAGGTCGGGGAGCACGCGGAGCTGACCCTCTACTTCTCCTCCAACAGCCCCAGCTTCACCCGTTCGCACACGGCGCTGATGGCGCTGGTCCAGGGATTGGCCCACGGCCTCTACGCCCGCGACGAAGCCGCGCACAAAGACCGCATCCGCGCGTACAAACTGAAGTAGCGACGTCTGCCGCAGAGGCGCGGCGGTCGCGCGCGTCCGGTAGGTAATCTGGACGCGATGACCGAGCGCGCGACTTTTCGACTGAAGACCGGCCTCGCCGAGATGCTCAAAGGCGGGGTGATCATGGACGTGGTGACGCCCGAGGAGGCGAGGCTCGCCGAGGAGGCCGGGGCCGTGGCGGTGATGGCGCTGGAACGCGTCCCCTCCGACATCCGCGCCCACGGCGGCGTTGCCCGGATGTCCGATCCTTCGATGATCAAGGGGATCCAGGAGGCGGTCTCGATCCCGGTGATGGCTAAGGCGCGGATCGGCCACTTCGCCGAGGCCCAGGTTCTGCAGGCGCTGGAAGTCGACTACATCGACGAGTCGGAGGTGCTGACGCCGGCCGACGAGACGAACCACATCGAGAAGCTCGCCTTCGAGGTGCCCTTCGTCTGCGGCGCCACCAACCTCGGCGAGGCGCTGCGGCGGCTCGGCGAGGGGGCGGCGATGATCCGCTCCAAGGGCGAGGCCGGGACCGGCAACGTGGTCGAGGCCGTCCGCCACATGCGCGAGATCACCTCGGGGATCAAGCGGCTGGCGCAGCTGCGCCCGGAGGAGCTGGCGGCGGCGGCGAAAGAACATCAGGCGCCGCTGGAAGTAGTTCAGGAGGTCGCTGCCGCTGGCAAGCTGCCGGTGCCGCTGTTCTGCGCCGGCGGCATCGCCACTCCGGCCGACGCGGCGCTGATGATGCAGCTCGGCGCCGAGGGCAACTTCGTCGGCTCCGGAATCTTCAAAAGCTCCGACCCCGAGCGGCGGGCGCGGGCGATCGTCGAGGCGACGACCCACTACCAGGACCCCGAGCGGGTGGCCGCCGCCTCGACCGGGCTCGGCGAGGCGATGCCGGGGTTGGAGATCGCCGGCCTGGCCGCCGAGGACGCCCTGTTGCAGCACCGCGGAGCGTAGGTGGCCGACCCTGTGGGCGGCAAGGCGCTGCTGGTCGGCGTCCTCGCGCTCCAAGGCGACTTCGCTGCCCACGCCGAGACGCTGCGCCAGCTCGGCGCCGAGCCGCGCGAGGTGCGCGCGCCGGAGGAGATGGAGGGCCTCGACGCGCTGGTCATCCCTGGCGGTGAGAGCACGACGATCGGGAAGATGATCGAGTCGGCCGGGCTCGAGCCGGCGCTGCGGTCCCACTTCGAAGGCGGCAAGCCGATCCTCGGCACCTGCGCCGGCTTGATCGTCTGCGACGCCGAGCATCTCGGGTTCATCGACGCGACCGCCAGGCGCAACGCCTTCGGCCGCCAGCTGCAGAGCTTCGAGGCTGAGCTCGAGGTAGAGGGCGCCGGCGACGAGCCCCTGCGGGCCGTGTTCATCCGTGCCCCCTGGGTCGATCGGCACGGCCCGGGCGTCGAGGTGCTGGCCTCATGCGAGGGTCATCCGGTGGCGATAAGGGAGGGCAACGTGCTCGCCTGCGCCTTCCATCCGGAGCTGACCGACGACCCGCGTTTCCACGCGATCTTCATGGCAATGACGACCGCCGCCCGCGAGCGGGCGGGGGAGGAGGCGAAGGCATGAGCAGCGGCGATCCGAGGATTCAGAACCTGGCGAAGATCCTGGTCGGCTACTCGACCGAAGTGAAGGAGGGGGACGTCGTCTCGATCGACGGCGAGAGCGCAGCAGCGCCGCTGCTCCTGGCGGTCTACGAAGAGGTGCTGGCGGCAGGCGGCAACCCGATGCTGAACGTCGCTCTCGAGGGGCAGGTCGCCGCCTACTTCAAGCACGCCACGGACAAGCAGCTGGAATGGATCTCGCCGTATGCCGAGTGGATGGTCGACAACGCCGACGTGCGGATCGCGGTCGGCGCCAGCACCAACACCCGCGAGCTCTCCGGGGTGCCCCCGGAGCGGCAGACGCTGCGCCAGTCGGTCACCGGCGACCTGATGACGCGGGCGATGAAGCGCAGCGCCGAAGGCGACTTCCGCTGGGTCTACACGCTCTATCCCACCAGCGCCTACGCCTCCGAGGCGGAGATGAGCCTGGCCGACTACGAAGACTTCTACTACGGCGCCTGCCTGGCGACCGACTCCGAGCCGCTGACCGCCTGGCAGCGGGCCTCGGAGGAGACGCGGCGGCTGGCCGACTGGATCCAGGGCCACGAGGAGGTGCGGGTGACCGCGCCGGGGACCGACATCAAGCTCGGGATCGCCGGCCGCGAGTTCATCCCCTGCGTCGGCGACAACAACATGCCCGACGGCGAGTTCTTCACCGGCCCGGTCGAGGACTCGGTCGAGGGCGAAGTCAGCTTCCACCTGCCGGCGGTGATCGGCGGGCGCGAGGTCGCCGGGGTGAAGCTGCGCTTCGAGGCCGGCCGCGTCGTCGACGCCTCGGCCGAGCGCGGCGAGGAGTACCTGTTGAAGCTGCTCGACACCGACAAAGGGGCGAAAACCTTGGGCGAGCTCGGGATCGGCACCAACTACGGGATCGACAAAGGCACCCGCGAGGTCCTGCTCGACGAGAAGATCGGCGGCACCGTGCACATGGCGGTGGGCGCCAGCTACCCCGAGTCGGGCGGCGAGAACGAGTCCTCGGTCCACACCGACCTCGTCTGCGACCTCCGCCTCGGAGGCAAGTTGGAAGTAGACGGCGTCGTGATGCAGGAAAACGGGAAGTTCGTCGTCTGAGCTTTGGCTTACTGGTTCGGGATCGGTGATCCCGCGTAGAGGAAGAACCAGAGGGTGAGGGCGAGCGCGGCCAGCATCACCGAGGCCATCAGCACCGCCTCGACCACCGTCACCGAGCCGCGCAGCGGCGCCGTGTCGCGCATGCTCTTCAACCAGCCGGGCCGGATCGGCGCCAGGCGGTTGGTCCCGGTGATGCGGATGTAGAGGTCGTTGAGGCGACCGATCAACCAGGCGACGAAGAGGATCGAGGCCAGTACGCCGATCGCGACGATCGCGTAGGGGCCGCCGCTCGGGAACTGCGTCTCGGAGAGCTTCGAGGCGATGTAGACCCAGCTCAGCGGGATCGCGGTCCAGAGCGAGAAGGCGGCCAGGAGCATGGCGACGAAGACGAAGCCCGCGGCCACGCCGCGGCTCGCTCGCTGGGTTCTCGTCATCGTCGACATCGGCTGGCTCATAGAATGGCAGGCGATGTCCGGGCATTCCAAGTGGCACTCGATCAAACACAAGAAGGGCGCCGCCGACGCCAAACGCGGCAAGCTCTTCAGCAAGCTCGCGCGGGCGATCACCGTCGCCGCGCGTGACGGCGGCGGCGACGTCGACCACAACCCGACGCTGGCGACGGCGGTCCAGAAGGCCAAAGACGCCTCGATGCCGAAGGACAAAATCCAGAAGGCGATCGACGTCGGCACCGGCGCCGGGGCCGACGGCGCGGCGATCGAAAGGGTTCTCTACGAGGGGTACGGCCCGGCCGGGGTCGCGGTCCTGGTCGAGGCGCTGACCGACAACCGCAACCGCGCCAGCGCCGAGATCCGCCACGCCTTCTCCAAACACGGCGGCAATCTCGGCGAGCCCGGCTCGGTTTCCTGGATCTTCGAGCGGAAAGGGTCGATCGTCGTCGACGGCAGCCGCTACGGGGAGGACGACCTGATCGGGGCGATCGACGCCGGCGCCGAGGACGTCCAGGCCGACGAGGGCAAGCTGCGGGTGATCTGCGACCCCGCCAACCTGACGGCGGTGAAGGAATCGCTGGAAGGAGAAGGGATCGAGATCGAATCCGCGGGGCTGGCGATCGAACCGAAGAGCAGCGTCGAAGTCAAAGGCCACGACGCCGAACGGGTGCTGAAGCTGCTCGACGCGCTCGACGAGCAGGACGACGTCGACGAAGTCTTCGCCAACTTCGACATCCCCGCCGACGTCCTCGAGCAGCTGGCTGCCTGAAGGCATCCGACGCTATTCCGAGAATCACTACCTGTGCAGGTAGTGATTGGAATCGATCCCGGTGCGGCCAACCTCGGCTTCGGCATCGTCCGCGTCGAGGGCAGCCACATGGTCGCGCTCGACGGCGGCGTCGTCGAGACGACCCCTGATCTGCCGATCGAGCGGCGGCTCTCCCGCATCCACGGCGCCCTGCGCGATCTGATCGCCTGGCACGAGCCGAAGGCGATGGCGCTGGAGGAGGTCTACTTCGGCAAGAACATCGCCTCGGCGATGGCGGTCGGCCAGGCCAGCGGCGTGGCGATGCTGGCCGCGGCCGAGCACGGCGTCGACTGCTTCTCCTACACGCCGCAGGCGATCAAGATGGCGGTCTGCGGGTCCGGCGCCGCCGGCAAGTGCCAGGTGCAGAAGATGGTCGGGACCCTGCTGGGGCTGCCCGAGCCGCCTTCTCCCGACCACGCCGCCGACGCCCTTGCGGTTGCGATCTGCCATGGCGGCACCAGCGGCCGCCGCGAAGCGGTTGCCGTCGTCGAGAAAGCCGCCGCCAGCCGCGGGGAGCGGGTCGCCGGATGATCGCCGCCGTCCGCGGCGAGGTGATGGTCCGCCGCCCCGACCACGTCGTCATCGACGCCGGTGGCGTCGGCTACCGGCTCGTGGTCTCTTCGGAGACCCTGAAGGCGGTGCCGGGCGCCGGCAGCGAGGCCTTTCTCCATGCCGAGCTGGTCGCCCGCGAGGACTCCCTCTCCCTCTACGGCTTCTCCTCCGAGGAGGAGCGCGACCTCTTCCGCCTCCTGACCACCGTCAGCGGCGTCGGCCCCAAGGTCGCGATCGCCACCCTCTCCGGCGGCAGCACCCGGGACCTGCTGCGGGCGATCGCCGCCGGCGACGCCAAACGCTTCCAGGCGGTGCCCGGGATCGGCAAGCGGACGGCGGAGCGGATCATCGTCGAGCTGCGCGAGAAGGTCGCCGGGGCGCTGGAGGAAGAGGTCGCGGTGATCGACGGCGAGGAGGGCAGTCCCCGCACCCTGGCCCGCGACGGCCTCGTCAACCTCGGCTACGCGCCGCTCGAGGCCGAGAAGCTGCTCGACGGCGTCGAGGGTGGGGAGGCGGAGGAGCTGGTCGCCGCCGCCCTGCGCAAGGCCGGTACCTCGAGGAACGCCGCGTGAGCGGGCCACCCGACATCGGCGGCAGCCGCATCCGCACCCCAGGCATTGACGGCGACCCGGTGCCGGTCGACGCCGAGGTGAAGGTGCACGACGCGCGGGCGGAGGCGCCGGACGAGGAGCTCGACCGCTCGCTGCGGCCACCGACCCTGGCCGACTTCGTCAACCAACGGCAGGTGACCGAGCAGCTGGCGATCTTCATCGAGGCGGCGCAGAAGCGGGGTGAGGCGCTCGACCACGTCCTCTTGGCCGGCCCTCCTGGCCTCGGCAAGACTTCGCTCGCCCACATCGTCGCCGCCGAGCTTGGGGTGCCGATGGTGCAGACCGCGGGCCCGGCGCTCGAGCGCAAGGCCGACGTCGCCTCCTTCCTCACCTCGCTGGAGCCCGGGAGCGTCTTCTTTATCGACGAGATCCACCGCCTCGGACGGGCGGTCGAGGAGACGCTCTACCCGGCGATGGAGGACGGCGAGCTGCCGGTGGTGCTCGGCCAGGGCGCGGGTGCCCGCACCGTGACGCTGCCGCTGCCGGCCTTCACCCTGGTCGGCGCCACCACCCGCGCCGGCCTGCTGACGACGCCGCTGCGGGACCGCTTCGGCGTCTCCCACAGGCTCGAGTACTACGAGCCCGAGCACCTGGCGCTGATCGTCGAGCGCTCGGCCGGCATCCTTGACGTCGACGTCGACGCCGGCGGCGCGGCGACGATCGCCGCCCGCTCGCGGGGAACGCCGCGGGTTGCCAACCGCCTGCTGAAGCGGGTTCGCGATTTCGCCCAGGTCAAGGGCAGCGGCCAGATCGAAGCGGAGGTCGCGGCGGCGGCGCTGGAGATGCTCGAGGTCGACGAGGCCGGCCTCGACCGCAGCGACCGTGCCCTGCTGGAGACCGTAGCCACCAAGTTCGGCGGCGGCCCGGTCGGCCTTTCGACCCTGGCGATCGCGATCGGCGAGGAGCAGGACACGATCGAGGACGTGTTCGAGCCTTACCTCTTGCAGCAGGGCCTGCTGAAGCGGACTCCGCGCGGCCGGGTCCTGACCCAGCGCGCCTACGACCATCTCGGCGTTCCCGCCCCCGAAGGCGCCGCCAGCCTCTTCTGATTCGGTCGAATCCGGATCGGCAGCCGATCATCTAGCCTGTCGCCTATGCCGTTTTTCATCTGTCCGAATTGCGGACACCGGGAGGTGAGCGGGGAGCGGACCGCAGGGTTCAGCACCCGTCCCAAGGGCTGCTCGAAATGCGGCTTCGGCTTTGTCTTCGAATTACTCGACGATTATTATCCGGCTCCCAATGCTGCTTTTTTCGTCTGTGACAAGCAGGAACGCGTGATCGACGCCGGCAAAGGCAGCTTCGAGCTGACCGGTCTGACCGACGAGGACGTAATCGGCCGGCCGGTGCGCGAGGTCCTCGGACTCGACTGGATCGACGGCGGCGACGGTGGGAAAACCGCCGATACGGACGAAGACGGCTCCACCGACCCGATCGAGACCTCGCTGGAGTGGGGGGTGCGCTCGCTTGGCAAGCGGGTCGCGGTAAACGCCGAGGGCGACCTGCCGGCACGCGCGGTTGCCGACGTCTTCCCCGCCTACGACGACGACGGCGGCCTGCTCCTCGTCCTCACTCCGGAGGGCTGAGCGATGGGAACCCGGCGCGGCCACCTCTTCGTTCTCCTGTTCGTGCTCGCGCTGGTCGTCGTCTCGGGCCTGGTGATCGCGGCGAAGGAGACCAAGCTCGGCCTCGACCTCCAAGGCGGGCTCGAGCTCGTCTACCAGGGTCAGGCAACCCGGGAAGGGAGCGAAGTCACCGGCGAAGACATCGAAGACTCGATCTCGATCATCGAACAGCGGATCAACAAGCTCGGCGTCTCCGAGCCCGAAGTGGCCCGCCTCGGGACCGACGAGATCACGGTCAGCCTGCCGGGCGTCACCGACGCCAACCGGGCTGCCGAACAGGTCGGCAGCACCGCCCAGCTCTACTACTACGACTGGGAGCCGAACCTGATCGGCCCCGAGCGGGCGATCGGCGGCTCGCCCGGCCGCGAACCCCCGGAAGCGGTGCGCAAAGCCTCCGAAAAACGCTGGGAAGAAGCCGGTCGCAACGTCACCAGCCAGGACAACAAACAGCTGATCTACGCGGGCGCTTTCCCGACCGCCTATGCCGCGGCGCAACTGGCCGCCGAACAGAAACCAGTCGAAAACTGCGACGACTGCTCGGTCGCGAAACCCCGCTACTACCTCTTCCAGAAAGACGAGCCGCACGACCTGATCGCCGGCCCCGAGCTGGCGAAAAAGGACCTCTACATCAGCCCAACGGGGAAGAAGCGGCCGAAAGACGGCATCGTCGTCGAAGTGCCCGCCGGCACGATCCTGGTCTCCGAATTCCCCACCGACGAAGAAGGCAAGCTCGACGAAACCGCCGACCCTGGCTGGTTTGCGCTGAAGGACAAACCGGCGCTGAGCGGGAACGAAATCACCAACCCCGAACAGTCCTACGGTCCCAACAACGAACCGATCGTCAACTTCGAATTCACCGGCAGTGGTCGGGAAGCGTTCCACGACACCACCCGGGCGATCGCCCAGCGCGGCCAGGCCTCGGCGATCGGCGTGGTCAGCCCCGAAGAAGCCGGATTCCTCTCGGGGCACTTCGCCGTCGTCCTCGACAACGAAGTCAAGACCCGACCGATCATCAACTTCCAGGAAAACCCCGACGGGATCGACGGCCGCACCGGGGCGCAGATCTCCGGAGGCTTCAGCAGCGTCCAGGACGCCCAGGACTTGGCGACGACCCTGCAGATCGGCGCCCTGCCGATCAACCTGAAGCTGATCAGCGAGACCCAGGTCTCGGCGACCCTCGGCAGCCAGGCGCTCCACGAAGGCATCAAGGCCGGGATCATCGGCCTCAGCCTCGTCGTCATCTTCCTGCTCCTCTACTACCGCTTCCTCGGCCTGATCGCCTCGATCGCGCTCGGCGCCTACGGGGTGATTTTCTTCGCCCTGATCAAACTGATCCCGATCACCCTGACCCTGCCGGGGATCGCGGGCCTGGTGCTGACGATCGGCGTCGCCGCCGACTCCAACATCGTCATCTTCGAGCGGATCAAGGAGGAGGTGCGGGCCGGGCGCTCGATGTCGAGCGCGATCAGCGCCGGCTACAAACGCGGGATCAGCACGATCGTCGACGCCAACGTCGTCACCCTGCTGACCGCCTTCATCCTCTTCGTCCTCGCGACCGCCGGGGTCAAGGGCTTCGCCTTCACCCTCGGCGTCGGCACGATCGTCTCGCTGCTGACCGCGGTCGTCTTCACTCAGGCGCTGCTCGGCAGCATGAGCCGCTCGCGGTTGCTTCGCTCCCCGGCCGCCCTGGGCGCCGCCGGTGAGGGCAAACGCTGGCACTTCGACTTCATGGGCGCGAGCCGCTGGTTCTTCTCGATCTCCGGCGTGATCCTGCTGATCGGCGCCTTCGCCCTGGCGACCAAGCAGCTCAACTTCGGGATCGACTTCGAGTCCGGGACCCGGATCACGGCGGCGCTGCAGAAGCCGACCGACGAGGAAGGGGTGCGGGACACGCTCGAATCGGCGGGGATCAACGGCGAGGAGGTGCAGCAGGTCACCGACCCGAACTTCGGCGCCAACGTCTTCCAGATCCAGTCGCACCAGCTCGAACCGGGCGAGGTGCACGAGGCCGAAGCCGCCCTGGCCTCCGAGTACGGGATCGTCAGCCAGGGCTTCGACAGCACCAGCGTCGGGCCGACCTTCGGGCAGCAGATTGCCAGCAGCGCCCTGAAGGCACTGATCTTCTCGCTGCTGGTGATCTGCGGCTACGTGGCGCTGCGGTTCGACCCGAAGTTCGCGGTGCCGGTCCTGATCGCGATCTTCCACGACATCCTGATCACCGCCGGCGTCTACTCGTTGACCGGGAAAGAGGTGAGCAGCGGTACGGTCGCCGCCTTCCTGACGATCTTGGGTTACTCGATCTACGACACGATCATCGTCTTCGACCGAATCCGGGAGAACGTGCCGAGGATGCCGCGCGCCGCCTTCTCGCAGATCGTCAACCGCTCGATGAGCGAGGTGCTGACCCGCTCCCTGGCGACCAGCTTCTCGACCCTGCTGGCGGTTGCCTCGCTGCTGGTCTTCGGCGGCGCCACCCTGCAGGACTTCGCCTTCGCGATGCTGGTCGGGATCGCTTCCGGAACCTACTCGTCGATCTTCATCGCCTCGCCGGTGCTGACCGCGTGGAAAGAACGCGAGCCCGGATTCGTCCGCCGCCGCCTGCGGATCGAGGAAGTCGAGGGGGGGCACGTGCCTGCCTATGCGGATGACATCGAGATGGCCAAGCTCAGCCGCGACGACGAGCGCGAAGCCGCCGCCGCCCCTGTCGTCGAGGAACCGGCCGCGGAGGCCGCGCCCGGCGCGGTGGCGACGGTCGAGCGGACCGAGGACGGTGGCGGCAACGGGGCGGCCTCCTTCACCAACGGCGACGGCGACGGCGACGAGGCCTCGGCCGAGCGGCGCAAACGCAACGCGGAACGGCGGGCGCGGCGGCAGGCGCGGCGCAAGCACGGGAGGAGATAGCGGTGGCTCTGGTCGTCTTCTTCATGATGGGCATCGCCCTCTGGCACTTCACCGTCTTCATCCCGGACCGCTTCTGGCAGGGGATCGTCGGCGCCTTCCTCGGCGCTGTCTTCGGCGCGATCATCTTCGGATTGATCGTTCAGGAGGCGAGCGGCAAAGGTCTCGGCGACACCGACCTGTCGACCGCGCTGGTAGCGGTTCCCGGCACCTTGATCGGGCTCGGGGTCGTCTGGCTGATCGGCAGCCGGGCCGAGCACGAGCCTGCCTGAGCAAGCGCGTTTTTTGCCCAGCTTGCGAGGGTGAACGGCAGCTTTGCCGCCGGACCGGTTCCTAGCCTGGAAACGTGCCGGAAACCATCGCCGCATTTGCCGTAGAGCCCTATTCGTACGCCGAGGCCCGCGCTCTCAGCGAGGAGCTCGGGCTGAGCGAGCCGGTTGCCGTCACCCTGGTCCGGCGCGGGTACCGCACGCCCGAGCAGGCCCGGGCGTTCTTGGCCGCTGACGAAACCCACCCACCATCGGCGTTCGCGCAGATGGAGCTCGTCGTCGAGCGGGTGCGGGCGGCGATCGCGACCGGACGGCGGATCACCGTCCACGGCGACTTCGACGTCGACGGCGTCTGCGCCACCGCGGTGATGGTGAAGACGCTGCGCGGTCTCGGGGCCGAGGTCGACTGGTTCATCCCCGATCGGGTCGCGGACGGTTACGGCCTCAGCGGCAAGAACGTGAGGCTCCTCGCCGAGCGCGGCACCGGGCTCCTGCTGACGGTGGACTGCGGGATCACCTGTGCCTCCGAGGTGGCCCTGGCGCAGGAGCTGGGGGTCGAGGCCATCGTCACCGACCACCACCAGCCGAAGGAAGAGCTTCCGGACTGCCCGATCCTGCATCCCGAGATAAGCGATTACCCCTTCAAGTCGCTGTGCGGGACCGCAGTTGCTTGGAAGTTGGCTTGTGCGTTGGGTTCCCTTGAAGGCGCGGAGGGGGACCTCGACCTTGTGGCGCTGGCCACTGTGGCCGATGTGGTGCCGCTGGTCGGTGAGAACAGGGCGCTGGTGCGGCGGGGGCTGGCCGAGATTCGCAGGGCCCAGAGGCCCGGCATCCGTGCCCTGCTGGAGGCATCTAAATGCGATCCGGAGCGGTTGGACGAGGGGGACCTTGGCTTCCGGCTGGCGCCGCGGATCAATGCGGCTGGGCGGTTGTACCGGGCAGACGCCGGCGTCGAGTTGTTCCTCGCCGAGGACCAGGACCGGGCGGCTGCGATCGCCGAGGAGTTGAGCCGGGCCAACTCGGAGCGGCGGGCGACCGAGCGCGAGGTAGATGCCGGGGCGGAGACGGCGCGGCGGGAGCTGCCGGACGAGCTGCGGGAAGCTCGCGGTCTGGTGCTGGCGGGCCGCGACTGGCACCCGGGAGTGGTCGGAATCGTGGCTTCGCGGCTGGTCGAGCGGCACCACCGTCCCGTGGTTGTCATCTCGCTCGACGAAGCGGGGGGAGGGAAGGGCTCCGGCCGCAGTATCCCCGGCTTCGATCTACTGGCGGCGCTCGAGGCGTGCGCGGAGCACCTGGAGGGGTTCGGCGGCCACCGCGCGGCGGCCGGCCTGACGATCAAGGCCGAGAACGTCGAGGCGTTCCGGGCGGCCTTCGCGGCGCACGCGAACGAGGTTCTGGCGCCCGAGGACCTGCTCCGCACCGAAAAGGTCGACGCGATCGCCGGCGGCGTCGGGCTCGGCTTGGAGCTTGCCGAGGAGCTGAAGCAGCTGGCGCCGTTCGGGATGGGCAACCCCGGGGTGCGCTTGCTCGTCCCCTCCGCTCGGGTTACCGACGTGCGCGCGATGGGAGAGGGCAAGCACGCCCGCTTCAGTCTCCACAGCGGCTCCCACCGGGCGCTCGGCGTCGCCTTCGGCCGTCCCAGCCTCGGCGTCGAGGACGAGGACCTGCTCGACGCGACGGTGCGGCTGGAGGTCAACCACTGGAACGGCTCGGTCGAGCCCCGCCTGGTCCTCCGCGAGCTCTACCCCCTCGAGGAGCCCGAGGCGGACGAAGGGAAGCCGGTCCTCCCGCACACCTGTCCCGCCGACGAAGCCGAATGGTGGGCCCGCTTCGAAGCCGAGCTGACCGCGGCCCTCGACGGCGAGTCTGTGAAAAACCTGCCTCGAGCGGACTTTTCACAGACTCGTGGGGAGCGGCAGGTGGTCCAGGGCGGCGCTTCGGCCACGGTCGCGATCGCGGAGCTGGTCTCCAGCGGGGCCGGGGTCCTGGCCGTCTGCGCTGATGCCTCCCGGCGGGCCGGCCTCGGCAATGGCGCCACCGGGCTCGCTCGTTTCAACGGCGGCGCCGCGCTGATCGCCTGCCATCGCTGCGGCGACGAGGAGATTGCGCGCTTGGTGGGGAAAGCTGATGCCGGGCTTGCGGTCGTCGACTACGCGGCCCTCGAGCGCACCCCGGAGCTGGCCTGCGCCTTCGAGCACGTCGTCCTGGTCGACCCGCCGCGGAGCGCCCTCGACGAGACGCTCACCGGCCTCGCCTGCCCCGACGGCGATCCTGGCTACCTGCACGTCCTCTGGGGAGATCCCGAGCGCGACTTCGCGGCCAAAGCTCAGGCGGAGCAGTGGCCGGGACGGGAGGCGGTCGCCGCCAGCTTCCGGGCTCTGCGGGAGCTGAGTGAAGCCGGGGGCGAGGAGCTGCGCAAGGCCCTTGCGGGCGCCGCCAACCACCCCCTCTGTCCGGAGGCCTGCGCCCGTCGCTTCCGCGTCCTCGCCGAGCTCGGGCTGCTGCAGGGAACGCCGGAAGGGGGCGCTGGCGTCGTCCGGGTCGTATCCTCAGAGAAGACCGAGCTGCAGCGCTCGGCTGCGTTTCGCGCCTATGGCGAAAGACTTTCGGAGGCCCAGCGATTTCTCGCAAGACCCAAACCGCGGTAGAGCACAAGGAGCTCCTGGCCGATCTCTTTGCGGTGATCGAGGAGTTCGACTCCTCCGCGGCTGAAAACGGCAACGGCGATGGGGCCATGCTTGGCGGCGGGACCGGCACCGCGGTCGCGGTGGCCGCGATCGACCGGGCCAAGGTCAAACAGGCCTTCGACTTCGCTTGCGACCGCCACGCCGACCAGCGTCGCTACTCCGGCGACGAGTTCATCACCCACCCGGTCGGGGTCGCCCAGATCTGCGCCGGGATGCGGCTCGACACCGAGACCCTCTGCGCCGCGCTGCTCCACGACACGGTCGAGGACACGACCGCGAGCCTGGAGGAAATCCGCGAGGAGTTCGGCGAGCAGATCGCCCAGCTGGTCGACGGCGTCACCAAGCTGACCGAGATCGCCTTCCAGAGCCGCGACGAGCGGCAGGCCGAGAACTACCGGAAGATGATGATCGCGATGGCCACCGACGTCAGGGTGATCCTGATCAAGCTGGCCGACCGCCTTCACAACATGCGCACGCTCGGCGCCCTGCCGAAGCAGAAACAGACGCTGAAGTCGCACGAGACGCTGGAGATCTACGCCCCCCTTGCCCACCGGCTCGGAATCCACGCGATCAAATGGGAGCTCGAGGACCTCGCCTTCGCCACCCTGCACCCGCGCAAGTACGCGGAAATCAAGCAGCTGGTCGCCCAGCAGCGCGAGGAGCGCGAGAACTACGTAACCGAGGCGGGCGACTTCCTCTCCAAAGAGCTCGAGCAGGTCGGAATCGAGGCCGAGATCTCCGGCCGGGCCAAGCACTTCTACTCGATCTACACGAAGATGGCGAAGAAGGGCCGCGAGTTCAACGAGATCTTCGACCTGACGGCGATGCGGGTGATCGTCCACTCGGTCAAAGACTGCTATGGCGCGATCGGCGTCATCCATTCGCTCTGGAAGCCGCTGCCCGGCCGCTTCAAGGACTTCGTCGCGATGCCGAAGGCCAACATGTACCAGGCGCTGCACACGACCGTGATCGGGCCGGAGGGCAAACCGCTGGAGATCCAGATCCGGACGGAGGAGATGCACAAGCTCGCCGAGTACGGGATCGCCGCCCACGTCGCCTACAAAGAGGGCGCCAGCCGGGATCCGCAGCGGGAAAAGATGACCTGGCTGCGGCAGCTGGTCGAGGCCGAGGGCGAACAGGACCCGACCGAGTTCCTCGAGTCGCTCAAGGTCGACCTCTTCGAGGACGAGGTTTTCGTCTTCACCCCGAAGGGGGAAGTCAAAAACCTCTCGGCCGGCTCGACCCCGCTCGACTTCGCCTACGCCGTCCACACCGACGTCGGCCACAGCTGCGTCGGCGCCAAGGTCAACGGCTCGATCGTGCCGCTGCACTACCAACTGCGCTCCGGCGACATCGTCGAGGTGCTGACCGCGAAGCAGAAGCGCGGCCCCTCGCTGGACTCGCTGAAGCTGGTGCGGACGAGCCGCGCCCGCAACAAGATCCGCGCCTTCTTCAAAGAGGAGCGGCGCGAGGACGCCGAGCGCAACGGCCGCGAAAAGCTCGACGAAGCGCTGCGCACCCGCGGCATCCCGATGCAGAAAGTCTCCGGCTCGCCCCTGCTCGCCGACGTGATCCGCGAGATGGGCTTCCGCAAAGCGACCGACTTCTACATCGCCCTCGGCCAGGCCAAGATCGACTCCAAGACCGCGGCCAACAAGCTGATGCAGCGGCTGAAGGCGGGGGAGGGCGTCGAGGAGGAGACCGGCGCCCCGCTCGGCCGCGAGGACCGCGCCCGGCGCACCAAGGACGCCTCCAATTACGGGATCAGCGTCAAGGGGGCGGACAACGTCGCCGTGCGCCTGGCGAAGTGCTGCCGCCCGGTTCCCGGCGACGAAATCGAGGGCTACGTCTCGCTCGGCCGCGGGATCACCATCCACCGCGGCGACTGCAAGAACGTCAAGGCGCTGAAGCGGGCCTCCGAGCGCTTCGTCGAGGTCAGCTGGGTGGGCGAAAACGAGGCCGCCTACAGGGTCGAGCTGGCGATCGACGCCTACGACCGCACCCGCCTGCTCGAGGACCTCTCGCGGACCTTCTCCGAGGCCGGGATCAACATCATCGGCGCCACCTGCACGACCAACCATCCGATGGTGAAGAACCGGTTCGTGGTCGAGGTCGGCGACACCGAGCAGCTCAAGCACTGCATCAGCCGCCTCCGCAACGTCGAGAGCGTTTTCGACGCATATCGGATTACCCCGGCCGCTTGAGACGGTAGACCGGACGGGGTAGATGCCTTTAGCCGTCGCAGTCACCGGCCCCACGGGGGAGATCGGAAAGCCGCTGATGTCGGAGCTGGAGCGGCGGCCCGAGGTCGGAAGCGTGCTGGGGATGGCACGGCGCCCGTTCGATCCCGGCGAGGAAGGTTGGGCGAAGGTGGACTACCGGCGCGGCGACATCCTCGACCGGGGATCGCTGGCGGCGCTGTTAGACGGCGCCGACGTCGCCGTCCACCTCGCCTTCGCGATCTTCGGCAGCCGCGAGGAGACGCGGCGGGTCAACCTGCAGGGGACGCGGAACGTCTTCGAAGCGGCGATCACGGCGGGGGTGAAACGGCTGGTCTACGCCTCCTCGGTCGCCGCCTACGGCTTCCACCCCGAGAACCCGCAGCCGCTGGGCGAGGACGTTCCGGCGCGGGGCAGCGAGGGCTTCTACTACTCGCGCCAGAAGGCGGAGCTGGAGGACCTGCTCGACGAGCTTCTGCTCGGCAGCAGCGTCGAGGCCTACGTCTTCCGGCCCTGCATCGTCGCCGGGCCGCGGGCGACGATGCTGGTCGAGCAGACGGTCGAATCGGTCCGGGTCGGGGACCCGGTGCCGCTGCTCCGCAAGGGCGTCGAAAAGCTGCCGCTGGTGGCGCCGGTCCTGCCCGACCCCGGAACTCCGCTGCAGCTCGTCCACCACGACGACGTGGCCCAGGCGATGGGGGCGGCGATCTGCGGCGACGGGCCACCCGGCGTCTACAACCTGGCCGGCGACGGCGAGGTCCAGGTCCGCGACATCGCCCGCTCGCTCGGCTGGCGCTGGGTCCCGGTCCCGCGCCCAGCGGTCAGCCTCGGCACCGCCGCGGCCCGCCGCCTCAGCTTCGCCTCGCCGAAACTCGAGTGGGCGATCGCCGCCGACACCCCGGTCCTGATGGACACGGCGAAGGCCCGCCGCGACCTCGGCTGGAAGCCGCGCCACGACGCCGAGGAGACCCTGGACGAAACTGTCGCCGGCGCCAGGGAGAAGGGCCTGCTCGACTAGCTGCGGCTAGGCGATGACCGTCAGTGCGGCAGGGGCGGCTTTGAGCTCGATCCGGTCGCGTTCGCCGATGTAGTCGCCGTCGACCTGGATCGGCAGGGGCCGGACCTTCCCTTGCTTGTCTACCGAGACCGTTTCCACGACCGCGTGGGCGACGTCGTCGAAGTGGGCGACCTGCTTGTGGTGGGCGGCCGGGTTCTTCTCGCTGAAGAGGCGGTTGATCAGGGTCGGCATGTCGCGCTGGGCGGCGCGCTTGAGCACCGCGAGGGAGAGGGTGCCGTCGTCGATCGCGATCCCCTCGCAGACGCGGATCGGGCGGCTGGCGAAGTAGGAGAAGGGGTCGGAGTTCTGGACGATCGTGGTGATGCCCTCGACCGGCTCGGAGCCGTCGACCGTCGTCCGCATCCGCACAGGGTTGAGGAGGTACTTGCGGTAGAAGCTCGAGATGCCGGCCCATGAGTAGTAGTAGGGCCCGGCGTTCCCCTTCATCGTCGGGTTGCGGTCGACCCGTTTGACCACGCTGGCATCGATGCCGGCTCCGCAGGCGAAGACGAAGTAGCGGTCGTCGACCATCCCCAGGTCGATCTTCCGCGGCTGCCAGTCGTCGGCGAGAGAGAGCAGGTGCTCGGTGGCGTCAACGACGTCGTTCGGCATCCCCAACGTCCGCGCGACCACGTTCGTCGAGCCGCCCGGCAGGATCGCCACCGGCAGCTCCGTCCCCGCGACTCCGTTGACGACCTCGTTCAGCGTCCCGTCGCCCCCGAAAGCCACGACCGCGTCATAGCCCCCGTCCAGTGCCTCCCGCCCGATCTCGGTCGCATGGTTCTGCGCTTGAGTCGTCACCGCTTCCACCTCGAACCGCCCCTGCAGCGCATAGACCACCAGGTTTTTCAGCCGGTCCGAGACCGTCGTCGCGTATGGATTGACGATCAGCAGCATCCGCTTCTTGGCGGGCTTGCGGCGGCGGAGGGAGCGGAGCTGGGCGGACACGGACGCTGGAGCCTAATGGCGGTGCGCTTCACCTAGGCTGCCGCCGATGATCGACCGACGGGAGCTGGGCGCGATCTTTCTCGGCGGGGCGCTGGGGGCGCTGGTGCGGGCGGGGCTGACGGAAGCACTGCCGGACCCGGGAGTGGGGTGGCCCTGGGCGACCATTGTCGTCAACGTGGTCGGGGCGGCTCTGCTCGGTTACTGGTTCACCAGCCTGCCGCACACTCAGTACCGCCGGCCGTTGCTGACGACCGGGTTCTGCGGGGCGCTGACGACCTTTTCGACGGTCCAGGTCGAGCTGCTGGAGATGATCGAAGCCGGCAGGCTGCCGCTCGCTTGCCTCTATCTGGCGGGCAGCATTGCCGCGGGCCTTTTGGGGGCGTCGGCGGCTACGGCCTTCGCGCGGCGGACGGAGGCGGCGTGAGCTGGGCGGCTTGGGTCGGGGTCGCGGTGCTCGGCGGCTGCGGAGCGCTGGCCCGTTTCGGGCTGACGCTGCTGGTCGCCGATCGCTTCCATCCGCATCTGCCGGTCGGAACGCTTGCGGTCAACGTCAGCGGTGCCTTTCTACTCGGCCTTCTGGCTGGGGCCGCGGTGGAAGGAGACGCGCGGCTGATCTTCGGGGCCGGGCTGCTCGGTGCCTACACGACCTTCTCGACGTGGATGGTCGAGACCCAGCGGATCGATGAGGCGGGGCGGCGGCGAATCGCGGTCACGAACCTCGTCCTCAGTATCGCCCTCGGGCTCGCCGCCGTCGCCCTTGGCCACGCAATCGGTGCGCAGCTCTAGGTCGCTTCGTAGCGGATCACCGCGCCGTCGTCGGCTTCACGCACCCGCCCCTCGTTGACCAACAGGTCGGCGTGGCCAATCACCTCGCTGAGGGTGAGGAAGGCCTGGGTGACGGCGACGTTGCCCCAGAGGGATTGGGCGATCTCGTAGGCGTTGCGCGGCTGCTCGGCGATCAGGCGGTAGATCTTCTCCTTGCGGCGGTCGTAGCCGGCCATCCGCGAGTCGATCAGCTCGGCGTGCTCGGTGATCGGCTCGCCGTGGCCGGGGAGGACCACCTCGGCCGGCATCTCGCGGGTCTTCCGCAGCGACTCGATGTAGGTGACGAGCGCCTGGGTGCGCTGCTTGCTGCCGTCGAGCGGTCGCGTGATCAGTGGGTTCGAGGAGATCTTTGGCAGCAGGTGGTCGGCGGCGATCAGGATCCGCCGCTCCTCGTCCCAGAAGACGGTGTCGGAAGGGCTGTGGCCGGGGCGGTGGAGGACTCCCAGCCGGCGGTCGCCCAGCTCCAGCACGCCGCCGTCCTCCAGCGGCTGCGTAACCGTCACGTGCGAGCCCCAGCCGCGGAAGCTGCGCGAGACGCTGCGCAGCGCCACGGTCACGTCCTCGGGGATGCCGTTGCGCCGCATTACCTCGACCGCAAACTCGTCCTCCGCCTCTGCGTCCTCGTCGAAGGCCGCCAGCCGCTCGGCCGCCGCGCCCAGCGCCGCCACCTCGGCCCCGGAGTGCTCGACCAGGATCTCGACCAGCCCGAGGTGGTCGATGTGCTGGTGGGTGACGACGATCAGCTCGAGGTCGGAGAGCTCATGGCCGCGCTCGGCCAGCCGCGCGGTCAGCTCGTCGAGCGCCTTGCCCGAGTTCGGCCCGGTGTCGACGAGGGTCAGCGGCTCGTCCTCGATCAGGTAGCAGTTGACCCGTCCGACCGCGAACGGCGTCGGGATCGGAAAGCGGTGGATGCCGGCGAGCGCCGCCTGCTCCAGCGCCTCCTCCGGCGTCGTGGTCACGCCCGGATCAGGCCGAGGATCTCGTCGCGCCGCTGTTCCATGTCCTCCTGCGAGGTAAGCGACTCGAGGTTGAGGCGCAGCAGCGGCTCGGTGTTCGAGGGGCGGACGTTGAAGTGCCAGTCCGGATAGTCGATCGAGATCCCGTCGAGGCGGGTCAGCTCGCCGTCGGAGTAGCGCTCGGCGATCTCGGCCATTTTCGCCTCCTGGTCGTCGACCTCGGAGTTGATCTCGCCGGAGATGAAGTACCGGGAGCGGAACTCCTCCATCAGCTCGGCCAGCGAACGGCCATCGAGCGAGAGCAGCTCCAGGACCAGCAGCGCCGGGATCGAACCCGAGTCGGCGTTCCAGAAGTCGCGGAAGTAGTAGTGGCCGGAGACCTCGCCGCCGAAGGCCGCTTCCTCCTCGCGCATCCGCGCCTTGAAGAAGGCGTGGCCGACGCGGGAGAGGTCGGAGCGGCCGCCCTCGGCGGCGACCAGGTCCGGCACCGCGCGGCTCGAGCGCGGGTCGTAGAGGATCGTCGCGCCGGGGTTCTTCTGCAGGATCGAGCGGGCCAGCAGGGCGCAGATGAAGTCGCCGTCGCAGAAGCTGCCCTCGCCGTCGATGAAGAAGCAGCGGTCGGCGTCGCCGTCCCAGGCGATGCCGAGGTCGGCTCCGGAGGACTTGACCCGGTCGATGATCATCCGCCGGTTCTCCTCCAGCAGCGGGTTCGGCTCGTGGTCGGGGAACTCGCCGTCGGGGACGAAATACATCTCCTCCAGCTCGAGCGGCAGCTGCTCGAGGATCGGGCCGACCATCGGGCCCGCCATTCCGTTGCCGCCGTCGACGACCACCTTCATCGGCTTCACGTTCGCCGGATCGATGAAGGAGAGCGCGTGGGCGCGGTATTCGTCCCAGACGTCGACCTCCTCGGCGTCGCCGCCGCCCGGCTCCGCCCCGAGCCCGCCTTCGATCTCCGCCTTGACGTCGCCGATCCCGGCATCGCCGGAGAGCGGCAGCGCCCCCTCGCGGACCAGCTTGACGCCGGTGTAGGCCTTCGGGTTGTGGGAGGCGGTGACCATCGCGCCGCCGTCGAGCTCGCGCGAGCCGACCAGGTGGTAGAGCATCTCCGTCGCGACCTGGCCGGCATCGAGGACTTGGGCGCCCTCGGCGATCAGGCCCTCGCGCACCGCGCCCGCCATCGCCGGCGCCGTCAGCCGCATGTCGCGCCCGAGCCCGATCCGCAGCTCGCTCGGCTCCTTGCCCCGCAGTCGCCCCAGCACCCGCACGAAGGCGCGGCCGATCGCCCGCGCCGTCGTCTCGTCCATCTCCGAGCCGTGCAGGCCGCGGATGTCATAGGCCTTGAAGATGCCCGGGGGCGCCAGGGGTGCTTGCTCGCTCAAAACGCTCCTTTCAGAGCCTCGTAGCTCTGCTCGATCGACTGCGGCATCACTTTCGTATCGGCGATCACCGGCATGAAGTTGTTGTCGCCGGCCCAGCGGGGGACGACGTGCATGTGGATGTGGTGCTCGACTCCGGCGCCGGCGACGCGCCCCTGGTTGAAGCCGACGTTGTAGCCGTGCGGCTGGTAGACCGACTCGAGCCGGTCCATCGCCCGCTGCGCCAGCGCCATCATCTCCTCCAGCGTCTCGCCCGGGATCTCCTGCAGGCGGCCGACGTGGTCGTACGGTGCCACCATCAGGTGCCCGTTCGTGTACGGGAAGAGGTTGAGGATCACGAAGCAGCGCTCGCCGCGGTGGACGATCAGGTTCGCCTCGTCATCCTCCGCCGCGGGCTTGGCGCAGAAGATGCACTCCTCCTCGATGTCCTTGGACGCGTCCTTCACGTAAGCGAGGCGCCAGGGCGCCCAGATGCGGAAATTAGCCACGAGCGGCTCATCCTATTCGGCAAGCCGTGCCCGGACGCGAAGCGGAGGACACGGCGTTTGGTCAGGGGCTACAGCCAGCGCCGCTTGCGGAAGTAGGCGACCATCCCGACAAGGATGACCGCCATCAGCACGAGGACGGTGATGAAGCCGGCCTCGTGGCCTTCGCTGGGCACCCAGGTGTTCATCCCCATCACGCTGGCGATCAGGGTCAGCGGCAGGATCACGACGCTGATCGCGGTCAGCACCCGGAGGATGTCGTTGAGGCGGTGGGAGATCAGCGACTCGTTGGTCTCCTCGAGCGCTTCGGCGACCTCCTTGTAGTTCTCGAGCATGTCCCAGATCCGCTCGTGGGCGTCGACGATGTCGTCGAAGTAGATCTCCAGGTCGAGGTCGGAGGCGAGATAGCGCTGTTTGACTTTCTCCAGGTCGCGGAGGACCGGGCGCTGCGGCCGGATCACTTTGCGGAAGTTGATGATCTCCTGCTTGACGTTGGAGATGTCGCGGACGACCTCCTCGGCCCGCTCTTCGAAGATGTCGTCCTCGAGCGCATCGAGCTTGTTGCCGATCTTGCGCAGCATCGGGAAGCAGTAGTCGAAGGCGTCGTCGACCAGCCGGTAGAGCAGGTAGCCGGAGCCGCGGGAGAAGAGCTGTTCGCGCAGCTCCTCTTTGGCGCGGCAACGCTCGAACAGGTACTCGACCGGCTGCAGCGGCAGGTTCGGGATCGTCACCACGTAGTCGGGCCCGACGAACAGGTCGAGCTCGCCGGTCCCCAGCCGCCCGGCTTTCGGGTCGAAGACCGGCAGGTGGAGGACGATGAAGAGGTAGTCGTCGTAGACGTCGATCTTCGGCCGCTGGTTGCGGGAGAGGACGTCCTCGAGGTCGAGGGCGTGGAACTCGAAGTGCTCCTCCAGCCAGGTCCGCTCCAGCGAGCCGGGCCACTCGATGTTGACCCAGCGCAGGCCGTTCGACTCGATCTGCTCGACGTTCGGCTTCTGCGGCTCAGGCGCCGCCGGCTGAGAGACGAGCTCGCCGCGCCGGCCGGGCCGTCGCAGCCTCGGTTTCGGAAGGTTCGGCATCGGTCAGTCCGATCGTCTCGTGCAGCAGCGGGCCCATCGTGGGGCCTAGGTTAGTCAGGCGTGACGAAAAGCGTGCGGTCTCCCCGTAAGTGGTTGCTGCGCGCCAGCTCGTCCGCTATCTTTCCCTGCACATAAGCGCCACATCTAGAGGGGTGGAGGGACTGGCCCAGTGAAGCCCCGGCAACCATCGCGACCGCAAGGTCGGGACAGGTGCCAAGTCCAGCAGGTCGCGAAGCAGAAATGCAAGCGATTTGGAAGATGTGGGGGATGTCCGATCGGACCTCGCCCCACAGATGGCGAGGTTTTTTTCGTAAGTGGAAAAGAGGATCGGATGTCAGTCGAGAGCTTGAAGTGCAAGGAGTGCGGCACCAGCTACGAGCTGGACGCCAGCTACGTCTGTGAAAACTGCTTCGGCCCGCTGGAGGTCTCCTATGACTACAGCGGCTTGGAGGCGGCGGAGGTGAAGCGACGGATCCAGGCGGGATCGCAGGGGATCTGGCGCTACAGCGACTTCCTCCCGTTCAAGGGACGGGCGAGCGACCCACTGGAGCCGGGCCTGACGCCGCTGCTGAAGGCCGACCGCCTGGCCGAGCGGCTCGGGGTCGACGCCGAGATCTGGATCAAGAACGACGCCGCCAACCCGACCCACTCCTTCAAGGACCGGGTTGTCGCGGTCGCGGTGGCGAAAGCGCAGGAGCTCGGCTTCGACACCGTCGCTTGCGCCTCGACCGGCAACCTCGCCAACGCCGTCGCCGCCCACGCCGCCGCCGCCGGGCTGCAGTCCTACGTCTTCGTCCCCGCCAACCTCGAGGAGCAGAAGCTGCTGGCGACCGGCGTCTACGGGACCAACCTGGTCGGCGTCCGCGGCAACTACGACGACGTCAACCGCCTCTGCACCCAGCTCGCCGAGACCCGGCCCTGGGCCTTCGTCAACGTCAACCTGCGCCCCTACTATGCCGAGGGCTCGAAGACGCTCGCCTACGAGACGGTCGAGCAGCTCGGCTGGAAGCTCCCCGACCGGGTGGTCAGCCCGATCGCCTCGGGCTCCCTGTTCACGAAACTCGGCCGCGGCTTCCAGGAGTGGCTCGATCTCGGGCTCGTCGAGGGCAAGCAGCCGGTCTTCAACGGCGCCCAGGCGGACGGCTGCAGCCCGGTCGCGACGGCCTTTGCCGAAGGCTGGGAAGTCTGCAAGCCGCAGCGGCCGGAGACGATCGCCAAAAGCCTGGCGATCGGCGACCCCGCCGACGGCCCTTATGCGGTCGAGCACGCCCGCAGGACCGGCGGCGGCGTCGACTCGGTCACCGACCAGGAGATCCGCGAAGGGATCAAGCTGCTGGCCGAGACGACCGGCATCTTCACCGAGACGGCCGGCGGCGTCACTGTCGGCGTCCTCCGCAAGCTGGCCGAACGGGGCGAGCTCGCCGACGGCGAGCGGGTCGTCGTCTACATCACCGGCGAGGGCCTGAAGACGCTCGACGCAACCCGCGATACGTTCCAGATGCACGAGATCGACCCCAGCCTCGAAAGCTTCGAGAGCGAGTTCCGCCAGGAGGTAGCCGTCTAGATGTCAGTCACCGTGAAGATCCCGACGCAGCTGCGCGCCGCCACCGGCGGCCAGGCGGAGCTGGAAGTGGAAGGGAGCACCGTCGGCGAGGTCCTCGATGCCGTCTTCGACGCCCACGGCGGCCTCCGCGACCGGATCACCCAGGACGGCGACCTGCGCCGCTTCGTCAACGTCTACGTCTCCGGCGAGGACATCCGCTTCCAGCAGGGGCTGGAGACGTCGATCGACGACGGCGACGAAGTGACGATTCTTCCCGCGGTAGCCGGCGGTTGCTGAAACCACCGGTAGTCATCCTCTGCGGCGGCCGCGGGACGCGGCTCCGCGAGCGGACCGAATCGGTGCCGAAGGCCCTTGTCGAGATCGGCGGCCGCCCGATCCTCTGGCACGTGCTCCAGATCTACGCCGCGCAGGGGTTCGAGCGCTTCCTGCTGGCAACCGGCTACATGGGCGAGGCGGTTGAGGAATTCGCAGCCGCCGAGCGCTGGCCCGCCGGGGTGCGGGTCGAGTGCGTCGACACCGGCCTCGATACGCCCACCGGCGGCCGCGTGGCGGCGCTGTCGGAGCGGCTGGGAGACGAGACCTTCTGCGCGACTTATGCCGACGGCGTCGCCGACATCGACCTCGACCGCTTGCTCGAGTTCCACCGCGAGCAGGGGGCGTTGGCGACGGTGACGGTGGTGCGGCCGCACCTGCAGTGGGGCGTCGCCGAGCTGCGCGGCGACGCGGTCACCGGCTTCGTCGAGAAGCCGCGCAGCGAGCACTGGATCAACGGCGGCTTCTTCTGCTTCGAGCCGGGGGCGCTGCGCTACGTCAGCGAGAAGAGCGTGCTCGAGCGCGAGCCGCTCGAGCGTCTCGCCGCCGATGGTCAATTGCGCGCCTTCCGGCACGAGGGCTTCTGGGACTGCATGGACACCTACAAGGACGCGGTGGTGCTGAACGACCTTTGGGCCGCGGACCGCGCGGTCTGGCGGATATGGGACGCGCCGGCGGTGGACGCCTCTTGAAGCGGGCGCTGGTCACCGGCGGCCACGGCTTCGTCGCCTCCAACCTGGCGCGGGCGCTGCTGGAACGTGGGGACGCGGTAAGCGTCCTCGACCTGGCGTCGCCGCCGCGTTCGGGGCTCACCCTGCAGGGAATCGATACCGAGGTCGAGCTGCTCGAAGTCGACCTCCGTGACGCGCCGGCAGTCGAGGCGGCGATCTCGGCTGGCGAGTTCGACGTCGTCTTCCACCTTGCGGCGCAGACGCTGGTCGGCCCGGCGATGGCCGACCCGACCCAGACCTTCGAAGTCAACGTCCGCGGCACCTGGTCGCTGCTGGAGAGCTGCCGGCGCGCCGATGTGCCGGCGGTCGTCGTCGCCTCCTCCGACAAGGCCTACGGACCCAGCGACGAGCTCCCGTACCGGGAGACGATGCGGCTGCAGCCGGCCTCGCCGTACGAGGCAAGCAAGGCGGCGGCCGACGCGATCGCCCTCAGCTACCGCCCCTCGTACGGCCTGCCCGTCGCCGTCACCCGCTTCGCCAACATCTACGGCGGCGGCGACCCCAACTTCTCGCGCCTGATCCCCGAGGCGATCGCCGCCGTCCTCGACGGGCGCCGCCCGCAGATCCGCTCCGACGGAAGTCCCGAACGGGACTTCCTCTACGTCGGCGACGCCGTCTCCGCCTACCTCGCGGTCGAGAGCGCGGTCGGGGCCGGCGGTCCCGGGGCCGGTGAGGCCTTCAACGCCGGCGGCGAGCGTCCCTACGCGGTCGCCGAGGTTCTGCAGGCGATCGTCGACGTCTCCGGCACCGACCTGCAGCCCGAGTTCCTCGGCACCGGCAATCCCGCCGGCGAGATCGATCGCCAATACGTCGACTCGACCAAGCTGCGGGAGATGACCGGCTGGGCACCTGAGGTAGAGCTGCGCGACGGCCTCATCCGCGCGCTCGACTGGTACCGCGACCACGCGGAGCTGCGTCCCGAGGGCGCCGCCCGGGCCGGCTAGGCTGAGCCCCATGTGCGGGCGCTTCACGGTCACCGGCAAGGACACGAAGAAGATCGCCGACCGCTTCCAGGTCGAGCTGGAGAAAGCGCTCGAACGGAGCGGCGGCGGCGCGCCGGCGAAGGAGAGCGCCAAGGACGGGGGCGAGGCGAAGAGCGCCAAGGAAAAAGCGCCTGCCGGCCTGGGGCGTTTCAACGTCGCGCCGACGCAGGAGATCCTCGTCGTCCGCTCCTCGCCCGACGAGACGGCGGCGGCGAGCGGCGAGCGCGAGGCGCAGCTGATGCGCTGGGGCCTGGTCCCGGTCTGGGCCAAGGACCTCAAAGTCGGCTACCGGATGATCAACGCGAAACAGGAGAACCTGCTGAAAAGCAAGGCCTACGGCCCCTTGGTCGGCAAGTTCCGCCATCGCTGCCTGATCGTCGCCGACGGCTTCTACGAGTGGATGAAGGCCGAGGACCCCAAGCAGCCGCGCCAGCCCTGGCGCTTCACCGTCGACGGCGGCGAGCCGTTCGCCTTCGCCGGCCTCTCCACCCGCAAGAAGTGGGACGACCCGGAGGAGCGCGGCTACGACGACGGCTACCTCTACACCTGCACGCTGGTGACGACGACCCCGAACGAGGTCGTCAAGCCGGTCCACAACCGGATGCCGGCGATCCTCCCGAGCGCCGAGGCCGAGGCGGCCTGGCTGCGCCCGGAGCTGAGCGCCGAGGACGCGGTGGCGATGTGCGCGCCGCTCGACCCGCGGCGGATGGAGGGCGCCCCGGCGAATCCGGCGCTGAACAAGGTCGGCAAAGGGATGGCCGAGGGGCCGGAGCTGCTGGTCGCGCCGCAGGAGCAGCTCGACGTCTAGCTTTCCTCGTCGGCTTCTTCTTCGGCTTCGCGCTTCTCTTCGACTTCTTCTTTTTCTTCGGCCTTTTCGGCTTCGGCCTCTTCGTCGATCGGCGGCGAGCGCTTCTTCAGGGCGACCTGCGTCGTCGTCGTCGCTTTGCCGGCGCTCGTCTCGAGCGTGCAGGCGATGCCGGCAGCCGGGACCTTGGTCGTCCGCCAGATCGTGAAGAAGGGGAGTTCGAGGTCTTTTTTCGGCTTCCCGGCGATGAAGTACTTGAGGTTCTCCGTGCCGACCTCGTATTCGGGCCATTCGAGCTTCACGCCCTGTTCGGTGGTGAACCGCTGCGGCCGGTCGAGGACTTCGAGGGTTGCCAGTTCGCTGCTGTGGGAGCTGAAGTCCATCAGCACCGTTTCCGGCACTTCCTGGTTGTAGATGCCTTCTTCGGAGGAGCGCGGATAGGTGCCGCGGAGGCCACCCGCGCTCTGGGCTACTTCGGTGCCCTTGCCGGCCTTGACGCTGCAGAGGATGCGGGCGCCGCCGATCGGCGAGCCGGCCGAGACCTTCAGCGTCGAGCCGGCGGTGAAGAGCGAGTAGCCGCTGACGTTGGTGCCGGTAGCGCGGATGTTGGTGTTGACGAGTTGCATCGTCCCTTTGTCGCCCGGAACCGGAGTGGTCTTCGAGTCCGGAGCCGTTCCCAACTGCACCCATTCCAGGTGCGCCGATTCGCCCTCGCCCTTGCCGACGGTGGCCAGCGCCGCGACGACGCAGGCGATCAGGCCGATCGCGACGACGACGAGGGCGCCGCGGGGCAGCCTGTCGTCCTGCGGGTTGGCTGAGCGGGGCGGGAGGCGCACGGCGCGACAGTATTGGAATCGGGGGCGGATTCGCCACCGCGCGATACCTCTGCACGTTTTGGGGGTATGGACCTGACGTGGCAACGAAAGCGACGCGGCTGAGCAGGGCCAAGCCGAAGCCGAGGGCCGTCGAGGTCCACGGCCGGCCGATGAACTTCGTCGAAGCCGGTTCCGGACCGGTTTTGCTGCTGATCCACGGGATGGCGGGCACCTGCGCCAACTGGGAATCGGTGATCGAGCCCCTGGCGATCGACCACACCGTGATCGCCCCGGACTTCCCGGGCCACGGCGCCTCGGCGCCCGGCGGCGGCGATTACTCGCTCGGCGCCCTGGCCAGCTGCCTGCGCGACTTGATGCTCTCGCTCGGCCACGAGCGGGCGACGCTCGTCGGCCACTCGCTCGGCGGCGGCGTCGCGATGCAGTTCACCTACCAGTTCCCGGAGATGGTCGAGCGGCTGGTCCTCGTCTCCAGCGGCGGCCTCGGGCCCGACGTCAGCCCGATCCTGCGGGCGGCGGCGCTGCCCGGTGCCGATCTCTTCATCTCCGCCACCGCGGGGGTCGGCAAGACCGTCGGCGGCGCGATCGGCCGTGGCATCGGCGCGATCGGCTTCCGCCCCAACGCCGACCTCGCCGAGGTCACCCGCGGCTACGCGACCCTCTCCGACCCCGAGCGGCGCAAGGCCTTCCTCGCGACCCTCCGCTCCGTCGTCGACATGGAGGGTCAGCGGATTGCCGCCCTCGACCGCCTCTACCTGGCCGAAACCCTTCCGGTCCTCATCGTCTGGGGTGAGAACGACCCGATCATCCCCGTCGAGCACGCGCGCGAAGCCCACGCCGCACTTCCCGACAGCCGCCTCGAGATCTTCGAGGACACCGGCCACGTCCCAATGCTCGAGCGCCCCGGCCACTTCATCGCCGCCCTGGAGCGCTTCCTCGCCGAGACCGACCCCGCGGAATTCAACCGCGAGGAGTGGGTGGCGAGGTTCAAGGCCGCCGAAAACTGACGGCAGCCGAAGTACGCGCCCGACAGGATTCGAACCTGTGGCCTCTTCCTCCGGAGGGAAGCGCTCTATCCAGCTGAGCTACGGGCGCCCACTCGGCAGATTAACCCGTAACTGACGTAGGCTCGCCGCCGATGGATTTGGCGGTGACCTTTCTTGGGACCGGGGGGTCGGTTCCTTCGGCGCGGCGCTCAACGGCGGCTGTGCTGATCAGCCGTGGGGGAGAGCGACTGCTGTTCGATTGCGGGGAAGGGACCCAGCGGCAGATGCAGCGCTCCTTGGGGCTGGTGCAAGCGGACGAGATCTACCTGACGCACTTCCATGCCGACCATGTGCTCGGGATCCCGGGGCTGCTGAAGACCTATGACCTCACCGATCGGCGGGTGCCGCTGAAGATCTACGGGCCGCAGGGGCTGACGGAGCTCTTCCAGGTCTTCTCGCCGCTGATCGGGCGGCTCGGGTTCACGCTCGATCTGATCGAGCTGAAGCCGGATGACGCGGTCGAGCACGACGGGTACGAGGTGCGTCCCTTCGAAGCCTCGCACCGAACCGCCCGCGCCTGCGGCTACGCCCTGGTCGAGGAGGAGCGGCCGGGACGGTTCGATCCCGACGCCGCCGCGGCTGCAGGCGTTCCCGAAGGCCCCGCCTACGCGGCCCTCCAGCGCGGAGAGTCCGTCGAGGGCAAGGACGGAACCGTGACGCCGGACCAGGTGATGGGGCCGAGCCGGGCCGGCCGCACGATCGTCCTCACCGGCGACACCGCTCCCAGCCCCGCGACCGTCTCCGCCGCGGCCGACGCCGACCTGCTGATCCACGACGCCTCCTTCGCCGAGGAGGAGGTGGGGCGGGCCGCCGAAACCGGCCACTCGACCGTCGGCCAGGCCGCCGCGGTCGCCGACGAGGCGCACGTGAAGCTGCTCGCCCTCGTCCACATCTCCTCCCGCTACCACGTCGGCAAGGTGATCGAGGAGGCGAAGGAGATATTCGAGCCCACTGTTGCCCCGAAAGACTTCGACGTCATCGAACTGCCATTCCCCGAGCGAGGAGACCCTCAGCTCATCCCGAACGGAGCCGCGGACCGAGGCGGTGATGGGTAGGCCCTCGACGAGCCCTCCCCAAATTGCGAGGAGAGGGCCTACCCATCACCGCCACCCCCGCTGTTACAGTGAGGGCGTCCTTTAACCCGGTCCCGTGAGGCCAGGAAGGAAGCAATCGAAGTGAATGAGAAGGTCGTGCTGGAGCACGACGATCTGAGGCGGACGCTGCGGCGGATCGCCCACGAGATCGCCGAGGGGAACCCCGATTCTGAGCGTCTGGCGGTCGTCGGCATCCACACCCGCGGCGCCGTGCTGGCCCGCCGCCTGCATGTGTTCCTCGGCGAGCTGACCGGCAGCGACCTGCCGTTCGGCGACCTCGACATCTCCTTCTACCGCGACGACGTCGGCGCCAAGGCGCCCGCCTCGCAGCCCGTCGTCCACGCCTCCCACATCGACTTCGACCTCTCCGACCGCACCGTCGTCCTCGTCGACGACGTCCTCTACACCGGCCGCACCGTCCGCGCCGCGATCGAGGCCCTCTTCGACTACGGCCGCCCGCAGCGGGTGCAGCTTGCGGTCCTCTGCGACCGCGGGCACCGCGAGCTGCCGATCCGGCCCGACTACGTCGGCAAGAACCTGCCGACCGCCCGCGAGGAGCGGGTCAACGTCCGCCTGGAAGAGATCGATGGCGCAGACGAGGTCACGATCTCCGAGCCCAGCACCGTGGAGGTGAGCCGATGAACCACCTGCTTTCGATCGAGCAGCTCTCGCGAGAGGAAATCGAGGCGATCCTCGACCGGGCCGAGAGCTTTGCCGAGGTCGGGCGCCGCGACATCAAAAAGGTGCCGACCCTGCGCGGCCGCACCGTCGTCTCGCTCTTCTACGAGTCGAGCACCCGCACCTCGAGCTCCTTCGACCTCGCTGCCAAGCGCCTCTCCGCCGACCTCGTCTCGGTCAAGGCCGCCGGCTCCTCGGTCGAGAAGGGAGAGTCGCTGAAGGACACGGTGGCGACCCTCTCCGCCTACGACCCCGCCGCGATCGTCATCCGCCACCCCTATGCGGGCGCCGCGCTGATGGTCGCCGGCTGGACGGCCGCTTCGGTGGTCAACGCCGGCGACGGCAAGCACGAGCACCCGAGCCAGGCCCTGCTCGACGTCTACACGTTGCGACGCCGGCTCGGCTCGCTCGAGGGCCTCCGCATCTGGATCGTCGGCGACGTCCTCCATAGTCGCGTCGCCCGCTCCAACCTGATCGCCTTCGCGAAGATGGGTGCCAAGGTCACCGTCTGCGGCCCGCCGACCCTGATCCCACGCGGGATCGAGGCGCTCGGCTGCGAGGTCTCCTACACGCTCGACGGGGTCGAGGAGGCCGACGTCGTCTACGCCCTGCGGATGCAGAAGGAGCGGATGAGCGAGAGCTTCGTCCCTTCGCTGCGCGAGTACGCCTCCAGCTTCCAGATCGACACCCGCCGCCTCAACCCGCGCCAGCTGCTGATGCATCCCGGGCCGGTCAACCGCGGCGTCGAGCTTTCCGGCGAGGCGATCGACTCGCCGCAGTCGCTGATCGCCGAGCAGGTCGCCGCCGGCCTCGTGGTGCGGATGGCGATCCTCTACGAGCTGCTCGCCGGCGGCGACGCCTCCAGCCCCAGCGCCGAGGGCGAGAGCAGCCGGCCGACTCCGATCGGGACCTCCGCATGAGCGCGCAGGGCGAAATGCCGACGAGGAGCCTGCGCGAGCAGCTCGACGTCCGCCCGGGCGATGACGCGCACCTGGTCCTGCGCCGGGCGACGGTGCTCGACCCGGCTGCGGGAATAGACGCGATCCATGACGTGGTGGTGCGTGAGGGGAAGATCGTCTCCCTCGCCTCGCCAGGCGAGGCGGATACCGAAGGTGCCGAGGTGGTCGAGGCCGAGGGCCTGCATGCCTTCCCGGCCTTCTTCGACCCCCACGTCCACCTCCGCACCCCCGGCCACGAGCACAAGGAGGACGTCGAGACCGGCACCCGCGCCGCGGCCGCGGGCGGGTACTGCGGGATCCTGGCGATGGCCAACACCGAGCCGCCGGTGTCCACGGCCGCCGACGTCAGCGCCCTGCGCGAGCAGGCCCGCGCCGGCGCCTCGGTCCCAGTCGGCTTCCTCGCCACCGTGACCAAGGAGATGGCGGGGAAGGAGCTGACCGAGATGGTCGAGCTGCGCGAGGCCGGCGCGCTCGGCTTCTCCGACGACGGTTTGCCGATCACCGACGCCGGCGTGATGCGCCGGGCGCTGCAGTACCAGCACCTCTGCGGCGGCAACATCGCCCTCCACGAGGAGGACCCGCGGCTCTCGATGGGGGGCGCGATGCACGAGGGCCCGGTCTCGGCGGTGCTCGGGATCGGCGGCATCCCCTCGGTCTCCGAGTCGACGATGGTCGCCCGCGACGCCGCGATTGCCGCTCACGAGAGCGCCCGCATCCACGTCCAGCACCTCTCCGCCGCCGAGTCGGTGGAGATAGTCCGCGCCGCCAAGGCCGCCGGCGTCCAGATCAGCGCCGAGGCCAGCCCACATCACCTCTGCCTGACCGACGAGGAGGTCCGCAGCCTTGACCCGCACCGCTTCAAGATGAACCCGCCGATCCGCGAAACCCGCGACCGTCAGGCGCTGATCGAGGGCCTGCGCGACGGCTCGGTCGAGTGCATCGCCACCGACCACGCGCCGCACCAGCCGGAGGAAAAGGACGTCCCCTTCGAGCAGGCGGCCTTCGGCGTCACCGGCCTCGAGACCGCCTTCGCCGCGCTCCACACCGAGCTGGTGCTGCCCGGCGTCATCGACCTCGGCCTGCTGGTCGAGCGGATGGGCGGCGGCGCCGAGCCCTTCGACCTGCCGCGCCCGACCCTGGCGCCCGGGGCGGAGGCGAACGTCGTCCTCTGCGACCTCGAGGCCGAATGGACGGTCGGCGAGGACGGCTACGAGAGCCGGTCCGCCAACTCCTGGTGCGCCGGCCGCACCCTCACCGGCCGAGTGCTGATGACCGTCGCCGCCGGCCAGGTCGCCTACCGCCTCCGTTCCTTCTCCCTAGGAGTGGCCGCATGAGCGAGGCCTACCTGCTCTTGGAGGACGGGACCCGGCTAGACGGACTCGCCTGCGGCCACGACGGGGCGGTGACCGGCGAGGTCGTCTTCAACACCGCGATGACCGGCTACCAGGAGGCGGTCACCGATCCTTCCTACGCCGGCCAGATCATCGTCTTCACCTATCCGTTGATCGGCAACTACGGCGTCTCGCAGGCGGCGATGGAGTCCGACCGCGTCCACGCCCGCGGGGTCGTCATGCGCGACGCCAAGAACGGCGAAGACGTCGCCACCGCCGAGGGCGGCTGGCTCCAGTGGCTCGCCGACTGCGGCGTGCCTGCGGTCAGCGGCGTCGACACCCGAGCCCTGGTCCGCCACCTGCGGGACAAGGGAGCCATGCGCGGCGGCATCTTCCCGGCGGCGACGCCGGAAGCCGAGGCGCGCGAGCGAATCGCCGCCGAGCCGGCGATGGACGGCGCCGACTTCGCCCGCACCGTCACCTCGCCGGAGCCGGTCCGCTTCGAGGGCGACGGGCCGCACGTGGTCGGCATCGACACCGGCGTCAAGCTCAGCATCGTCCGCCAGCTGCGCGAGCACGGCGCTCGACTCACCCTGCTGCCCTGCACCAGCAGCCCGGCGGAAGTCCTCGCCGAGGATCCCGACGTCGTCTTCCTCGCCAACGGCCCCGGCGACCCCGCCGCCCTCGACTACGTCGTCGAGACCGTCCGCGGCGTCCTCGGGCAGAAGCCGGTCTTCGGGATCTGCCTCGGCCACCAGCTGCTCTGCCGCGCCGTCGGCCTGCAGACCTACAAGCTGCCCTTCGGCCACCGCGGCTCCAACCACCCGGTCAAGGACCTGGAGACGGGACGGATCGACATCACCTCCCAGAATCACGGCTTCGCCGTCGTCGGTCCCGGCGGCGAGCCCAAGATCGAGGGCGACGAGCCGGTCCGCTGGGACACCGACTTCGGCGTCGCCGAGCTCTCGCAGCTGAACCTCTACGACCGCACCGTCGAGGGGTTGGTCTTGCGCGACGTCGCCGGCGCCACCGTCCAGTACCACCCGGAGGCCGGGCCCGGCCCGCACGACGCGCGGCATCTCTTCGACCGCTTCCTGGAGCTGGCAGCGTGATCTGGCCGCCGCCGGATCGCCGGCTGGAGGGGACCGAAGTCCGGCTGGAGCCGCTGGTCGAGGAGCACCGCGAGCCGCTGCGCTCGGTCGCGATCCACCCCGAGGTCTGGCAGTGGATGGATCGGCGGGTGACCGAGACCGAGGAGGGCTTCGACCAGTGGTTCGACGGCCGCCTGCTCGCCCGCAAGATGGGCGAGGAGCACGGCTTCGCCACCTTGACCGCCGCCGGCGAGCCGCTCGGCAGCTCCTCCCTGCTGCACGCGCGCCCTCTCCACGACGGCGTCGAGATCGGCTGGACCTGGCTCACCCCTTCGGCCTGGCGCGGCGGCGCCAACGTCGAGGCGAAGCTGCTGATGCTCGGCTTCGCCTTCGAAGAGCTCGGCTGCATGCGGGTCGAGCTGAAGACCGACGCCCGCAACGAGCGCTCGCGCGCGGCGATGGAAGCGCTGCCGGCGAAGTTCGAGGGTGTCTTCCGCAAGCACATGCAGATGCCGATCACCGGCGTCCGCGACTCGGCCTACTTCTCGGTCGTCGACGACGAGTGGCCGGGCGTTCGGAAAAACCTGGAAAGGCGCCTGGCAGGGGCGCGGGAGGTAGAGAGTGCCTAAGCGCGAGGACATCCAGAAGATCCTTTTGATCGGCTCGGGACCGATCGTGATCGGACAGGCGGCCGAGTTCGACTACTCCGGAGTGCAGGCATGCAAGGTGCTGCTGGAGGAGGGCTACGAGGTCGTCCTCGTCAACTCCAACCCGGCGACGATCATGACCGACCCGGAGTTCGCCACCCGCACCTACATCGAGCCGCTGCTGCCGGGGCCGGTGACCAAGATCATCGAAAAGGAGCGCCCCGACGCGCTGCTGCCGACCCTCGGCGGCCAGACCGCGCTCAACATCGCGATGGCGCTGGATGCGGACGGGACCCTGGAGCGCTTCGGGGTCGAGCTGATCGGCGCCAACGCCGAGTCGATCAGCCGCGCCGAGGATCGCGAGAAGTTCCGCACGACGATGAACGAGGCGGGCCTGCGGATCCCGTGGTCGGTGACCGTCGAGAACGTCGCCGAGGTCGAGGAGAAGCTGGCGGCGGGAGAGATCTCGCTGCCGGCGATCGTCCGCCCCGCCTTCACGATGGGGGGCCAGGGCGGGGGAATCGGCAACACCGAGACCGAGCTCCTGCAGGTCGTCTCGGAGGGTCTCGCCGCCAGCCCGATCAACCAGGTCCTGGTCGAGGAGTCGGTGATCGGCTGGGGCGAGTTCGAGCTCGAGGTGATGCGCGACCGCAACGACAACGTCGTGATCGTCTGCTCGATCGAGAACGTCGACCCGATGGGCGTCCACACCGGCGACTCGGTCACCGTCGCCCCCGCGCAGACGCTGACCGACCCGCTCTACCAGGACCTGCGCGACCAGGCGATCAAGGTGATCCGGGCGATCGGGGTCGAGACCGGCGGCTCCAACGTCCAGTTCGCGGTCAACCCGGAGAACGGCGAGATCGCCGTGATCGAGATGAACCCGCGCGTCTCCCGCTCCTCGGCGCTGGCCTCGAAGGCAACCGGCTTTCCGATCGCGAAGATGGCGGCGAAGCTGGCGGTCGGCTACGCGCTGGAGGAGATCCCCAACGACATCACCCGCGCCACGCCGGCCTCTTTCGAGCCGACGATCGACTACGTCGTCACCAAGATCCCGCGCTTCGCCTTCGAGAAGTTCCCCGGCTCCGAGGGCCGGCTCTCGACCTACATGCAGAGCGTCGGCGAGTCGATGGCGATCGGCCGCACCTTCCGCGAGTCCTTCGCCAAGGCGATGCGCTCGCGCGAGCTCGATTCGGCGGCGGAGATCCCCGAGTCGGACGAGGAGCTGCTGGCGGCGCTCGAGGTGCCCTGCGCCGCCCGCTTCGACCAGGTCCTCGCCGCCTTCGAGCGCGGGCTCGACGTCGAGGCTGTCCACGAGCGCTGCCTGGTCGACCGCTGGTTCCTGCGCGAGCTGCAGGCGCTCGCCACCGAAGGCGACGGTACCGACGGCCTCGCCCGCACCTACAAGGCGGTCGACACCTGCGCCGCCGAGTTCGAGGCGGCGACGCCCTACTACTACTCCGGGCACGAGCGCATCCGCCACGACGGCTCGCCGCCGGCCTCGGAGATCCGCCGCGGCGACAACGACTCCGTGGTGATCCTCGGCGCCGGTCCGAACCGGATCGGCCAGGGGATCGAGTTCGACTACTGCTGCGTTCATGCGGCGATGACCGCGCGAGAGCTGGGTCGCGACGCGGTGATGATCAACTGCAACCCGGAGACGGTCTCCACCGACTACGACACCTCCGACCGCCTCTATTTCGAGCCGCTGACGGCCGAAGACGTGCTCGCCGTCTGCGCCCAGGAGAACCCGGAGGGCGTAATCGTCCAGTTCGGCGGCCAGACGCCGCTGAAGCTCGCCCGCACGCTCGAAGAAGCTGGGGTGCGGCTGCTCGGAACGCCGGTCGACGCGATCGACCTCGCCGAGGATCGCGGCCGCTTCGGCGCGATGCTGCGCCGGCTCGGGGTCGAGCACCCGCCCTACGGGACCGCGCTCTCTGCCGAGGAGGCCGAGGTGATCGCCGAAGAGGTCGGCTTCCCGCTGCTGGTCCGGCCCTCCTACGTCCTCGGCGGCCGGGCGATGGAGATCTGTTACTCGACCGAGGACCTGAAGGCCTACCTGGACAAGCACGTCAAGGCCGACCAGGAGCACCCGCTGCTGCTCGACCGCTTTCTCGAGGACGCGATCGAGGTCGACGTCGACGCGCTCGGCGACGGCGAGGAGGTCTACGTCGCCGGGATCATGCAACACGTCGAGGAGGCCGGCGTCCACTCCGGCGACTCCGCCTGCGTGATCCCGCCGCTCTCGCTCGGCGAGGAGATGCTGGGCCAGATCCGCGCCACCACCGAGCGGATCGCGCTCGAGCTCGGCGTCATCGGCCTGATCAACATCCAGTACGCGGTCGCCGGGGGCAGGCTCTACGTGATCGAGGCCAACCCGCGGGCCTCCCGCACCGTCCCCTTCGTCTCCAAGGCGATCGGGGTGCCGCTGGCGAAGCTCGCCTGCAAGCTGATGCTGGGCGAGAAGCTCGCCGACCAGGATCTGCCCGAGGGCATGCCCGAGCACGTCAGCGTCAAGGAGGCGGTGCTGCCGTTCGCCCGCTTCGCCGGCGCCGACTCGGTCCTCGGCCCGGAGATGAAGAGCACCGGCGAGGTGATGGGGATCGCCGGCGATTTCCCGACCGCCTTCGGCAAGGCGCAGGCGGCGGCCGGGGTGCGGCTGCCGGAATCGGGCTCGGTCTTCATCACCGTCACCGACACCGACAAGGCCGCTGCCACCCAGCTCGCGACCCGCTTCCACGACCTCGGCTTCGAGGTGATCGCCACCCACGGCACCGCCCAGGCGATCGAGCGGATGGGGGTGCCGGTGACCCCGATCAACAAGCTGCAGGAAGGCTCGCCGCACGTCCTCGACCTGATCCGCAAGCGCCAATGCGACCTGGTGATCAACACGCCGACCGGCTCCGGCGCCCGCACCGACGGCTACGAGATTCGCACCGCCGCCGTGCGGCAGGGGATCCCCTGCGTGACGACGATGACCGGCGCCACCGCCGCCGCCCGGGCGATCGCCGCCGCCAAGCAGGGGGACGCGGAGGTGCGCTCGCTGCAGGAGATCCACGGGACCGTCGCCGGAGAGCCGCAGCCGCGATGACGGCGCCCCTCGGCCGCCGCCTCTGCGAGGTCGCCGCGAGCGAGGTGACCGGCGGCTACCGGATCTTCTCGCTGCTCGAGCGCGAGGGCCCGGCGCCCGAGCCAGGGCAGTTCTACATGCTCGCCGCCGCGGGCGGCTGGGGGGAGGGGGGAGGCCGGCCGTTCCTGCCGCGGGCGATCTCGGTCGCCGAGGCGGTTCCCTCGAAGAACGGCGTCCGGCTCGACTTCCTCGTCGAGGGCGTCGGCCCCGGCACCGATCGTCTCTGCGATCTGCGGGCGGGGGAGCACGTTTGGGTCGCCGGGCCCCTCGGCAATTCCTTCAAGACCCCGAAGCAGGTCAACCCCGAGGCGGCCGGAGCGATTCTGGTCGGCGGCGGCATCGGCATCGCCCCGATGGCGATCTGGCGCCGCTACCTGGTCGAACGGGGCATTCCCCTGAGGGTCCTCCTCGGCTTCAGGAACGAAGCCCACTCCGGCGGCCTCGATGAGCTCTTCTGCGCCGGCGGCGCCCTCTGCCCCGACATCCGCCTCGCCAGCGAGGACGGCCACGCCGGCCACCAGGGCTACGTCACCGACCTCCTCGCCGCGATGCTCACCGGCGACGATGCAGGCTCGGCCGTCGTCTACTCCTGCGGCCCCCCGGCCATGCTCGAGGCGGTCCGCGCCCTCTGCTCCGAGCACGACGTCGCCTGCGAGCTGGCGATGGAGTCGCCGATGGCCTGCGGCTTCGGCGCCTGCTTCGGCTGTGCGGTGCCGAAGGTCGGCGGCGGCTACATGCGGCTCTGCGTCGACGGGCCAGTCGTTAGCGGCGATGCCGTCGCCGAGGTGGCGTATGCCTGAGTTCTGCGGCATCGACCTCGCCCACCCGGTGATCAACGCCTCCGGCACCTACGACGCGATCGCCGCCCGCCGTGTGTTCGGCGACGAGCTGCTCGAGGATTTCCCCTTCTCCGCCTTCGTCTCGAAGACGATCACGCCGGAGCTGCGCGCCGGCAACGAGCCGCGGCGGATCTGGGAGACGCCGGCCGGGATGATCAACTCGATCGGGCTGCCGAACAAGGGGCTGGATGGGTTCCTCGCGGAAGATCTGCCGCAGCTGGCGGAGCTGCCGGTGCCGCTCGTCGTCTCGGTGATGGCGACCAATCGCGAGGAGTTCAGCCGGCTGGTGGCGGCGATCGAGGCGCGCGAGGAGGTGGCGGCCATCGAGCTCAACGTCTCCTGCCCGAACGTTCACTCCGGCCTGATCGTCGGCGAGCAGCCGGCGGAGACCGAGGCCCTGCTCGAAGTCCTGCGGCCGCTGACCGAGAAGCCGCTGATCGTCAAGCTGACCCCGAACGTCGCCGCGCCCGAGGCGGTCGCCGTCGCCGCCGAATCGGGCGGCGCCGACGCGGTCTCGCTGATCAACACCCTGAAGGCAAGCGCGATCGATCCGGTCACTCGGGAGCCGGCGCTGGCAATGGGCCACGGCGGCCTCTCGGGACCGGCGGTGCGGCCGATCGCGCTGCAGCAGCTGCGGGCGGTGGCCGCCGTGACCGAGATCCCCGCCGTTGGCATGGGCGGGATCTCTTCCGGTGCGGATGCGGCGGAATTCATCGCCGCCGGGGCGGCCCTCGTAGCCGTGGGAACCGAGAGTTTCCGCGACCCCCAGGCAGGCGCGCGCGTCGCAAATGAGCTGGAAACCGAGGTGTATCGACCCCCGGCGCGCCTCTAGACCATCGACCTCAACTAGAGGTTCACACGAATTTTGGGGCAATTTCGCCTTGTCACCTTGCAGCGCCCAAAGTCGCGGCTATACTCGCCGCCCACATGAGCGCCCCCCCAGTTAAATCCTCCCTGGCGGCACCGGAACGGTCGCTCGACCAGCGGATGGACGCCCTCAAACGGGCCAACGACATTCGTACGGCCCGCGCCAAGCTGAAGAAGGATCTGAAGGCGAACCGGGCCAGCATCCAGACGATCCTGCTGGACCCGCCGGAGTACGTCCAGACGGCGAAGGTCTTCGACATGCTCCTCGCCGTCCCCAAGTACGGCCGGGTGAAGACGAACCGGATCCTCAACCAGTGCCGGATCTCGCCGTCGAAGACGATCGGCGGCCTCTCCGAGCGTCAGCGCGCAGAGCTGATCAGCCAACTGCGGCGCTAGTTACCGACCGCCGCAGCGGTCAGTATCCGCGGCCGCATGGCCAAAGTCTTCGTCATCACCGGCCCCTCGGGAGTGGGCAAGGGAACGCTGATCCGCGAGCTGCTGCGGCGGGTGCCGGACCTCGAGCTCTCGGTCTCGGCGACGACCCGGGCGCCGCGCGCGGGGGAGGTCGATGGGCGCGATTACCACTTCCTCACCTCCGAGCAGTTCGACCGGCGCAAAGAGGAAAACGACTTCCTCGAGTTCGCCACCTACAGCGGCAACCGCTATGGAACCCTGCGCAGCGAGGTCGAGCGCTGCCTCGATCATGGCCAGTCCGTCGTGCTCGAGATCGAGGTCCAGGGCGCCCAGCAGGTACGGGCAACCGATCTCGCCTCGGTCCAGATCTTCATCGCCCCGCCCGACCCGGCCGTCCTGCGCGAACGCCTGATCGGCCGCGGCACCGACTCGACCGAGGCGATCGACGAG
>Ga0307306_10000006_pt1 | contig 48669 bp, 58 predicted proteins | sample ER_DNA_193_FD_194507 | JGI IMG/M metagenome (GOLD analysis project Ga0307306, IMG submission 194507) | Bulk soil microbial communities from the East River watershed near Crested Butte, Colorado, United States - ER_DNA_193 | ecosystem: Environmental > Terrestrial > Soil > Floodplain | place...
CCTCTCCACGCCCATCCCTGTGTTGAGATTCAGGAGACTTCTGAGACATGGCAGACAGCGCACACTCGATTGCCCCAGGTCCGCTCGAACCGGTACTCTTAGCTGGGTCGGTGAACCTGCTCGCCGGCACCAGCGGCGTGGGGAAAACCGCCTTTCTGGCGCTCCTCGCCAAGTTGCTCAGCCATCAGGCGCCGGTGTTCGGTGTCGCGCCGACCCTGCCCGCACCCCCCTACCAGGCGTATATCGGGGCGAATCGCAGCTGGATTCATTCGAGCTCGAAATGGTTTGCGCTCGAGGGGCTGCAACATCTCAAGCACTACTCCCTCGTCGACGATACGACCTTCAAGAAACGCCGGATGCGCACCAAAGCCGATCGGCTGGCGATCCTGGAAGAGTGTCTGGCGAAGGTGGCGCCGGCCGCCGGGTTTCCCGCCGGCTCGCTGGTGTATGTGGATTCGCTGGCGCTGTTTTTAGGTGGCAACCTCTTGGACGCGGACGCGACCGCGGTGGCACTCTTGGAAGTCCGCGAGCTCTGCCAGCGCCTGAACCACGTGGCGCTGATCGGCACGATGGACGCGAGCAAACCCAAAGCCGACAAGAAGCAAGGGTATGCGCGACTCCAGGACCATATTCTCGGCAGCACCTCCCTTTACACGTACTCCGACACGCAGATGTTCCTCGCCAGCCCCGAGGAGCTGAAGACCAAGCACTACACGTTCCTCTGGGCGCCCCACCACAGCAAGAGCAAAACCTTCAGTGTGTCCCGGGATGACGCCGGCCGATTCCTTTCCGAGGAAGTGTCGGCGGACGTCGCGGCCTGCTGGATTGTGGGCGTGCTTGCTAATGCCGGGCCGGATGGGTTAGTGTTCGTCGACCTGTTCAAGCACGCGGTTGAGCGGGACCTCAGCAAGAGCACCATGCAGCGCCAGCTCGATCGAGAGATCGACGCGGGCCGCGTGCGGAAGATCGGCCACGGGCGCTACGCCCTGGCACTCACGCAGTAACGACTCCCTATCAAACAAAAAGCGAAACCGAGAGGGCTCAGGAATATCCTGACCTTTTGACCATTTCGCCTGTACAGGCGTAATCCGTGCGTTTGTACAAGATATAAGACCTTGACCACATTGACCCTTTGACCATTTGAATGGTCAAAGGGTCAGCTCGGCTGTAGGACGGTGACCATTTGATAAGTGCCTAGCTGTCTACTAGTTACCTACCAAATGGTCACACTTTCTACCCTCTTAGGGGGTTGGGGATGCGGTAGATACGGGCGCGCGCAGGCCGGGGCCCAGTAAGCGCGCCTGGAGATGCAGCACGGTCGAGACGCACGCCTGCACGGCGAACAGCACAAGCATCAGCACGATCAGGGCAAGGAGGCGGGCGCGGCTGCTGGGGCTGCTGGTCATGGGCGAGCCTCGATCGTGTCCCACGCCGGTTCGTGTACGGCGTCCCCGCATCCGTCCCCTTTCGTACGGTCGATCCATGCGCCGTGGTCGAGCGTGATAGCGGCGTCGCAGTGCAGGCAGCGGGCGTGGATCGGTGCAGACTCCTGCGGCGTTCCGGTCACGGCCTCAGCGGCCTGCAGTAGGGCCTGGGCGAGCACGATCGCATCGGGCACGCTCAGCGCCAAGCGGATCGGCGCGTAGGTCGCCTGTCGCCTGCTGTGTACCTCTACGGCGATCGTGGCGTCGTCGTCGCCAAAGCCGGGCGTTCCGGCGACGGCGAAGCTGGTGGCAGTGAATCCGCCGTTGCGCCCTCGGCTCTGCCCGGCGGGGAACTGGATTGCATCCTTGCGGTCGAAGTTCATCCCGACTAAACGCGCGTCTGGGGTGTACGTGTGGGTGGTGTGCTCAGCCTTCTGCTTATTCGATTTCGTGGCGGTCATCGTCGTGATCCTCCGGACGTTCGTCAGTGATTGCGAGGTTACTGGTATCCATGCGGCCGGTCGGCTGGTGCGGCATCCACTGGCCGCTGCCCAGTTCGCGCAGTTCGGCCAACTGGCGGTGTGTCGGCACCTGGTCCATCGGCAGCGCGCCGGCACGGGCACCACGTGGCGGTTCCCACGCCAGCAGCCCTAAGACGTACTGCTTCTGGCAGCCGTCCTTCCCCACGCAGGTAAAGCGGGCCGTGGTCGGGTTCCACGTGTGCGCGGCATCGTCCAGCGCCACGGCCGACAGTTTCGAGCGGTTCATGCGCCGGATCGAAAAGACCTTCCCACACCTGGGGCACTCAAGGTCGAAGGCGATCAGGCGCGCGAAGAAGCGGGTGGCGCCGAGTTCGCGCGGGTGGGGGTGGACTAGCGGGCGTCCCATTTTTACCGCCCTCCTTGAATATCCGCATCGGTTTCCCGGCGCAGCGCAATCTTTACCTCTCGCGTGCCGTGGTACCGTGTCCCAAACTGATCACGATAAGTAACGTTGACCTGCACGCGTGCGGTACGTTGCCCAGCCCTCAGTTCTTCGTCGATCGCCATTGCTTCCTCATCTTCGATCCTGAGCACGCGTGGGATCATGGCAACCTCCCAGCGGCGTACCAACACCCCTGCCGCCGAAGCTGATTACGTACCTGCACCCAGCGGCGTTTATTGAAGTACCACCACGTCTTACGCGGGCCGGTGTGCCGGGTGAGTCCCCATGTGGGGATCTGCACACGTATCCAGTAGCGCGGGCCGTTCATGCGGTGCCATCCTTCCGATCGAGTACCGCCGCCTGGATCTGCTCCTGCAGCTCGCGGAGCTTGTACATGGCCTGCTCTAAGGCGCTATTGGCCTCGTCAATGACTTGATCGGCCAGCTCCCGCGCGACCGCTGCGAGGTACGCCGTGTCGTTGCTCTCGATCCCCCAGAGGCTCTGTGTGGGTACCAGTTCGCCCGCGTCCTGCAGCTGTACCACCACGCCGATGTACTGCCATTCGTCGTTACACCACGCATTGAGGTAGTCCCGATCAAGTACGACGGCGCGGTGGAGTACTTGGGCCTCGCTGGCCTCGGCACCGTCCAGCCGTCCCGCTTTCAGCTTGGCGCGTTCCTCGTCGTTCACACCCCACTGTTCCGCAATAGCCTTGCGGATACTAGCGTCCATGTCATAGAAGCGCTGGGAGCCATCACGCTGCATGGTACCCAGCGGGTAGAACTTCGTACGATCGCGCTCGGCCTGCTGCTCGATGGACAGCCAGTCCGTGACCACGCCGTGCCCGTCGTACTCCTCCCACGGGGCGCGGTGGTCAGGGTCGGCCACGTGGCAGACCTTGAAGCGCAGGCCGCGGTACTCGAGCGTGCGGGTGTCGAGGGTGTCGGCGCTCATTGCGGCACCCCCGGCGTACGTACAGCGTGCTTCCTATTCGGTGCCATGTCTCAGCCCTCCTGGTGTTTTTCCATCTGACGCGGGCGTACGTACAGAGGTACGTACGACCGTCAAAACACCAATCGACCGAAGCGCGGCGGCGTAGCCGTACGCATCCTCGACTCGATCGAAGACTCCTTCCAGTCCTTCGGCACTCAGTACCACGTACCTCATAACAGATCCATCTGCGGCTGTTGCAGCGCGCCGGCGGTCGGGCGCGGGCTGGGGGGTGCCGGCGGCAGCGGGACGCGCTGTCCTCCGGCGGCCGGCGCCGGCTGGGCGCGTTCGGCTGCGGCGGCCGCGCGGGCGTCGTCGGCGTCTACCTTCCTGCGGGCCTGCAGCACGGCGGATACCTGGCTGCGGAGCTGCTCCACCGCACACACCAGCGGATCGCCGCTGGGACGTCCGTGCGTGGTGCCGATCGTGGCGGCGAGTACCTGCTCCAACTGCGGCGTGGTCAATTTGTAGGCGCCGCGCGCGTCTTGTACGAGGGCGAGTACGAGCGGGCCGATCATCGGCGCGGGCTCCACAGAAAGAGGTTCGCGGTGCTGACTGCCACACTGACGGCAAACAGCACGAGTACCGCGCGGGTCTGCGGGTGCTGCCACAATTCGGTCAGTAGGGCGATCATGCGCGCATCCCTCCGTCCGCCTTGGCGCAGTCCATAAAGGCGCACGCGAGTGCGTGGCCGTTCAATCCCTCGCGCTCTCCCTCGGCCATGACGGCGGCGGGAAACATCCCGAAGCGGATTAGGCTCTGCTCGTTCTTGGTGAGCTGCGGCCAGCGGCGCGCAGTCCATTCTGCGGCTAGTGCGCGGTCAACGTCGGTACTGGGTCTGCTCATTGTCTCAGCCTCCAAAAGGGTACGCGGAGGGCCTGCATTGCTGCAGGCCTACCGTCTAACCTCTTCTGTCCTCCGGTGCCGGGAGCTGTTCGATATGCAGCACGATCCGAGGCTTGCTGTGATGGATCGCCACGTCCACTAACTCCCCGTCGCTGAAGGAATCCGGCGTGTCGATCAGCGCCTGGATTTGATGACGGCCTTTCCCCTGCTGAATCAGCGCGGTGAGCGTCTTATGTAGTTGGGTCACGGTCATGGTGTCTCAGCCTCCAAAAGGGTACGCCGAGGGCCGGGATTGTGTCCCGGCCTACGGTCTACCCTTGAAGCCTACGCTGCCACCAGCACATTAAGCGCGCGCGCCTTGATCGCGGCATTCCCGCCAAACAAGGCACTGTCATACGCGGTCGCGCGGGCGCTGCTGCTCTTGGCCTCGGTCGCGCGGATGTGGTCGAAGTACTCCGTGACGGCGTTGTACGCGCGCCATGCGGAGCTAATCCCGTAGGTGCTGTTGGTGATGTGGTCGGGCACGTGATGCCCGTGGAAGATCAGATCGGCGATGGCTTCCCGGCGCGCCTTGATTACCTCGCTGATGGTGTTGGCGGCGACGTCGGCGGCGGGCGCCGGGATCACCGTCTCGATGTAGGCGGCGAGCTCCTTGGCGTTCATCGCGCGCGCGGCGAGTTCCGCGTACGTCTCGCCGGTCTTGGCTAGGGCCTGTTGCATGCGCTCCACGATTTCGGCGGCCTGCTTCAAGCGATCGGGCGCGCTCTTGGTGTGGCGCACGACTGCCGCCGTGCTGTGCTTGGTGGCCTGACTCAAGGTCAGCGTGTTCTGGCAGACCACGCGGATCGGGGTGAGCTGGGCGCGGACAGCGCTGCTGCCGTCGTGGGCATTGGTAACGAGCACGTACCCGCGAACATCATCCCCTGTTGCCGGCGTGATGGTGGCGTCGGGCATCTTCAATAGGGCGAAGGTACGACGTCCGCTGTCGAGCGACGCCATAACTTCGATCGTGCAACCGTGGTTCTCGACCAGTGGGGCGAGCACGTCAAAGGCTTCGCGGTTCTGAATCGGGGTGTACCCCTTTCCAACGGTGGCAAGGTAGGCGCCGGTGTCCTGGCGGATGATCCCGGCGGCGTCGGGCACGGTGGCAAAGCCGTTGTTACTGCCGGGCCCGCACGGGCGGAGGTACTGCAGCGGGGTGGCGTCCACCGTCCAGTTGAGCCCGGCGGCCTGCATCGCCAGCTCTAAGCTTCTGCGTTGCTCCTCGGTCATGCGTCGGCCCAGCTTGTGCCACGGGGTGCCGCCTGCGTAGGCGATCGCGGCCAGTCCGGTGGATTCATCGATCATGTGTGCCATAGTCTCAGCCTTCCTTCTATCGGTCGGTTATCGGTTGCGGCCTGTCTCATCAGCGCGCCGGGGCCAATCGGCGCGTACGGCGGAGGGCCTCCAGTCCTCCGCCGTTTCGACCGTTAGAAGAGATCCAATACGCTGCCCTGCTGGGCGCTGAACTTGCGGGTGTCGGTGGCGGTACGGCCGTTCTGCTGTTCGGCCTGATAGCGTTCCTCGGGGACTTGCGGGCCTTCTTCACGTGCGGGCGCGGGCGCGGCTGCAGGCACGGCAAATGCCGTCTTGGGGTCGAAGGCGGGCACGCTCGGCGCGGCGGGCGCTGCGGCCTGCTCCACCTGCTCGGCGTATGCCTGCAGGATCAACGCGCGGATGCGCTCTTGTCCGTCAATCCCGCTGTCGCTAGGACGCAAGAGGGCAAAGCTTCGGCGCTCACCGTTTACGCTGTAGGTGCGGGCGGGAAAGGTCACATTGCAGGCGCTACCCTTCACGCGGCTCTGCCAGATGGCAAAGCCGAGTAAGCGCAGGCCAGCCAGTGGGCCCGCGTGAAAGTGCAGCTCGGCGTCGGCCAGCTTGCCGGAGGGGATGCCCTTGTCATTCGGCAGGATCTTGACGGTGACTGAATCGCTCATGGTGTCGGCTCCTTGGATCTGCGGGTGGTGGCTAGCGGTCATTGCGGGCTTGCCTCTCTGCGCGGTCGGCGGCCTTGGCGGCCTGCTCGGTCGGGTAGGCCGTGTAGGCCAGCAGGCCCGCAAGGGTGCCGACACAGAAGCGCGCGATGCCTTCGGCGCTGCCGGAGTGGGTCGCGGGAATGGTGAGGGTGTCGACCGGCGCGTCGACGTCCCCCGCGCGTCCCCGGCGCATGATATCCATCTGCCAGCTGCCGTTGGCCGTGCCGAGGTGGCCGACTCGCCCGTTGAGCGTCTGCAGACGGAGGAAGTCGGGGTATTCGATGCTGGGGTTCGCGCAGAGGTTCAGCAGCTCGGCGTAAATCGCCTGTCGGTTGTGGGGCGTGTTCGCAATGCCTGCGGGCAGGCTGGCGGCGGGCGGCTCGATCTGCTCGGCCTGTGTGGTCAGCTGCTCGGCGTAGGCGTACGCCTCGTCGTAGGTGTCGAAGGTGGCGACAGCGGCGCCGGGCGCGTCCAGCTCGTCGTACTCCTGCTCGGCGTCCGCGTTCTGGTCGTGCTTCTCAATGCAGATCCACACGCTGAAGGTCACGAGCGGATCGAGCGCATCCACGGTGGCAGGCTCGGCACGCTTGCGGGTGTGTGTACAGCGGTCGGCGATCGTGGCGTCTCGTTCGATAAGTTCCTTGCGGGTCGGCATGGTGGGCTCCTAGCGGGAAGTGCGGCGGGATTGCCGCTGCGGTCGTGGCTGCTGTTGCCGGGCTGTCCGGCTCTCTGCTTTGCGTTCTGCCTGCAGCGCGCGGGCGAGCTGCCGTGTGGACAGGGGCAGGGTCGAGAGTAGGTCGGGGATACGGCGCGATGCCGTCACCACGCCTGCACCACTGGGGCATACGCTGCTGCTGTACACAGGGCGGGCGCTACGGCGCTGCTGACTGACTGACTGCTTACCCATACACCAGCATCCTACAGCTATCACGGGGTATCTGTCTACAGGGGCGGCGGTACGCGTACTGGTTGACAACCTAGGGCGGGCTGGAGTAGGGCCCAGTGCTGTCAGCTATCTACTGCCCGCATGGCTCCGGCTCGAGCGATGCCGCACGCGCCGCCATTGTCCGCGCCAGGCCCCCGGCCAGGCCGGACGAGCGGGACCGGCTTGGGACAAATTTATTTTCGATGGGGGAACGTGGTCGGTCTGTGCACAGAATTTAGCTGCAAGCTGTTGGCGCAGCTGGACTTGCGGGATACCTTTCGCCTGGGCCTGCCCGGGGCTTTCGCTCTTGACAGCACTGATACCCTGAAGTTTTGTACTAACGGCAGAAAAGTGCGCCTAGCACGTGGCCACGCCCGAGGCCTCGAGCTCTGTACGTACCTCTGTACGGCTGGCAGCCGGTCTGTGCACAGGAACTGCACCCGCTGGCGTCCCTCCCCGGTGTCTGCCCTTGCGTACGCGCCGCGCCTATGCGACTATCCCGCTCGTGCTGGAATGGGCAAAAGTACTGCTGGCCGCGCTCGTACCGCTGCTGGAACGGCGGGTGCTGGCGGCGGAGCGCCAGGCGGCAGCGAGCGAGGACCTCGCGGAGACGGTGCGTACGTACCTCTGCCACAGCGATCCGAGCTACCGGGACCTCGTACTAGGCGTCCCGCCACCCGACCAGCAGCCGGTCGACGTGTACGCCGAGCACGGCAGCGAGCGCGACCTCAAGGCGGCACGCATGGAGGAACTCCGGTCCCTCTGGTACGTGCAGCACGGCGAGCTCCTCGACGAAGAGCGGCTGGTGCAGGAGTACGAACGCCTGTACACAGAGGCGGAGCAGCGGCTGAGCGCCGACGTACCCGGCGCGGGGACTCTCCAGTAGTGGCCGGCCTCGCCAAGCGCAGCGGCCCCGTCCCCCTGGCGCTCAACGCGCGGGTGGAGCTCGATCGGCTCGAGCTGGAATTCGGCGGGCGGCAGGCGCTGGTACAGGCGCTCACCTTCGCCAAGCAGACCAAGGACGTCCGGTACCTGCTAGGGCTGATTGCCGACCCGGACCACAACGCGCGGAACCTGGCCGAGATCTGCCAGATGGGCAGAATCCTTCCGGGGGAGCTCATCGCGGCGTTGGCCTCCGGCAGCGAGCTGCGCTCTCAACTCCTCGCCAAGCGCCATATCGCGGAGCGACTCCCCACCGTGGTCCACGAGGTCATGCACAAGGCGGCTGACTACGAGGACACCTGCACGGAATGCCTGGGCACCGGGAAGATCACCGCGGACCCGACTAAGAGCGAGCCCAATCCGTCCCCGCAGGACTGCGGGGTATGCCGGGGTGGCGGCAAGCTGACCTTCCCGGCGGATACGACCTGCCGGGACTTGGCCCTCGAGATGGGCGGCCTCACCGGCAAAGGCGGCGGGGTGCAGGTCAATACCTCGGTACAAGTCGCTACCTTTGGCGGCGGTAGCTACGAGGGCTACGAGCGCATGCAGGAAGCCATGGATCGCGTGTTGTTCGGCGCCGGCAGCGGGGTGCCAGAAATCGTCGATGCCGAGCCGACCGAGGTCGACCCGGATGGCGCCGGCGCGGAGTAACGTGCAGCCGTCGACGCGCTCGACCGACAAGCTGCTCACGCTGGACCGCGGGCTGCTCATTGGGATCTTCGGCATTGGGGTCTGGGTGGCGACCAACACCGCCATTCGCGACGATCTGGTCAAGAAGGTGGACGCGGATGCGCAAGACCTGCGCGGCCAGCGCGCCACGCTCTCCCAGCTGCAGATCGACAACGCGGTGCTGAAGACCCGCCTCGATCAAATTGCTGAGGATATCTCGCGCACGGCCGCCGCGGTGGAGAAATTGAGCCGGAAATGACGGAAATCGACATTCTCGATGGCATTCTCGCGCGGGAAGGCGGGCATCGCCCCGAAGTCGAGCGCCCAAACGGCTCGGTGGACCCGGAAACGCTCTACGGCATCACCTGGGACACCTACCAGCGGTATATCCGACGCGTAACAGGGCTGTCGGCGACGCGCGAGGGCTTTCGGGCGCTGCCGCTCGACACCGCGCGGGCGATTTACCGCCTGTTTTACATCGAGGAGCCGGGATTTACCCACGCCAACATCCCGTTTGAGCCCTTGCGGGTGCAGCTCATTGATTTTGGCGTGAATTCCGGCCCGGCGCGCGCCATTCGCTGGCTGCAGCGGGTCATTTACGTCGAGCCGACCGGCACGCTGAACGACAAGACGTTGCAGAAGCTGCGGCAGCTGCTGGGCGACTGGAGTGCGGAGCCGTATTTTCCGAATGTCACCGCGCGCCTGGTGAATGATGCCCTCGTTGCCGCCCGCTCGTACATGATCGACCAGGCGGTCGATCAGGGGTCGGTGCGAAAGCTCGATGAAGAGGGGCTGGAGAGCCGGGCGCTGTCGTTTTTCTTGGCGCGGGCGTAGGCAAAGAGGTCGCAGAGCGTGTGGACGACCGTCCCGAGCACGATCGTCAGCAGCACAACGGTATTGGCAGTCATACCGACCTACCTGCAGAAACCGTGCAAACGCAACCCTCGCGGCATCAGGCGCAGAATACCGGAAGCCGCGGGGGAGCAGTGGGAAAAAATTAGTGAATCACATTAGGAATCGCAATACCCAGCTGGCGTAACACGTAAAACCCCAGCACGAGCACGGTGAGGAACCAGATAATCTTCACCAGGGTGGGTTCCTTGACCAAATTGGTCGTAATCCACCACACAATCGCCGCGACCACCGCCACCACGAGCGCGAGGAGGATCAGGTCCATGGGACACGCTGCTGCAAGAGCCGTGCTATAGTCCCCGCCGGAGAAGCCCCATGAGCCTGATTCTGAGCGTCATTGGCCTGATTGTCCTGCTGGTGGTGTTGTACTGCGTGCTGACCGGGACCCCGATGCCCAAGTGGCTGATGGCGGTGCTGGTAGGGACGGCCGCGATCATCCTGCTGCTGTGCCTCATGCAGGAAGCGGGATGTGCGCCACCGTTTGATATCGCTCGGCCGCATTAAATTCGCAACCGTCCATTCCAGGAGCACGCGCATGCCCGTCTCACAGCCGCACCTCGATCGTATCCTGCAGATGGCCCAGGCCCGCGAAGCGCAGGGCTACTTCGTTCGTGTGAAAGCCGGCGACCAGCGCGCGGCCAGCTTGTTCGCGCGTCTCGTGGCGTACGACGTCAACCCCAGTGGCGATCGCACGCTGTGCGGGTGGCTCAGCAAAACCTCGGGCGAAACCAACGTCGATGGCTGGGCCGAAGACGCGATTGCCGGCAACGGCGATCAGGCCGATCTGCTCAACGTCATCGACTTGGTGGGCGGGAGTGGCGCGCCGGGCGCGACGCTCGTGACCCGGTTGACGCCGGCCGACCTCAAGGAACGGCGCACGAACAACCTGTGGGTGGCGCCCAAGCCGCTGACCGCGGATGAACTGAGCTACCTCACGGGTGGCGGGGTGGTGGTGCCCCCGATTCCGCCGGTGCCGGCGACGCCCGTGTACCCGAGTTACGAGTCCCTCGGCGGCGATGAAGGCGGGAAGAAAATCACCCGTCTGCTCGAGGAGGACTACAAGCGGGCGGAGAAGCCCGGCCTCGACGGCGAATGCGGCACGTGGCCGCACCGCACGAACTACGACTTCTTGGTCGGCAACTGCAAGACGATCGAGGCGTCGATCGCCAAGCACCAGCCGGAATGGCGCGCGGCGCTGAACGCTGAGCGCACATCCCAGGGCAAGCCGCCGATCGTCTGGTAGGAAGGGGTCCCCCATGGCAGACGAGCAGTTCATCGGCCCGGTACCGGTTAAGGTCGCCGTGGTCGCCGGGACCGACGGCGACGGCCTCCCGCCGCACATGCACGACCAGGTGATGGTGACGCCGGGCACGACCACGCCGAATATCGTGGTGAAGGTCGTGCCGGTGGCGCTGGCGCTGCTCATCCGGTTTGGCAATGCCTACTTCACGGCGCTCGTGGGCATCATCACCGCGATGCTGACCTCCTACGGGCACGACATGATTCCGAGCGGGGACTTTGCGGACGTCCTAAAGAAGGCGTCGCTGCTGGCGATTGCCGGGCCGACGGTGGCGTTGCTCAAGGATCTAGTGACGATCTTCGGCAAGCTCGAAGGCAAGTTCCCGCTGCTGACCGGCAATGTCTGAGACACTACCGGGCGTCGCAGTGGTGCCGTTTCCGGCGGCCACCCTCAGCGACGACCTGCAGCGGCAGGTGGCGCTCGAGCTCGAGAAGGTGCCGGCGGGTGCGACTACCGCGGCGCTCAACGTGCAGACGCGCACCGGGGTGAATCTGGTGATTGCCAGTCGCAGTGCGGACGGGAAAATGACCGCGGCACTGTGGATCGGTAAGAGCGGGTGGAATGCGCCGCTCGATCGGAGCTGGGTTGGCGGCGTCTCCCTGCGCGCCACCTGGGGCGGCCCCTAGCCGCGCCCCTCCCGCCATGTACTCCCAGGCTGTCGTCGACGCGCGGCTCAAGCTGCTGCTCGGCTCACCCCTTGGCGCAGCCGTCGGCGGCGCGGTGGAGAGCCTGCCAGTCCCCCAGTGCCAGCTGCTTACCCGGCAGCTCGCCACCGCGCACGATCCCAAGAAAGGCGTCATCCGCGCGCTCTCCGCGGACGAGCAGTGGTTCATCCGCAACGAGCGGGTGCTGACGAAACTCAGCTGGCGCCACTGGGCCGAGCGCTACTGCAAGATCATTCGCCCGGATACCGGCGTGTCGCCGATGTACCCGTTGTGGGAATCCCAGGAGCTGATCCTGGCGGCGCTCGCCGACGAGGAAGAGAAGCGTTTCTCGAGCGGCCATCCGGACGGCCTCGTGGGGAATATTCTGAAGGGCCGTCAGCTGGGCGCCAGCACGCTCTGCCAGAGTTTGGTGGCTCATCGGACGACGACGCAATCGTACACAAAGAGCATGATTGCAAGCGACGTGCCCGAGAATTCGGGGAGCACGGGCTTGTTCGGGATGCTGGAGCTGGTGGTCGAGGAGCTGCCCTGGTGGCTGAAGCCCGGGGAGAAGTTTCACACGAAGGACCGGCACATTGTGTTCACGAATCACTCGAGCGTGGTCGTGGAAGCCGGCAAGAGCATGAAGGGCGGCCTCTCGGACGAGGGTGGGCAGAAGGGGCAACTGGGTCGATCGAAGACCTACTCCTGCGTGCACCTGAGCGAGCTCAGCACCTGGGAGTACGCCGAAACCATTGACGACTCCCTCGATCCGGCGATCGCGCGCACGCCGCGCACGCTCTGGATGAAGGAGAGCACGGCCAAGGGTCGCCACAACTGGTGGCACAACGAGTGGCTGGCGACGGAACGGGGATATGGCCGCAGCTTCAACATCTTCATTCCGTGGTACGCCGAGCGCAGCAAGTACTGGATGCCGGTGCCGGACGGCTGGGAACCTCCCGGGTACTGCCTGGATTACGCCGCGCGGGTCAACCGGCACGCGCCGCGGTGGATGCGGCGGTCGTTCGAGCTGAGCAAAGAGCAGCTCTACTGGTACTTCCGCAGCTACGAAGCGGCGCAGCAGAAGGGCGTGCTGTACAAGTTCTTCGAGGAGTATCCGGCGGAACCTGGGGAGGCGTTTCAGTACTCGGGGCGCAGCATCTTCAGCCCAGAGCAGATCGACAAGCTCCGCAACGTCGCGCGGCCGCTGCGCACCCTGTACACCATTCAGCCTGCCTCCCTCATCACCGAGATCCGCGACACCGCGTTCCAGGAAGCGGAGGTCGCGCGGGAGATTGCCGGCGCCCAGCGCGGGCCGGTGGTCGTGCAGCGGCTGAAGAATGACCCGAGCGTGCAGCCGCACGTCGTCGAACCGGAACTCCCCGTGCCGCCGGCGGAGGTGCTGAGTTGAGCACCACGCGCAAGCACCTCCCGCCGCTCCCCAAGAAGCTCCAGAAGGTCACCGACAACCCGGCTTACATCCCGGTGGGCTACGGCTTCCGCGTGCTCGGGCCGGGGGAGCTCTACGCACGCGCGCAGATCGGCGAGCTCCTCGAGGTCTGCCAGATCTGGGAGCCGCCGCTGCGGGGCTACAAGTACGTGCTGAGCGCAGACGTCTCCGACGGGATTGGCAAGGACCGCTCGGTAGTCGACGTCACCCGTATGGGCACCCTCGATCGCGTCGAGGAGCAGGTCGCCCAGTTCATCAGCGACAAGGTGAAACCCAGAGAGCTCGCCTTCGTCTGTGACGCGCTCGGCCGCTACTACTGCGACGACGACGGGCTGGAGGCGCTGGCCGCGATCGAAACGAACAACCACGGGTTGAGCACGCAGGACACGCTGCAACTGCATCTGGGGTACTCGCACTTCTACCGCTGGGAGATGCTCGACGCGATCGATCCGAGCTCGCGCTTCACCACCAAGCTCGGGTGGTACACGACCCAGCGCACGCGGCCGATGCTGCTCGATCACTTCCACGAAGCCGTTACCAACTTCGACCCGCAGACGGGACTCCCCGACCTGCGCATCAACTCCCCGTGGACGCTCGCGGAGCTGGGGGATTTTCAGACCGAGGGCGCGCTGTGGGAGGCGGAAGCGGCGCGCGGCGCCCACGACGACTGCATCATGTCCTTGGCGATCGGCCACATTGTCTGCTGGCGACTCATGGGCGGGGAGCGGGAGCCCTTGGACGAGCGCCGGCGCCGCCTGTCCCAGATGCGCCAGCGACAAACCCAGATCGCCGGCGACCAGGCGGCCAAGAAGGACTACCGCAACATGGCCTACACCGAACCAGAAATTCAACAGTTTGCCGACCGCGGCAACGACAAGGAGGATGACGTTGAAGAACTCCACGACGTCCGGGGCATCATCTACGACGACGAATACAGCTGGCACTAAGGGCAAGTCCCCGAACCGTCCCGGCGGCGTCCTGATCGGGCAGACCTTTCGGATGCTGCGCCTGGAAGCTGGCCTGCGTCCGTTCGCGGTGGTGAGTGTCGACACGGACAACGACCGCGCCAGCGGCTGGGTATTCCCCGATCCCTGGCAGGACGGCAACGACCCCATCCTGCGCGACTTGGGCGTGCAAGCCGCCGATCGCCGGCGGCCGTGCTACATTACCGTTCCAACCGACTCCCTTCGCTGAAAGGACCGCGCGCATGAAGGTATCAATCCCCGATGATGTGGCGGAGACGCTGCAAACCCAGTTGAAGGGGCGCCGCTCGCTCGAGGCGGAGGTCGCGCTGCGCCTCACGGAAACCCTGCATGCGCCCGACGGCCGCGTGGTGCTCAGCCTGCACGAGCTGCAGGAGATTGCGGATCGCCTGGGCACCGGCCTGCCGATGCGCAACAAGCTGGATTTAGATCGTGCCCTGTCCGCCACCGCGCAGATCCACATGGGCGACGCCCGCCTGGTGTTCACCCCCAGCCAGTTCGTGCTGATCGAGGAGCGCGCCCAGAAAGCCGGGGAAACCACGGAGCGCTTCATCGGCATGGTCGCCGCGAAAGTGATCGAGCAGATCTTTATGATCCCGCCGGGGGCCCAGGGCGTGTTCTACACACCGGGGTTCGACCCGGATGATTCTCTCGAGGATGAGGAGCCGGCCGATGCCGCTGGTGCGTAGTTATGCGTGTGAGGCGTGCTCGGCGCGGGTGACGGTGCACGACGGGGCGCCGGTGCCCGAGCACTGCGGCGTGCCGATGAAGTGGCGGCAGACGCGGGATTACCACCCCGAGCTGCACGGAAAGCTCACGGGCGAGCGCTCGGCGGCCATTGGCTTCCGGCACACCTCGCCGTGGGAAATCCCCGTGCAGGACGGGAGCGGCGACCAACTTCGAATGGAGTCGCTGCGCGATGTTCGAAGATTGGAATCCGAGAGTGCGAAGATGGCCGCCGACGGCATCGGGCAGGAGATGCGCTTCCGCGCCTTCAACAACGACACCAAGAACGGCGGCATGCTCGTGAACAGCTTCGGCGAGCCGCCGCAGCGCGCGCCGGTGCTAACGGACAGCCAGGGCCGGCAGAAAATCACCTTCGACGCGGTAGACGGCGAGCCGGTTGAGGCGGAGATGGGTCCGGGTGCTGACGAATCCCTCGCCAGTGCGCTCGGTCCCGGCATGGCGGACACCTAAATGTACAGCTCCAGCGGGATCTACCAGTTCCCCACCCTCACCGACGCCGCGCTGCAGCGTAAGGACGGGCAGTACGCCAGTCGGGTCCTCGGCTGGTTGTCGGACGCGATCATCGAGGGGGATGCCGTCAACACGCAGGATCCCAACTACGACAAGATCGCGCAGAGCATGCGGTACGTGAGCGGCGACCAGCAGCCGTCGCCGGACTCCCCTGGGCTCCCGCAGTTCATGGAGCCGATGATCTTTAACTTCTGCGAGAAGGCGCTGAAGGCGCATGCCTCTGCGCTCACCGACTTGAAGCCCACCTTTGGCTGGCGCTCGCTCAACCCCAAGTACCAGATGCACGCGCAGCAGCTGAACCTGCTGTCGATCGCCTGGTGGCTGAACAACCAGGCCGACCTCAGCTTCGGGGATGTGGTCAAGATGGCCTGGGCCGCCGGCACCGGCGACATGATGATCGAGTGGAACCCGGGACTGCCCGGCGGCGGCGACCACCAGGTGATTCCGAAGGACCCGCGGGACACGCTGCCCTGGAGGCCGGGACGCTATGGCGACGAACAAACGTGGCAGGGCGCGATCTTCCGGGAGATCTGGTCGGTCAACAGCCTGCGAGAGAAGTACCCCTATGCCGCGGCAGCTATCACTACCACTGACGACAGCCTGCTTGGCTCCATCAAGGGGATCTTCTTCCGACGTCCTCAACAGTTTCAGACACCAGCTGACCCACTCAGCAACTTGGGTGGAGGCGCTCGGATGGCTGGACCGCCTCGCTCAGGCGACTGCATTCTGTACCGGGCGTACCTCGATGATCGTACGCGAAATCTCGGCTCCCGCCCCATCGTCATGGGAGAAAAGTCCTTCCAGTACACGGTCGAGCCCGGGGGCTACATGTACCCGACCAAGCGGCTCGTCGTCAGCACGCAGGACCTGATCCTGTACGACGGCCCGAACCCGTACTGGCACGGCAAGTTCCCCTTCGCCCGTCTCCACCTGTGGAAACTCCCCTGGCACTTCCTCGGGCAGTCGCAGCTCGCCTCGCTCACCGGTGTGCAGAACGCGATCAACCTCGCGGGCAAGCACATGAAGATGGGCATTGAGCAGTGGATGGACCGGCAGGTGGTGCTCGATCGCAATGCCGTCTCCGAGGCCACGGCCAAGAGCTACGACTCCCGCAAACCGGGATTCACGTTCAAGCTGAAGACGAACGTGGTCGATCCTTCCAAGGTGGTCACGAAGCTCGATGGGCCCAATCCGCAGGTGCTGGCGCAGAACTTCCAGTGGTTTACCTCGCTGAAGTCGGACTTCCAGAGCTTAGCGGGTACCGGCAACCTCGAGGCGCTCCTTCAGATGCGTTCGCAGCTCCCCGCGGGCGACACGCTCGAGAAATACCAGGAGATGCTGACCCCCGAGCTCCGCATGGAAGGGCGCATGATGGAAGCGTTCCTGCGCCGGGCCAGCGCGCAGCTCTCCTTCAACACGTTCCAGTTCATGGATTCGGCCAAGCGCATCGCCATCCTCGGTGACGCCGGCGCGCTGCTCGAGGACTTCGACTACGAGCCGGACTCGCTCATTCCGGCGATGTCGAACACGATGCCGCAGCAGGTCGGCGTCGACCCGCTGGGCGCCCCGATGCTGATGCACGTGCCGAACCCGGACTACGACCCGGCGTTCGACAAGAACCTGCCGCGGAGCGTGCGCGCGCAGACCATGGCGAAGCTGATGGTGTTTGTGGTGGCACCGAACTCCGTGCTGGCGTTCAACGCGCAGCAGGAGAAGATGATGAAATTTCAGCTGGCGCGCATGGGCTACTACGATGCGTGGTCGCTGGCCGAGGCGATGGAGATTCCGAACTTCGGGTCGCCGCCGCCGATGCCGTTGCCGCCGATGCCGCCGCTGAAGCCGGAACAGACGGCGACGCCGGAAGCGCTGATGCTGCTGCTTGCGCAAAACCCCGGGAAGTACATCATGGACCCGGCCAGCGGGCAGATCTTGGAGATGCGGGTGCCGATCACCGTGGTCGAGCGCCTGCAGGCGCAGATGATGATGGGCATTGGCATGACCGAGAATCCGGCGGGGCGGAAAGCGTCCGGCGGCGACACGCCCAAGCAGGAGGAGAAGTCGGACGGCAACGGTGGCACCCGCACCACCACCACGGAGAGCAAGAAGTAGATGCCGACCGCTGTGGAAGTCGAGGAGGTCCTGCGGCAGCAGGCAGCCGGCTTCGCCGAGATGCTGGGGACGATGCACGCCCTGCGCTTCACGGGACCGGTCACCCTGCACTTCCTGAACGGCCAGCCGCAAATGGTTGAGCTGGGACGGCCGCACGTTCTGCGCTTCCCCGAGCACCCGGCGAACAAATCTGTTGACAGACCGGGTAGCTCGGCCCCATCCTCTTCGCCGTAGCCTCTCGCGGACGCTTCGGCGCTCTGTTGGGTATCGAGGGCGGAATTGGTAGCTCACACTGCCGATCCCGCCCTTTTTGCGTGTACAGGCGTTCAGCCGGTCGCGGGGGGCCTCAAGGACACAATATATGGGCTTTCCTCCGAACATGGGTGCAGGTCAACCCCCGATGGGCGCCGGTGTGGCTGCCGGTGCCGCGCCCGCGCCGAGCGGCAACCCCTTCGCCAAGAAGGCCGGCAAGCCGCCCGCGAAAAAGTCCGCCGGCAAGAAGAAGGCCGGCAAGAACCCCTTCGCCAAGAAAGTCTCAGGCAAGTAAATGTTCCCGGGACGCACGGCCGGCAGCGGGATGGGCTCGAGCAGTCTCGACGCTCCGCCGCCCAACCCGATGAACCCCAGCTTCTCCGATCTCCAGAACCCCGGCAACGTGGGTAGCTCTGGCCTGGGCGCTCCTGCCCGCCAGCTCCCGCCCGAGGTCCTCATGGGGATCCTCAAGTCCGGCGAGTCCATCTCGGGCATGTTCGATGACATGGCCCAGATGGTCCCCGACATTGCGCCCGAAATCGCTGCCGCCAAGGACCTGCTGCAGCGCGGGCTCAGCAAGCTGGTCCTCGCAGGCGGAGCGCCGTCGACGATGAGCAGCGTGGGCCGGGAGTTTCCCGGGGCCGCGCCGTTCCCGCCGCAAAACGGCAATCCTGCCTAGCCGACCAGAGAAGGTAGACGCGCACAATGGCTGGGAAAGCAGATCTCGGGAAGACATTCCTCGACGAACTCAAGAGCAAGTTGCCGGACAACTTGCGGGGCAACATCGACACGATCCTCTCTTCGCCGGAGGCACTGACCGCCCTCGAAACCGTGGGCTCTCGGGTGTCGCCACTTGACGAAGAACGCGCGGAGCTCGAGCGGCTTCGGACGCAGACAACGACCACGCAAGCACGCCTCACCGACTGGCGAGGCCGTCTGGATTCGTGGAAGGCGGAGAAGGAAACCGAGCTCACCGAGCGTGAGCGCAAGCTGCAGGAACGCGAGGCAGCCGCGGGGACCCGCACCACCACCACGGACGAATTACCAGCCGAACGCCAGCCAGGAGCCGGACCCATGACCAAGGAAGACGTTGCCAAGATTGTGGCCGAGACACTCGCGCCGCGCGAGGGTGCGTACGTGCAGTACGTCAGCGATGCCGTGCAGTTTGCGGACTTTCACCGTCAGAATTTCAAGGAAACGCTCAACGTGAACGATCTGGTCCGGCATCCCCAAATCGGGGAGCTGGGGGTACGCGGCGTCTACGAGCTGGTCCACAAGGACAAGCTCGAGAAGATGCGTGCCGATGCGGTGACCGCGCGCGAGGAAGAAATTCGCGCGGACGAGCGCCGCAAGATTGCCAGCACCGGGCCCGTTGACATGCCCTATCCGATGGGCGGCGAAGGCAGTCCCCTCGATGCGCTGAGTCTCGATCCGGCGGCACGGCCCAAGGGCGATCCCGCGGCCGCGGCCCGGATGTACGACCAGCTCGTGAGCGGCCGGGCCTAAGCGCCAGCACGGATAGATTTTCGGAGAACCCCAGATGCTATTTGCTCCACAGCTCAACGAGCTGAACACGGTGACGCAGAAGGAAATCCTCCCGGGCGTAGTCGACAACTACTTCCTGGCGGGCCCGGTCACCGCAAAGCTCAAGTCCCGGTTCAACCGGCGTTGGAACGGCCCGCAGATTCAGGAGAACTTCCTGTATGACGCGCCCGCCGGCGGCGCCTATGCGAAGGGCGGCAACTTCGCCCTCACGCGCAAGCAGACCAAGACGGGTTTGCTGTTCACCCCGCGGTACTACCAGGTCAACGTGACCGAGTACCTCGAGGACATTGAAGTCGAGCTCGCGGGCCCGATGGCGATGTTCTCCACGGTGAAGCAGGATCTCGCCGAGGCGGCGCTCGCCATGAGCGCCATCCTCGAGATTGCGATCTTCCGCAACGGGCAGGATCTGTCCGGTAGCGGCGGCAGCGATCGTTCCCTCGAGATCAACGGCCTCGAGGAGGCGTTCACCGACGGCGTGAACACGACCTGGACCGGCGCCACCTTCCCGTCCTACGGCGGGCAGCTGCGCTCGGGCGTCGGTCGCGCGCTGAACACGCCCACCGGCGTGATCAGCACGAACTCCGTCTCGCAGGCCAGCTACCGCATGCTGACCCACACCTACCGCGCGTCGGTGATCGGCAAGGAGCACCCGCAGCTCGGCGTCACCACCAACCGCGCGATGGCGTTCCTGTCGGAGAACTTCCTCCCGCACCAGATCATCGACGTCAAGGACCCCGAGATCGAGTGGCCCGGCCTGAAGTTCAACCAGGCCACGATCGTCGAGTCCCAGTACTGCCCCGGCCTCGACGGGCAGAACGACCCGAACCTGGGCAACTACCTCACTGACGCGACCGTCGGCGAGACGTTCTGGTGGATGAATTTCGGTCCCCAGGGCAACGATGCGTACCTGCGCCTCTACATCGCGGCGTCGCCGAAGTTCGCGTTCGGCTTCACCGGGTTCAAGGGCGCGCGTGACGACAACATGCTGGCAGGCCAGATTCTTTTCGCTGGCAACTTCACCTGCCGAACGCCCCGTCTCCAGCGCGGGTTGTTCGGCTTCCTGAACTAGGAGCGGCTTTAGACGTCATGCCAAACAACATCCGTATTCAGCCGCTCTACCTGCCGAACTCCAACGATCCGGCGCAATTCAACATTGCCGAATCCGATTGGCGGTACCCGGGCATGATCGGTGGCTCGTGCACCTTCGTGTTCGGCGCGGGTACCGCGGCGGACCCCAAGGCCAGCAAGAACATTCAGCTGGTCCGCACCGACAGCACCATGACCACGGCGCCGTTCAACGGCGCGACGGCGTGGTGGAAGAACCGCCTGACGTACCAGACCACGACCGCGACGACCAATCGCGGCCAGGTGGCCGGCGTCTACCTCGGCGCGGTGACCCCGGGCCGGCTGGCGATCATCCAGAACGGCGGGCGTCACCCGTCGGTGAAGTTCGTGGACGCGCCGACCAGCACGCCGGACGCCACGGGCAAGATCGTGATCCCGAGCGCGACCGCCGGCAAGGCCGACTGCCTGGCCGCGGGCAGCGCGAGCACGTATCCGCCGATGGGCGTGACCGCGGGCACCTACGACGCCGCCAACGCGCAGTGCGCGGTGGACCTGGCGATTCCGCAGGTGTTCTAAGGGAAAGGTGGCGGGGGACGCGCACGGCGCGACTCCCGCCTGAGTCTTTGGGTCGGCTGTGGTGCGCGCCCGGCTCGCCCCGAGGCCGTTGCAGCTTAACGGGACCCGCGCCGGTCGGACTCAGCCCCGATCGCGCGAGGTCCCCGCTCACGGAAGGATTTGCCAGTGCCTATCAATCTCACGAACGACGTCCTCGTCGGAACCCCCTTTCGAGACAAGACCGCCGAATACATGCGCCGGGTGTTCCGTTGGGACGGCCCCACGAGCTACCCAACCGGCGGTGAGGTGATCAACCTCCTGAACACGTTCGGCCTCGGCCGGATCATGTTCATCAACCCGGAAGCGGCGTACAACGGCACGGACATTCGCATCGCGCGGTACAACTTCACCACGCAGAAGATGCAGTGGTTCGACCTGGCCGGCGCGGAAATCGCCAACGGCACGAACCTCAGCGCGTACACGTTCCGCGCCGAAGCGCTGGGACGCTAGGGATGCCCTAGGCTCTGCCTAGGTGTCCGCTTCCCATGGCCGCGACGACCTTCGGCGATCTCTGGCGCAAGGTGTCCTTGCAAGCCTCGGCGGTGCCGCCGATGCTGGTGCGGAGCTATGTGCAGGACGCCTACCAGGACGCCACCGGCGGCCGGCGCTTTAGCTGGATGCGGCGGTGGTACCAGCCGACCACGGTGGCGAGCCGGACGCTGGCGGTTGTGGCGACGCAGGGGTCGGCCACCCTGACCGGGGCCTTTGTCGCCAGCGATCTGAATCGGCAGGTCCGTGCGACCAATCAGGGCGTGCCGTACACCATCGTCGCGATCGACGCCGGGTACACCGAGGCGACGCTCGATCAGGCGTGGGCCGGGACCGGCGGGTCGCTCACCGTGACCATTTCCAGCGCCTTCCTGTTTCTCCCGGAGAACTTCGACGGCTGCCGCACACTCTCCAACCTGGTCGTGCAGCAAGCCATGCCCTGGTGGTACACGAGCGAGCAGCTCGATCGCTGGGATCCGAATCGCCTCTGGGCGGACTCGACCGCCCGTATCATTGCCGCGCGCGGCGTGTGGACCGGCGGCGGCACGATGGACGGGCGGCAGGTCTACGAGTGGTGGCCCTACCCGAGCGCCACGGCCGTCTACCAGATGAGCTACTACGCCAAGCTGGAACCCACGGATGACGACCGGCTGCAGGGCCAGTTTGCGACGCGGGCGGAAGTCTTGGAAACCGGGGCCCTCGCCAAATGTGCGTTGTATCCCGGGACCGCCGAGCGCAAGAATCCGTACTTCAACTTGCAGCTGGCGCAGATGCTCGAGAAGGCGTTTCAGGAGTCCCTGCAGCAGATTAGCGTGCGGGACGAGGATACGTCGCCGGCGGAAGAGTACAACCGGGTGGACTGGCGCTGGGTGCAGGGCATCGTGCCGATGGACACGCACCTGCTGCGCTCGACCGATGCCAGCCTTGGTGACTACTGGGGCGGCGGCTCGGGTGTAGGATACGGCTACTAACTGTCAGGGAGACAACCAATGAAGACTGAATTTGACGGCCTGTGCCCCACCCCGAGCGCGGGCGGCAACCATGCCGGCCTGAGCGGCGGCGAGGACATTGCGAACACCGGTCCCGGCGGCCCGGGGCTTCTCAACTCGCCCTGGACCGAGGGCATCTGCCCGACGCCCGGCGGCAAGGAAACGAGCTCGAGCGAGCTCGGGACCACGCCCACGCGCGTGGACGTGACGGGCGGATCGAGCGGCGGCAGCGGCATCGGCCTCGTCGACGATCACCAGTCCGACCAGACGTTCAAGACGGGTCAGTAGGCGCGACGGAGAGGTGCTGACATGGCCCAACCTGGCAAGCGCGTCCTCGCACGCACGCTGACCACCCGCGAGTTCACGGGGACGATCGCACAGAATGCGGCCGCCTTCGCTTCGCTCGACGTCAAGGCGCTCAGTCTCGGCGAGAACGTGGATGCGCTCCTGCGGGCGGTCACGATCGTGTCGATGGAAGACCTCGACTGGGAGCTCTGGTTCTTCACCAAAACGGGCACGGCGGGTAACTCCGCCGCACCTGACACCAATACGCTCATCGGCCGGGTGGTGCTGCCGACCACGGCGCTGCAGATCGCGGCGACGGGCCTCTACACGTTTGTCGCCGATGCGCTGCAGGTGCAGCTCTACGACGAGGACCGCACGAGCAAGATCCACATGGCGCTGGTGAACCGGGCGGCGGCCAGCAAAACCGCCGGCGCGGCCGGCGCCGTGCGGGTGTCGCTCAGCGTCGAACCGACACTGGGCTGGTAGAGGGGACAGACGCATGACACGGTACACGCGCGCACTGCTGACACTACTTACCGGACTGGTGCTGGTCCTGCTCACGCGGGCGCCCCTGGTGGCGCAAGATCCGACCACGCAGCCCCGAGTGGCGGAGACGGATCTGCAGTACCTGGGCGCTTTTCGTGGACCGCTGGATGCGGCCAACGGCGACAACCTGGCGTTCGGTGGCGGGCCGCTGGCGTTCAATCCGGCCGGGCCCTCGCTCTTTGTCACCAGCCGCGCCCATCGCGTGGCGGAAATCTCCATCCCGACGCCGGTGAATAGCGCGAACATCGGGGACTTGCCGATCGCCACCTACCTGCAGGGCTTCTTCGATCCGACCGTGGGTCACCTAAACGAGATCGGCACCGACGGCCAGGGGCTTGGCGGACTGCTGGTGCAGGGCGGGAAGCTTCTCGGCACCGGCTGGGTTTACTACGACGCCGGCAACGGGCAGCGCTTCTCGCACTACGCGCGGTCCCTGCGCCTGAACGAGGCGAGCTGGTCGGGATGGTCGGCCGTCTGGGATGCCGCGAAGACCGGCTACGTGTCCGGGTACATGGCGACGATTCCGACCGAGTGGCAGACGCTGCTGGGTGGGCCGACGCTGACGGGGCAGTGCTGCATCCCGATCGTGTCGCGGACGTCGTTTGGGCCGGATGCGTTCGCGTTCAACGGGGCACTGGTCGGACAGGCGCTCGTGCCGGCGTTCCCGTTGCTCTACTACACCGGGGCGCATCCAACGCTGGGGTTGTGGGACGGGACGGTCATCAACACGACCTACAATCAGTCCACGGGGATGGGCGGCGCCGCGGTCATTGCGGGCACGCGCACGGCGCTGTTTATCGGACGGAACGGGCTGGGGACACCGTGCTACGGCGAGGGCACCGGCAATCTGGCCTTGGTCGGCACGCCGGATGAAGTCGGGCACCCCCTCTGCTACGACCCGGTGAACAACTACAAAGGGACGCACGCCTACCCGTACCGGTATCAGGTATGGGCGTACGACCTGAACGACTTCGCGGCGGTCAAGGCGGGCACGAAGCAGCCGTGGGAAATCGTCCCGTATGGCGTGTGGCCGCTGACCTTCCCCATTGACCAGAAGGACGTCAGTATCGGCGGGGTCGGGTACGACCCGGTGACGCAGCGGCTCTATATCGCGCAGATGCTCGCGGACCCGAACGAGTACCGGCCGCTGATCCAGGTGTTTCACATTGGGAATGGGGGCGTGGTCACGCCGCCGGTGACGCCGCCGGCCACCGACTCGCAGGCCCTCATCATCGCGCAGCTGACCGCGCGGATCGCCGTGCTCGAGGCGCAGGTGAATGCCATCACCACCCTGCAGCGGGACCGGGATGCGGCCCTCGCGCGCATCACTACCATCAAGGTGCTGATCGCGCAGGCGCAGAAACAAACCACGGCGCAAGCCGCCCTCCGCACGCTTGCGGAAGCGCTCTTGAAGTAGAGGATCCGATGCCGCTGACCGTCGCCCAGCTCGCCGCTGTCAAAGCCGACATTCTCGCCGACAACGCGCTGAACGCCTTGCCGAACAACTCGGACGGCAACTCGGCGATTGCGGCGGCGTACGCCCAGATCGTTGCACCGGACTTCTTCGTCTACCGTACCAACATTCCGGTGGCGGATATCAACGACCAGATCGTGTGGGCGAACCTGACGCCGAGCGATGCCCCGGACACGACGCAGGTCTGGGCGAACCGCTCGCTGGCGTGCCAGGGGAAACAGTTCAACCTGCAGCTCCTGTTGCAGGGCAGCCAAGTCACGATCAACGGCGCGAAGGCGAACGTCCGGGCGGGTCTGCAGGATGCGCTGACCAATGTGCCCTCGGGGACGGCTGGCGCCCTGAAGTCGGCCGGCTGGGTGCCGGTCCGTGACAACGCGCTCGCCCGCAAGGCGCGTCGCATCGAGAAACTGCTGGCCGATACCAGCGGCGGCGGGACCGGCGGCAACGCGAGTACCGCGGCGACGATGACCTTTGAAGGGCCGATCGGCTACACGGATATTGAAGCCGCGAGGAACAGTTAGTGCGCGCGTTCCTCTCGCGCTGGTCGCTCGCCGCGTGGCTGTTCTGGTACTGGACCTCGAACAGCCGCGCAGCCGTGCTCCTGCGCGAGGAGGCCGGCGCCGCCGGGGACGTGCTCCTCACCTACGCCGCTTCCACCAACGAAGCGTCGCTCAGCGCGCTGAACTCGCTCGCCTCCTCGGCCACATGGGTCGCCGGCTGGGAGTCGACCGCGGTCGACAACACCTCGACCAAGTACCTCGACATGCGGGTCACGGCGAAGATCACCTCCGGTACGACCCTGACCGTGGGCGAGGTGCGCCTGTACCTGGTGGCGATGCTCGACGACTCCACCTGGCCGGACGTCTTTGACGGCACGGCGAGCGCCGAAACCGTCACCAACACCATGATCCGCGACGCGATCTGCAAGCTCGGCGCGGTCAGTGCGACCAACGCCAGCAACAGCGTCGTGTACTACCTGGATTGCCCGAGCGTGGCGGCGGTGTTCGGCGGCAACATGCCGAAGAAGTTTGTGGTGTTTATTACGCATTCGATGGTCGGTGCGCTCGCCTCCTCCGGGCAGCAGGTGACGTATGTGGGCAGCTACGCGAACGTGGCCCAGAGCTAGCCGATGCTGACGAGCCGAATCGACCCGATCGTGCGACAGGGGCTCGTGCAGTGGTACGTGGCGGGGTACAACGGGGCGCTGGCGTACGACATCCAGCGCGGGTCGCTTCCGTCGGCGCCCGGTGGGACACCGCTGATAGTCGGCAACCAGGTCCGCCTCGGGATCTCGTACGGCTTCATCACGCTAGATCGCCCCGCGTGCCTCACCGCGACTCCTGGGTTCACATTTATGTGGCGCGGACAGTTGTTGGCGTCGAGCGGCAACTACGGTGGCAAGTGGGCGGAAGACGGCGACGGTGTGAAGCAGCTGCTGTGGCGCGGCGGGGTGAATTTCATCATCCGCGACACCTTCGATACGGCCGAGTACAGCGCGACGTCCGCGACAGATTGCGTCGACGGGCGCGAGCACGTGATCGTGTTTACGGCGAACTCCTCGAAGGTGCAGGTGTACGTGGACGGCCTGGAATCCGGATCCCCGACAGTCGCGGCAGGGCCGTACCTACCCGCCAGCGCGAGTCCGTGGACGCTCGGGTGGGTCCGCAATGCGCAGGGCGACGACACGTACACCCGCGAGTGGCGCACCTACAACCGGGCGCTGTCGCCGGCGGAAGTGCGCTCGCTCGCTGATCCCCGGGCACTCTGGACGACGTTCCCGTCGCCGCGGAAGCGCTTTGTGGATGTGCCCGCAGCCGTGGCGGCGGCAGCGGCCGCGCGGGCGATCGCCGGACGCCAGGCCGTGAAACGCGCGAGTTACTACTAGGGAAACGGGAGACACATGTCCAAGCAGTACATCGCGTTCAACGGGGCGTCGCCTACGACGGCCGGACAGGTCAAGATGGCCTGCACGACGTCGATCAATACGCTCCTGCAGGTGGCGACGCCGAGCACCTGCCCGATCACGATCATTGAGTGGGGCATCTCGTTTGACGGGTCGGCCGCGGCCGTGCCAGTTCTGTGCGAGCTGCTGCAGACCGACGTCGCGGCCACCGCCGGCACGTCGCTGACGCCCACCATCTGGGGCGACCCGAACGCGCCGCCGAGTCTGTGTGTCGGCGGCACCGGCGCCACGATGTTCAACGACGGCGCGATCACCGAGGGCACGATCACCGCGGTGCGGATGTTCGACTGCCAGCTGATCGCTCCCACGAACCAGTACTTCAAGCAGTTTGCGCTCGGGCGCGAGCCGCAGGTACCCGTGTCGAAGTTCCTGCGCGTGCGCGTGACGGCGCCGGCCGCGGTGAATGCGATCTGCTACGTGATCTGGGAGGAATAGCGATGCCGATGATCTCCACGCTCATTAACGGAGTCCTCGGGGAAACCGACGAGTCCCTCCTCGAGAAACGCACCGGCGAGCTCGACAACGACAACGAGTACACAACCTGGGTGGAGTACTGGTACGAGGGCGTGCTCGTGCACCGCTCCGCGCACGTCACCCTCAAGCGCAATGTCTCGGCGGAATCCGCCGTAGGAGGATTCGGTGGCTAATTCGCAGGCAATGTGCACCAGCTTCAAGGTCGACCTGCTGAACGCGATTCACGCGTTCGGGACGACCGTGGTCCGCGGGGCGACGACGCCCGACTCGTTCAAGGCGGCACTCTATCTGGCGTCGGCCTCGCTCGGTGCGGGCACGACGGCGTACTCGGCCACCGGCGAGGTCAGCGGCAGCGGGTACTCGGCCGGCGGCGTGGACCTGACCGGTTCGCCGGACTGGATCGCGCCGACGAGCACGAGCACGACGGCGTATTCCACGCCCACCGCCTCGATCGTCTTCACCACGGTGACGCTCTCCACCGCGTTCGATGCGGTGCTGATCTACAACAGTACGCAGAGCAACAAGGCCGTGAGCGTGCATACGTTCGGGTCGCAGACGATTACCGCCGGCACGCTGACCCTGACGATGCCCACGAACGACAACGCGACCGGTCTGATTCGCCTGGCCTAGTCGATGGCTCGTCTCGGCCGCGCGCAACCGTTCAAGCCGCTGTTCCGGCGGTTCCGGGTCGTCGGGGCCGACATTACGTTGGCCCTGACGGGCGTCGCGGCGACGTGCGCGGTCGGCACGCTTGGCGTAGCCCTCGCGCTGGGACCCACCGGCGTCTCGAGCACAACCGCCGTCGGGTCGGTTGGCGTCGGCCTCTCTGCGGGGCTGAGCGGCTCGGCCGCCACCGGCAGTGTCGGCACGGTTGTTCCCGATCGGGCGCTCAGCCCGACGGGCGTTGCCGGTACCGGTAGTCCCGGCAGTCTCACGCCCGGCGTGGCGATCGGGCTCTCGGGTATTCCCGCCACCGGCGCCGTCGGTACCGTGTCCCTGGCCGGGGACCAGACGGCGAGCCTGAGCGGCTGCGAGGCCACCGGGAGTCCTGGGACGCTGCGGCCGGGGATCTCCTTGGCGCTGAGCGGGGTCAGCACCACGCTCTCTCCTGGGTCGGTGGTCCAGTCCCGGCAGGTACCGCTGGTAGGCGTCCCTGCGAGCGGTGTCGCCGGTACCGTGGTCGCCAGTGGCGGCACGCCCGCCGGGTCGCGTCTCCAGCAACGGACGAGCTGGGCGCGGAACATCCTCACCGATGCACCGGCCGGCTGGGCGCTGGTGCGTGTGACGGAGCACGCCACCGAGACGCTGGTGGCCCTCTACGAGGCGGACGGCGAAACGCTGAAGATGAATCCGTTCTACGCCGATCCCGACACCGGCATCTACAGCTGGAGCGCCGAAAATGGGCGCTACGATGAAACGGTCACGCCGATCGAGGGTGAGGGCGAGGCGTACACCAACCCGGACCTGCTGCTCTACAATCCGCCGGTCTAGCAGGCTGCGTCATGCCGGCACCTGAGAACACCTCCTTCGACACGGCGCGCACCATCGCCAGCTTCCCGGCGTCCTTTACCCAGGACGTGCGGGACGGGGCGACGACGTACACGGTGTACTACCGGTTTGTCGCCCCGCAGACCGGATTGCTGCACCTGTTCGGATTTGGCGGCACCGTCGGGAGCGGCTACCAGCCCCAGACGCTGGTCTATCAAAGTACGACGGACGGCGGCTTTCCCAGCACCCCGGTCATTGACGCCTTCACGCGCGCCAACGAGAACCCCCTGGCGGCGCCGTGGGCGACGATGGATTACTGGTGGGGCACGCCGCTGCGGCTGCTGTCCAATGCGGTGGCCAACAGCGACGGGAGTAGCCCGTCGTACAGCGGCGCGTACCACACGGGGATCTCCAACGGGCCGGACCTCGAAGCGTACCTGACAGTCGCTGCGCTCCCGACCGTGGAATGCGGCTTGGACCTGTTTGTGTACGGGGTGGCGCTGCCGGGACCGACGACGACCTTTGAGCTGCTGGTGTTTGCGACCGGGCAGATCACCTTCAAGCTCTACGTCGATGACGTGCTCGACACCCTGCTCTTTGACATCACGCGCGCGCCACTCACACCGGGCGACGTAATCGGGTTGCGCCGCTTGGGTACCACGTGGACCCTGTGGCTCAACGGGGCGCTGATTACCTCAGTGGTCAGCACGCGCTTCCTCGAACCGCTCGGCCTCGGGATTGGGGTGGAGGAGAGCTCCGGAGTCACCACGGGACGGCTGACCACGGTCGGTGGTGGGGATAGTCGCCCGACGCTCCTGATTAGCGGTGACGACAACCGACCGGTGCAGATCCAGGTGACCGCCGGGCAGGAATATTTCCTGTGCTTCGACCGGGCGGGGAACCCGACACCGGCGCTCCTGACGGTGACGGCGCAGTACCTCGCCGCACAAGCGGTGCTGCCCGGCGATCTCCTCGTGAACGACGATACCGGCGGCTTCCCCCTGATCGTGGCGTCGCCGAGCACCGATTACCTGGTGAAGCGGTCGGTGCCGACCGTCGTAGCGGGCGAGGCGGGCGACGCCCTGGACAGCGGCATTATGGCGTTCGAGGATCGCACCTTGCCGCAGATTGTGACCTACGATGCCAACTTCACCGTGATCCACGCGCAGGACACGACCGGGCTGGGGCTGGCGTACATCCGTACCATGAACGGTACCAAGTTCTACGTCGGGTTCGACGGGACGGGGGACGTGCGGGTACGGGATCTGCTCGCCACCGGGTTCTTTGGCGCGGTCGACTTCACGCTTCCCGGGGTGACGTCGCTGCGGGGCATCGCGGCCAATAACGACGAGACGATCCTGTACTTCTCCACGGACATTGGGAACGCACCGGTGCGTCGGTGGGATCTGGTCAACGGGGTCGAGCTGAGCGTGCTCAATGCGGGGTTGGCGGCCAACTATCGTGCTAAGGACATTCTGGTCATGCCCGACGGCACGATCGTGGTGCTCTACACCTTCACCGGCTCGAGCCCGATTACGCTACGGCGTTACGATTCGAGCGGTACCATCCTGATGCAGTTCACAGTGACCCTGTCTCCGGGTGGGACGGGTACACGCCTCGCGTACTCCGGCGACCGCCAGACATTCTGGATCATGATGCCGTCGACGGATGACAGCGTGTTTCAGCACTACGACCTCGCGGGCACGCTGCTGAGCGAAGTCCGCCATGCGCCCTATAACGAGGGCCTCTACCTCGGAGCCCAGACGACGGATCCCCCGTTGTTCGGCGTGTCTCTGTCCTGCCCGCTGGTCGTGATGCACGGGACGGCGGTGCCGCCGGAACCGGTGCCGGACGGCTGCGTGGGAGGTGGGTTGGCGATGGACGCCGCCGGCGGCGGCTCGGGGTGCACGAGCTAAGCGATGGCGGCACCGACCAATCTCGACTTTGACGTCGCCACCCCGATTGTCGGCTTCCCGGCGTCGATCACGCAGGACGTCCATGATGCCGGCGTGACCTACACGGTCTACTACAGTTTTGTGGCGCCGGTGACCGGGCTGCTGAGCGTGTTTGCGTTCGGGGGGACGGGCGGCAGCGGCTACCGGCCGAGTATCCTGGCGTACCAGGGACCGGACAGCAGTCCGAGCTTTCTCACGTCCGGCGGGCGCAACATTCCCCTGCAGCTGCAAGTAGCGATCGGTACGCAGTACTTCCTGCGGCTCACGACGAGCAGCGGTGACCCGACGCCGGCGATCCTGACGCTGACGCTCGAGTTTCTCACGCCCGCGCCGGTCCCGATCGGGAGTCTGCTCGTCAACGACGACACGGAGGACTTTCCGGCGATTGCGCTGTCCGCCACGACCGATGACACAGTGCTGGCCTCGTTCCCGGACGTGGTGGCCGGGGAAGCGGGGGACGCGCTCGACACCGGCGTGATGGCATTCTCGGACGAGTACAACGACCGGCTGGTGGTCTACACCCCCGACTTCACGGTGCTAAGTTCGATCGACACCTCGGCGCTCGGCACGCCGTACATCCGTACCGTCAATGGCACGAAGTTTTACGTGGCGTTTGACGGCGCCGGCGACGTCACCGTGCGGGACCTGCTGGACACGGGCAGTTTTGGGGCGGTGAGTCTGACCCTGACCGGCGCGACGTCCATTAAGGGCATCGCGGCGAATGACGCCGAGACGATTCTCTACTATGCGACGGCGCCGCTGGCGCAGCCGATTCAGCGCTGGGATCTGGTCAACAACGTGGCGCTGGCGGACCTGGTGGCAGGCGTGGCGAGCCTGCGCATTGTCGACATCTTGTGCCTGCCGGATGACAGCATCGTGGCGCTCTACGTGCGCGCGGGGAGCGGGGTGGAGGAGGTGCGGCGCTACGACCCGGCCGGCGTCCTGCTGACCACCATTACCTTCTCGTCGCAGCTCCCGGTGCCGCGCTTGGCCTTCTCGGTCTACCGCGCGACCTTCTGGGTCATGTCGCACGAGGCCGGCGTGGGTGTGTACACCAATTACGCGCTCGACGGCACGGTGCTGACGCAGGTGCGGCATGCGGCCTTTGAGAATGGCGCGTATAGTGGAGCCGAAACCGCCAGCCCGCCGCTATTTGGGGCCTCGGAATCGTGCCCGCTGGTCTTGGTCCGGGACGCGGCGCCACTGCCGGAGGAGATCGTGCCGACGGAGAGTACGGGCGGTGGACTGCCCATGAACCCGACCGGCGCCACCGCGGGTTGCACGACCTGTTAGGAGCATAACGATGGAACGACGAGGCGACTGGGCACGGAATGTGCGAACGGGCGTACCGGCGGGCAGTGCCACCGTAGAAGTGCGGGACTTTGGCACGGATGCGCTCAGCACGCTGTACAGCGACAACGGCGTGACCCCGAAGGCCAATCCGTTTACCGCGGCGGCCGACACCGGCATTTACGGCTGGTACGCGGCGAATGGCCGCTACACCGAGACGATCACCCCTGAGAGCGGCGGCGGGGACGAGTACCAGAACCCCGACCTGCTGCTGTACGACCCGGAGGATGTGTAACATGCGGCGAGCCCTCACGACCGCGGCGCTCTTGCTGTCGGTGTTTACTGGCGTGCTGCTGGCGCAGAGCCTGCCGACGCAGGTCCTGCAGCTGCTGCAGCGCAATAACACCTGGACCGGCACGCAGATTTTTAACGATCTGCGCCTGGCGGTGTTCCTGCCGTCGGAGACAACCCACCGGCTCTACACCGACGGGACGAACCTGTACTGGAACGGCAGCACCCTCAGCGGTGGGGGTGGGTCGACGACCCCCCACAACCTGTTGAGTGCGACGCACCCGGACACGCTGGCGGCGAGTCCGCCGACGCGCGGGGATCTGATCGTGGCGAACAGCACGCCCGTGTGGGCGCGGTTTGCCAAGGGCAGCATCGGGACGTTCCTGCAGATGGGGGCGAACGACCCGGCGTGGAGCACGGACGGCAGCACCCTCACCGCGCTCAACGGGAGCAGCATCGCCTCGGGGACCGTGGCGCTCGCGCGGCTGCCGACCACCATCGGGAACGCCCAGATCGACGCCGCGGCCGCAATCGCGTGGACCAAGATCAGCAAGACCAGCAGCTCGCTGGCGGACTTGGCGACCCGCTCGGCCACCGACCTGACCTCCGGGACGCTCGATGACGCGCGGTTGTCGGCGAATGTGAGCCTGTTCGGGGCGGCGGTGGACCTGTCCACGGATGTGAGCGGCAACCTGGCCGTGACGCACCTGAACTCCGGGACCAGTGCCAGCGGCACGACCTTCTGGGCCGGCGACGGCACGTGGAAGACACCGACGGTGGGCACGGGCACCGTGACGAGCGTGGCGCTGAGCCTGCCGGCCATCCTGACGGTGACCGGGAGCCCGGTGACCACCTCCGGGACGCTCACCGGGACACTCGCCACGCAGGTCCTCAATACCGTGTTTGCCGGCCCGAGCTCAGCGGGGCCGAGCGCGCCGACCTTTCGGTCCCTGGTGAACGCCGATCTGCCGCTCTCCGGGGTCAGTGCCGGCACCTACGTCAAGGCGACAGTTAATACGCGCGGGGTGATTACCGCCGGGCTGACAGCGATCGACCTAACGACCGACGTGGCGGCGACCATCCTGCCGTTTGCCAACGGCGGCACCGGGATTGCGACGGCCGCCGATGACACGAATCTGGTAAGCAACGGCACCGCGTGGCAGGCCAAGGCGCTCCCGAACTGCACGACGACGCCGCTGGGGTATGCGACCGGGACCAATGCCTACAGCTGCCTGACGACGCTCAGCGGGCTGAGCAGTGTCGGGCTGACCCGGTTGGTGATGAGCTCGACGGCGCCGACGATTGCCTCGGGGTTCGGGACGCTGCCGACGGTGCCGACGAATAACGGCACGGCCGCCTTCACCATCAATGTCGGCACGGGTGGCTCGGCCACGTCCGGCGTCATCACCATGCCGGCGGCCACCACCGGGTGGGTGTGCAGCGTCGAGAATCAGACCGGCGTGCTCGGGAACTACGCCAACCAGCGCACGATGCAGATCGGCTCGACCACGACCACCGTGACCGTGGAGAACCAGACGGTATCGACGGGTGCGGCGTTAGCCTGGACCGCCTCGGACGTGCTGGTACTGGCCTGCCATGGCTACTAGCGGTAGAGTAGCCGCGGAGGCTGAGCCATGACGGCAGTACAACGCGGGCAGCTCCTACTGCTGATGGTAGGCGCGCTGCTCACCGGGATCTTTGGGGCCATGGGCTACAACATGTACCAGCGGCACAACCTGCAGCATTACCAGACCGAGCGGCTGCTCGAGCAGCAGCAGCAGATCAATAAGGAGTTCGCGCAGGCGATCAACGCGCTGATCGCCCGCAAGTAGGTCGATGCCCTACACCACTACCACGCGCGCGCAGCTGCGCCAGCTCCTGCAGCAGCGCTATGAGTCGAGCCCGTTCTGGACCGAGATTGACGCGAACCTGGCGCTCAATCAGGCCCTCCGGACGTGGAACCTGCTCACGAGCTACTGGCGCCGGCGCATCGTCGTGGGGAACGTGCCGAACGACCCGCTGGTGCCGGTGCCGGGGACGCTCGCCCAGCAGACCGCGGTGACGTGGCAGGGGAAGAACATGACCGGGGTCAGCGTGGCGGAGATCCAGATGCTGACGCCGGACTGGTGGCAGGCGCGCGCGGGGGCGGATGGGCACCCGTCGCGCCCCCTGTTCTGGGCCCCGGTAGGATTGAATCTGCTGGCGATCTACCCGGCGAGCCCCGTGGTCGGCAGCCTCGAAGTCGACGGGGTACGGAGTACCCCGGTGCTGACCGACGACAGCGACTTCGTGAACATCGGGTCGGAGGAGATCGACACGCTCACCGGGTATGCGCTGCACGTGTGCGCACTGAAGGCGGGGGCGAGTTTCCTCGATCGCACCAAGCCGTACCTGGAGCAGTTTGTGAAGGCGGCCGTCGAGCGCAACGCGCTGATCAAGATGAGCCGCTGGTACACGTCCTTCCAGAAGGAAGGGTATGCGTGGAGCCTGGTGCCGGATGCGCCGACCACCGGGCAGCCGGCGGATGTGCCGCCGGGCGGGGGTGGGTTGTAATGGCAGTCACGGACCAGGAGCTGCTCGAGCAACTGCAGCGCATGGTCATTGAGGCGCCGGACCTCGGCGCCACGTGGCCGAGCGGCCTGTGGACGCCGACGGAGATCCTCGGGTACCTGAACGCCCGGCAGGACCGCTTCCTGAAGGAAACCCTGCTGATTACCAGCTGGCTCGCCACGCCGGTGATTGCGCAGCAGGCGCAACAGGACCTGCCGGACGGCTGGCTGGCAACGCGGAATGCGTTCATCGTGGAAGCCGGGCGCACCTACCCGCTGTCGCCAGTCACGCGGCGCGAGGCCGACAATATGCTGCCGCGCTGGGAAAGCGACTACGGGCGCAGCCAGTGGTACCTGACCGAGGAGATCGCCACCAAGCAGTTCTCGCTGGTGCCGTCGCCGCTCACCGGCGGGGTGCTGCACCTGTTTGCGGCGCTGGTCGGGAACGTGCTCGACGGCACGGGCTTGGAGCTGACGGTGCCGGACGAGTGCGAGCCGTACCTGATGTACGGCGTGCTGGCCGATATGTTCGGCAAGCAGGGACGCGCGTATGACCAGCCGCGCGCGGCCTACTGTGAAACGCGCTACGACGAAGGCGTGCAGCTGGCGCAGGCGCTCCTGAAATCCGTGGTGATTAGCTAATGGGACTCACATTCCGCGGCGCCGCGCCCAGCGAGCATGAAACCCCCTGCTTCATCCCCGGACGCAAGGGGTTGAACTGGTTCGTGGCGAAAGACCAGCTCGACCCGGAGGAGGCGCTGTACCGGGCGAACGTGGTACAGAATTTTCACGGCGAGATGGCGAGCCGGCCCGGGATGACGCAACAGATCAGCGGCATCGGCAGCGTGCTGCAGATCCAGCGGCTGGACCTGCCGGCGAGCGCCAGTGCGATGCGGTTCTGGAGCGGCGGCACGAGCTGGCTGCGGGGGAACGCGGCGCCGAGTGTGCTGGAGGGCGGGTTCAGCGGCAGTCCGCTGGTAATGCTGCCGTACCGGCCGGCGCTGAGCGGCGAGCCGTGGATGATTGCGGCGGACACGGCGAAGATGCGCCAGGCCAGTGCCACGGGTCCGGCGATCGCGCTGGGGCTGCCAGCGCCGACCACCGCGGCGAGCGCCGTGGTCGCAGACATCCTCACCACCGGGATTGCGGCCTTTGACAGCAGTGATAGCACCGATGCGGCCGGGTGGACGTATACGGCGGGGGTAGACCGCAGTACCGAGCCGCTGACGGCGGGCACGCCGACGGGGGCCGACGTCACCGGGCTCAGTGGGAACTGTGTCGAGTTTACGACCGACCCGGGTGGGGCGGTGCTGGGGTACGCGAGCATCGTCGGCCGTGCGAAGGCGATGGACCTGACCGTGTTGCAAGGCGGGACGGTCGCCGCGAGCGCAGAAGATCTGATTCACCTCTGGCTGCGGGTCGACCTGCCCGCCTTGCTGGAAGAGATTCGCATCTACTTCATTTGCTCCTCCTTTGACGGGACGGTGTTGCCCGGGACCGACGCGGCGCTCAACACCGACGGGTTTGTGAAGGCGATCCGGGGCAACGACATTACGGCCTTCCTGGAGAATACGCTGGGATCGCTGGAAACCGGGAATCGGACCCGCACTGCCGACCTCATCACGCAGTACCTGAACGACGGGGTGCTCGGGCTCACGCCCGATACCGTCAGTCCCCTCGGTGGCGGCGGCCTGCTCCCGCCCAGCCAAACCGCCGGCGTGAGCTCGCTGCCCACCCAGAGCAGCCAGCAGCTCGCCCCCGGTCGCAGCACCTGGAGCGAGTTCGGCAACATCGACAAGCCGCTGCGCCGCGGCGACTTCCTGCGGTTCGGCAACCAGGCGACACTCGGCTGGGATACCATCACCGGGATTGTGCTCGTGCTGCAGACCACCGGCCCGGATGCGATCAAGGTCGCCTGCGACGACTGGTTCCTGACCGGCGGCTATCCGCTGGACACGACCGAGCCGACCGCGACGCCGTACGACTGGCGGTACACGCACTACCACTTAGATACGGGCGATGAGAGTAATCCGAGCCCGGAGATGAGCGAGAACACCCGGCTCGAGGCGCTGCGCCAGCGCGCGACCGTCAGCCCGGTGGGGTACGGCGACCCGCGCGTGCGGCAGCGCTTCTACCGGCGTGGAGGATCGATTCCCGCGGACTGGTACTACGTGGGGGTGAATGCCGGCGACGGCGCGGCGTTGACCGACGCCGAGAGCGACACGACGGCGGTGGCGAGTGCCACGCTGGCCTTGGATAACGACCAGCCGGTGACCACGGTGACGGGCGCCGGCGCCACGGTGCATGCGCAGCCGCTGCCGGTGGTGTTCGGGCCACTGGGCGGGCGCCTGCTCGGGCTCGGGGATCCGTACCGCCCGGGGCATCTGTACTACAGCAAGGTCGAGAAGGCCGGGAGCTGGCCGCCGCAGAACGCGATCGAGGTCTGCCCGCCGAGCGAGGAGCTGCTGGCGGGCACGCTCGTGAATGGCATCGGGTTCATCCTGAGCCGGAAGCGTGGCTACCAGGCGATCGCCAATCTCGGCAGCGGCGAGGTCAGCGTGCAGGAAACCGCGTGCCAGGTGGGTATCGCGTCCCGCTGGGCGTGGACGCAGACCGCGGCCGGGGTGTACTTCGTCAGCGGGGACGCGGATGCGGCCGGCATCTACCTGAGCGCCGGACAAACGGCGGAGCTCCTCAGCACGCAGATCGACCCGCTCTTTCACGGGCAGCGCGTGGAGTACGTGCCTGGCAGCTACGTCCTGCCGGTGGATCTCATGCAGTCGGTGTACCTGCGCCTGAGCGTGTTCCAGAACCGCATCTTCTTCACCTACAAGGACACCGGCGGCACGCTGCGCTGCCTGGTGTACTCGCTGCTGACGAAGGACTGGGGCAGCTACGACTTCGCGGTTCCGCCGCAGGTGACCTACGCGGAAGAGGGGATGAACCTCGCGCCGCAGCTGTGGCTCGGCTGCAGCAACGGCACCGCGCACCTGCACACCGGCACGACCGACAACGGGACGGCGATCGCCCCACGAATTGTGACCGGGTACATGGACGGCGGTCGGCCGCGCGAGGACAAGTTGCTGGGGGACGTGATTCTGGATGCCGATCTCCCGACCGACACCGCGCTGACGCTGACCACGTACCTGAATAACGGCGTAGTGGCGAACGCGCCCGTCACCTTTACCGGGCTGACCGGCCGGCGCCGCTACCAGGCGGATCCGTTTGGGTTGGTGCCGCAGCGGGCGCGCAATCTGCAACTGGACTTGGCGTGGAGCGGCACGGCCGCCAGCGCGCTGTATGTGACCGGCGTAGCGATCACGCCCCAGCCCGATCAGGTCCTGAAGCGCGCCACCACGTGGGAGAGCTTCTCGACCGAGCGCTACTTCTGGGGCCTGAGCCTGGTGTGCGACACCGCGGACACTGAGGTGGAATGCGTGGTCGAGTACACGCAGGGCAACCAGTTGTTGATCGCCAGTACCCTGACGCTGCAGGCGAATGGGCGGAAGCTGCTGCAGTTTTCCTGGCCGGCGGTGAAAGCCGACCAGATTCGGATCCGCGCGATCAGCGACTGCACCTTCTGGATGCTCTTTAAGGTGGACTGGCTCGCCACACCGGAGCCGCCGCGCATTGCCGGCTGGGACAGCGGCTTTGAAAACCTGGGGGACAGCTACTACACCGGGCTGGACTTGGAAGTCGATACCTTCGGCGCCATCAAGGACGTGCAGGTGATGGTGGACGGCGCGCTGGTGACCAACCCTGAGACAGGGCTGCCGACGTTCCCGGTACAGAGTACCGGGCGCCGGGTGGTGCACCTCACCTTCGGGCCGGAGCGCGGCCACGTGTACCGCTTCTTCTGTGAGGACCTCAATGTCGGCCTGTTGTACTCCCGTGTGTGGCACGTCGACGAGGAGCCGAGCGAGCAGGCGAACTGGAACCAGAACTACACGGTGGCCGGGACCCTCACCAACAAGAGCATCAAGGGCGTGCTGATCGAGTGCGACACCTACGGGCAGACCAAGGCGGTACGCGTGGAGGGCGACGGGCAGGTGATTGCCACGCTGGCGGTGAATCACAACGGCCGGCTGGTGAATCACTATGCGTTCCCGGCGACGAGCGCACGGGTACTCCGGTTGCGCCCCACCGACGCCTTCCTCAGTCGCCCGTACTCGATCCAGTGGGTCTACGACGAGGAGCCCTTGTCGATGGTCCGCTGGGAGACGCAGCTGCTCGATCACGGCCTGGCCGGCGAGCACGTGCTCTTTGCCGTGCAGGCGACGATTCAGAGCACCTGCGCGGTGAACATGACCATTACGACCTACAACAACAGCGGCGGGCTGGTGGCCTCGACCACGTACCTGATCCCGAATACCGGCGGCGTGAAACAGAAGCTGTACGTGCCGCTACAGGCATTCAAGGGCGTGCTGTGGAAGTACCTGTTTACCCCCGAGATCGACGGGACGCGCTTCCAGTTGTACCGGGAAGAGAGCAGCGTGCTGGTGCTGCCGTGGGGCGCGACGACGCCGAGCACGCGCCAGCCGTTTGGCAGTGACGATCTCGATAAGGTGCGCCAGATGGGGAACGCCAGCGGGATTGCCGCGACGCCGAACATGGCGCCGCCGCCGCCCCTGCCGGTCACCGCCGGGTTCATGTCCGGCGGGGACGGGGTGAGCTAGGGCTATGGCGCTCGGCATGGGACAGATCAACGCGGTGCGGGATCCCGCGCTGCGGATGCTGCTGACCGAGTTGTACCAGCAGCTCGCCGCGCAGCAGGCGTTGATTACGACGCTCCAGGCGAATAGCCTGCAGCGCAGTGCCACGGTGCCGGTACAGGTGAATAACCGGCTGACCGGCGTGGTCGACCCGCTGGAGCTCACCGACGCCGTGAATGTGCGCACGCTCAAGAAGTACGTGACGATGCAGCTTTCCACCTTTGCGATCGCGGCGAACACGCATCCGCCGGGCGTGCCTGGGATTCCGGGTGACCCGAATACGGTGCCGGACGGCTCGCTGCCGCTGCCGGCGAGCGCGGGGACGGTGGCCGCGGTGTTTGCCGCCAACCCGGGGTTTGTCGCCACCAGCTGCCAGAACGTCCCCGGCGGCACCTGGGACCTGATGGACGCCATTGTGGATGCCCTGCGCGGCGGCGACACCCGCTGGGGCTACAACGGCAAGCGCGGGAATATCAACGACCCGAGCCTGGACGCACTCGCCTACGACTACGGCGCGGTCGCCGGCGGCGAGGGCAGTACCAGCGTCTACATCGTCGACGTGATCGCCGGCCACTGCGGGACCAACCCCCAGCCGGCCTACAACGACGTCACGGTGTTTGCCCCGGGCGTGTGGACAGGCCGTGGCCGGTTCTAACGGAAGTGGTAGAATCCCGGCGCATGAGAACGCGCATTCTCGAGGGGGAGGACCTATGGCGTCTCGCTGATGCCCCAGGCCCGTTTCAGGGCCGCCGCGACGTGATCGCGGCCTTGGGCAACGCGCAGGTGGTAGCGGTGGAGGACGCCCAGGGGACGCTCCTGGGGTACTGGCCGATCTGGCTGGCGGTGCACCTGGAACCCCTGTGGGTGCAGCCGGAGGCCCGGAAGAACCCAGCCGTGATCAAGGCGCTGGTGATGGGCATGCGGGCCCAGCTCCAGGCGGAGCGCATCACGACGGCGTACGCGACGATCGCGCATGAGGATCTGCCCACCAACCTGCCGATGGCGGCGCGGATGGGGTTCGAGCGCGTGCCGGGCGACCTGTTTTTTGTAAAACTCGAGGCTGGAGCGGAGGCAAGCGATGGCAGCAGCAGCGATTCCGGCGATCTCGATGGGCGCCCAGTACTTCATGAACCGGGGCAAGAACAAGAAAATCGCGGCGGCGCAGGACAGCGCGACAGCGGGCCTCCAGACCTCGAGCTCTGAGCTCGGGAAGTTCGGCGACAAGATGGGGGACGCGGCGGGGAGCTTCCTTGGCGGCGCCCAGAAGCAATTCACCTCCGCGAACAACTCCCTCGACCAGAGCGCCAACTACTTCAGCCCGCTGCTGCGCGGGAATCGCGCGGCGATCGACCAGACGCTGGCACCGGAGCGTGCCGGAATTACCGAGACGTATCGGGGCGCCGGGCAGGCGCTCGAGCAGAGCGGCATGCGGGGCGGGACGCGGGACCTGGCGACGGCGGAGCTGAACCGCGACAAGGCCAGCAAGCTGGCGCTGCTGCCGAGCGCGGCGCGTGCGGGCGCGGCGGACTCCATGATGAAGCTCGGCGGGGAGCAGGGGCAGCTGGCCGGGACGCAGGCGAATACCGGGGCGAACCTGTTCAACGCGGCCACCGGTTCCAAGGGCACGGGCGCGCAGGGCTACGGCGCGTTGTTGCAGAGCGCCGATCGCCGCGAGTACGTGCAGGGCCAGAATGCGAAGGAAGCCGGCACCGGGATTGGCAGCATGATCTTCGACGCCATGAAGAGTAAGAAGGGCAAGAGCAGCGGCGGCCTGAGTCTCCCCACGGGTAGTGGCGGCGCCGGTGCCGGCATGCCGTGGGACACCGCCGGGATCGGGTAACCGCCCATGTCCATCACCGAAGGACTCATCAGCGGGTTCGACCAGGCCCGCACCAAGTACCGCGACGCCGAGATCGCCAAGAGCAAGGCGGACCAGGACCGGCAGTTTTCGATCCTGCAGGCGCTGGCGCTGCACACGGATCCGGAACTGGCGAAGATTGGGGCCGCGGGGCTGCTGAACCTGGCCTCGGCGGGCTCGCCCAAAACAGGCAAAGGCCTGAGCGGCTTCCTTGGCGAGGTCGACAAGTCCGACTACATGGCGCCGCTCCAGCAGATTTTCGGCGGGAACTCGCCGGCGAGCGCCGTGCCGCAGCCGGGCAGTGCCGCGCAACCAAACAGTGCTGCGGTTGATCCCGAGCGCGTGGCGAACGGCCCTGGGATTAGCGATCGGGTGACGGCGCCGACGATGGGTGGCAATCCTGGCGAGGAGCAGGTGGGCGCGCGCGTGGCCGCGCCGACGTTTGGCGCGCAGGCGCCGACAAGTCCGCTGGGCGGGACGGAGCCGCCGGCCTTTGGCGCCCCCGGGATGGGCGGGGGAATGCCGCCGCCGGGCCCGCCGCCACCGGAAACCCCGCAGGCACGCAGCAAGCGGCTCTACCCCAGTGCCGCGGACATTGCCGCGGACACGGCCAGTCGCACGCTGCAGGCCCGCATCCAGGCGGTGTTCGAGGGGATTCGCACGGCCAAAAATCCCGACGAAGTGGATATCGTGCGGGGACTGGCGGGGGCGCCGCGCCGCCGCTCCGTCACCAAGCCGCTGAACGCCGACTACCAGACGGCCGACGGCCAGCAGATGACCGGCACCGTGATCTTCGACCCGGAGACGGGCCAGGCGGAAGTGAACGGCGAGGCGGTAACCATCCTGAAGATGCTGCCGACCAACCAGCCGCGTCCGATCGGGGTGAACCGGAATGTTGGCGGCGTGATTACGCGCGACTTCCTCGATCCGAACGACCCGAGCGCACCGCCGATCGCCAGCGTCCCGACGAATATGCCGATTCCGACGGCACCGAGCGAGTACGCCGGTACCGCGACCGTGAACGGCCAGGTGGTGCGCCTGCCGCGCAATGGTGGGGCACCCGAGGTGCTCGGCGACGCGCCGCAGCCGGCAGGGGCGCTCACCCCCGAACAACAGGAAGCCACCGGCATGCTCACGGATGTGAATGCCGAGGCCAAGGCGGCCCTGAGCGCCTACAACGCCAGTCGGCCGCCGGGCATGAAGGCGACCGCCCTGCCGGTGGCGCAACAGAACGCGCTCGTGGCGAAAATCACCCGGGGGCAGTACAAAACGATCGGCGAGCTTACCGCCGCGACCAAGCGGCAGGTGGGGACAGGCGGGAGCGGCGCCGCCCCGTCGCGGCGGGAGATCGGCAACCGCGTGCGGCAGCGGTTGGAGAAGTCCTCTCCGAATATCGTGCAGGGCCCCGGCCTGCCGCAGGACTAGGACATGGCCGGCGGCCAGGATCGGACCCGCGCGCCCCAGCCGTCGGTGACGACGAGCGAGACGTTTCGGACGCGCGTCGGCGCGGACAGCCGCCCGGTGCAGGCGCCGCCGCTCGCGCCGGCGGGTTCGCCGCTACGCACACCGATTCCCACCGGGCCGAAGCGCACCTACTCGACTGCAGATTTAGTGCAGGCGTGGAAGGCGGAATTCCCCGGCGAGTTCGACTCCTTCAATAACGCCGATCTGGTGGATGCGATCTTTGCCGAGCAGCCGGAGCTGCGGAATGTAATTGATCCGAGCTCGTTCGGTACCGAGAGCGTGCCGCCGCCGAACCTGGGCGGGTACGAGCTGGGCCCCATGAAGAAGGCGCCGACCGGCCCGGTGGCGCCGCCGCCGGACAAGCTGCGCACGCCCACCTACACCGACATGGCGATCGAGGCGGGGTTGGTGGCGGTGCCGAGTGTCATGGGCGGCAGCATTGGCAGTTCGGTCGGTCCTGGGGGCACGGCGATTGGCGCGGCCGCCGGCGGCATGGCGGGCGAAGCGCTGCGCGAGGGCTACCAGAACTGGTCGGGCACGCGCGATGACGGGATCAGCCTGCCGAACGTGGCGGTACAGGGGCTGATTAACGCGGTACCTGTTGCCAAGTACGCCGGGAAGGGCCTGGCGGCGCTCGCGCCCGGGCTCGAGGACGCCGTGGCGCCGGCGGTGGCGCGGATCGCCGGGAGCACGCTCGAAGGCGCGGTGAGCTCCGGCGCCAGCACCGTGGCCGAATCCACCATCCGCGACCACCGGCTGCCGGAGCTCGGCGAGGTCGGGATGAGCACGCTGCTCGGTGCCCCGTTTGGCGCGGCGATCGGCGCGGGCGGGGAAGCGGTGCATGCGGTGCAGGCGGCCCGCGCGCTGCCCGACCCGGCGCTCGTGGACATGCACTTCAACGACCTGCGCACCAGCCCGAATCGCAACGGCGCCGCGCAGGCGATCTACGACCTGGCGACGCAGGTGGGGAAGGACAACCCGGCAGCGGGTGCGGCGATGCTGCAGCGGCTGGTGACCGAAGCGAACGCGCTGGCGCAGGCGGATCTGCAGCAGTACGCCGGCAGCTTCGTCAAGGACTTCGGCACGCGCGCGGACACCCTCACGATGGACGGGCAGCTGAGTGAGATCGAAGGCTTCCTCGCCGGGCTGAAGCAGCGTGGCGCGGTGGACGCGACGATTCAACAGGTACAAGGCATTCTCACGGACATCCGTACCACGTCCAGCCCGCGACCGATCGACCAGCCGAGCGAGGTGGGGTGGTATACCCCGCTGGATCCGGCGTACGGGCCCAAGGGTCCGAGCGAGTTCAGTCCGCTCAATCGCACCGAGCTCATCCCCGACATGGGGCCCGAGGTCGACCCCGGTGCCACCAAGTCGGAACGCGCCTTCGGTAGCGCGTTCGAGCGCACGCTCGAGACGCCCGCGCCCCAACGCGGGGGCCCTCCGGCCTTGGTGGCACCGGACGCCGGCGCCTTCAGCGAGGGGCGCAATCCGCCGCGGATGCCGGAGCAGCAGGAGCTGGGGGTGCCGCCGAGCACCACCGGGATGCGCGACGGCCGCGACGTCGGCACGCTGCCGGAATTCCAGGTGCACGGCGTGGACGCCCTTCCCGCGGTGCAGACCGGCCGCGTATCCCGCGAGAACGGCCTGATGCTGCAGTGGCTGCTGAGCGACCTGCAGGAGTTCCAGTACCAGGCGCCGGAAGCGCCGGCGCGCGGGTTGCGCGACGAGCGGGCGCTGGACACCCACGCCGCCGAGCAGTCGGAGGTGGGTGGGCCCTCGGACGTCCTGTGGTCCCCGCACGTCGCCGGCACGCCGATCCTCAAGATGTTCGACGCCTTGGGCATCGGCATGACGCGCAGCCAGATCGCCACTCAGATCGATAACTTCCTGCAGGGGCGCGCGCGCCGGCCGGGGAAGGCGGCGGTGGCGGCGCAGAAGATCGCCACGGCCATGGGCGAGGCGTGGGATCCGGTGGCGCGCAAGTTCGACTGGTCGCTCATTAGCGATGAGCGCCTGGCGGACATTGGGTTTCGGAGCCGGCGGGACTTTCAGTCGCCGATGGGCAACCTGCACGAGCAGCTAGGCGGGCAGCGGCAGCCGAACGACCTGATGGAGAAGTTCGGCGTGCGGCGGCCGCAGGAGGGCCCGCCGCCGGCGCTCACGCACAGCGACTGGGCGCCCGATGAGATGCACGAGGCCCGGAAGCTGGTGCGCGGCGCGAGCGATCAGGAGTTGCTGGCGCTCCATGAGAATCTGAAGCTGGGCGGCGGGGTCGAGAACCTCGAGGCGCCGGAGGAATTCAACGGCGCGTGGTACGAGGTCGGTCCCGGGATGGTCGGCGCGGAGCTCGAGCGACGCGGGCTCGGCAAGTACCAGCAGCAGCCGCTGATGACGGAGGGGCCCGGGACGCCCGGGAGTTTGCCGCTCAAGGGGCCTGAGCTTGAGGAGGAGGCGCCGGTACGTACGCCCGAGGAGCAGCCCGCGTTGCTCCCGGAGGTACGCGAGGCCGCGCGCCAGCAGCCGCTGCTCGCTGACGAGGCCGATCTGTTCCGGCTCACGGCGGAGATTCCCAAGGGCACCCGTCCCAAGGGCCCGAGCCTGTTCGACGAGACGGGCGCGGTGGGCGACGTCGCCGGCAAGCGCAACCAGCGCAACGCGGCCATCCGCGAGCTGGCGATCGACGACGCGGACTTCCAGACGCTCAAGGAGAAGGTCGAAAGCGCCGGCGAGCAGGAAGTGGCCGGCCTCATCCTCGGTGATTCCCAGGGCAACATTCGCAAGGTGATCGTGAGCGACAACCGCGCGGCGAATCCGGCGAAGACGTTTGAGATCGGGGCGGATGTGGTGGCGGCCGCGCAGCAGATGGCGCGCGCGAACGGGTGGGATGTGCTGAGTAGCTTCCACAGCCAGCCGACCGGATCGGCGGAACCGTCTACCCGCGACTTGAAGGGCACGGTAAGCGACCTGCCGATGATGATCTTGGGGGTACGCGGTGGGAGCCTGCGCGATGTGCGGGTATGGCAGCCGAGCGGCAGCGTGCACAGTCCGTGGCTGGAAGGCGTGGTGCGGCTCGGGACGGAGAAGCCGAAACCCGGTACCGCCGTGCCGCCTGCTGTCGCCGGCTGGATGGTCGACCGCATTCCCAAGTTCAAGGGCGCCCCCGGCGATGCACCGGCGATGACCGACTACCTGCGCACGCACAAGGCGGAATTTAATACGGAGCCGTGGTACGTGCGCGCGCAGCAATACTTGGAGGACGGCAATGCCCGCATGGCATGGGTGGAAGTCCAAGCAGCAACCGTGGCAACACAGAAGGCGGCGCGCGAGACGGTTCGGGCGTCTCCTCTCAAGGATGCCCATCGAGATGCGCTTGTCGCACGAATTGAACAAGCTACTGCCGCGGGACCACAGGATCCCGTTGGTGCGCTATTCGCTCTCTATGACGGACGCACCGACTGGGTGGAGGGAGTTGGCCGTATCGTCGTGGCACCCGAGGTTCCCCCTGCACTCAAGGGCAAGGGAGTTACCGCTGGCCCAGGCGGCATCCTTCAGCCCGGTGCCGCGTCTATCCCGCTGCCGAGCGAACAGCAGGTAGTCGGGATGACGGTGGCGGCGCTGAATGACGTGCTGAAAGACGTCAACGGCCACGGCATCCTCGACGACCCGACCCAGAACAGCTTCACGCGGCTGAATCGGCAGATCGCCGAGCAGCTGATGCTCCGGTCCCCGAGCTCCTGGGGCGCCATGAAGTCCTGGCAGACCGCGATGAAGCAGCAGGGGATGAGCGAGCGGCAGATCAACCAGCAGATCGCCGCGCACCTGACGAAAACCGCGACCGAGAGCGGCCGCTTCCTCGCCGCGCTCAGCGTGTGGAAGCAAAAGAACAAGGCGGAGATCCGCGCGATCGAAGGGATCACCGGCGCGAGCGGGGAGCTCGAGGATGCGCTCATCCTGGGCGCCGGCGGCCGCCAGCTCGGACGCCTCGGCGACCTGGCGCCGATCGACACCTTCAAGGATATCGTCGCGCCCACCCGCGCGTGGGACCGGGTGATGCTGCTCAACGACCTGACCAAGAGCGAGCGCGGCTCGTTCGACACCTTCGAGGCGAGCTCGCGGTCCTTCATGCTCAGCCAGTGGGCGACGGCGGCGCGCAACTTCTGGACCGTGAACGCGCGGTGGGGCGTGGAAATGTTCGACGAGCTCGGGTCGGCGGTGGCGAGTACCACGCTGGCGCGTCCCGGCCGGGCGCTCAAGCACCTGCAAAAGGCCGGGGACCTGCTGCGGTACACGCCGATCCTGCGTCCCGACGGCTGGGTGATGCCGTGGCACGCGCGACAGGCGCAGTGGGAACAGATTTTCGACAGCACCACGTACCTGGCGAACCTGCCAATGGGCGCGGAGCGGCGCGCGGCGCTGAAGCTGCTGGAAGGGATTCCCGAGGAGGCGGCGCATTTCCTCGGCGCCACCAACTACGGCGAGCCGACCCCGCACCAGGTCAGCAAGTATCGGATCCTGAACGCCATTAGTAATCCGAAGGTGCAGAACACGCTCACGATGTTCAACCGGGCGCAGGAATTTACCGCGCGCTCGGGGATGTACGTGGCGAACTTGCGGGACGAACTCCGGAACCGGGGACTCGACCCCGATCTGCTGTACCACCTGCCGCCGGCGGACCTGGCGGCGAAGCTCGGTGGCGCGGATGAGATGCGGCGGGTGCTGCACCATGCGGTGAGTGGGGCGCTCGACTTCACCTTCTCCGGGGCGCTCATCAAGAAGGGCTTCGGCAAGGACGAATTCAACCGGCCCAAGGGGGCGATGAACGCATCGTTTATCGACCTGGTGAACAAGTTCCCGGCGGTGCGCGCGGGGTACCCGTGGCCGAAGTTCAACTTGAGTGCCGCGCCGCGATTTATCTGGGACCACTCGGGCGTCAACGGCGTGGTGGAGACGCTCAACCAGGTGCTGCTCGAGCACACCGGCGGCACCGTGGGCGTGCAGCGCGGGCGCTTCTACCTCGGGAAGAAGGGCGCTTACTACGCCGACACCGGCATCCCGGAGCTGCAGAGTAAGTACCGGGACGCACAGGCGGACCTGGGCGGGTCCCTGCAGAAGGTGCAGGCACTCAGCCGGGAGTTCAACATCCGCAAGCGCATGATGGGACGCTTGGAGCGCAAGGGGCTGCTGGAGGCGGCGAACGCCGAGCGGCCGAACCTCGCGCTGCTCGAGCAGGGCCTGCAGCGGGAGATGGAGAGTTTCGAGCGCACCGACGACCGGATGAAGGGCCTGAACGCCCAAATTAACGGCGCGCAGGCGATCGTGGACCAAGCGAAGGACGTGCGCGCGCCGCAGACCTACGCGGAGCTCTGGGGCCGTGCCGGCGCGGGCATTGCCACGCTGCTGACGCCGGCGCTGCTGCTGCGCGCCGACCAGCAGGAGAAGGGGACGCGCTGGTACGAGCTGCGCTACAACATCCCCGGCATGGGCGACACGGTGATCGACACGCGGCCATTCGCACCGTTCACGCAGTACTTGTTCCTGGCGGATGTGATGAACGACCTGAGCCACAACACCGACTGGGCGGGGGTGAGCGAGGACCTCGACAACCAAGTCCCGATGAGCGAGGCAATCTACGGGCGCTACGAGGGGAAGTACACCAACAAGACCCTGGGCACGCAGGCGATGAATGCGTTTATCAGCATGTCCCAGGCGGCGGGCACGACGCTGGCGATTCTGCAGCAGTTCACGAGCATCGGGGACAAGGGGTTTCCGAGTCCGGGCGAGCTCGCGGACACCACGGTGGCGGCACTGGGGAGCCTGCTCGCGCGCTTTACCATTCCGTTCGCGCAGCTGAAAGGCGCGACCGACAGCATGTTCGAGACGGAGAGCAACGCGAGAATTACCAGCACCGACCAGGGCTGGGCGGCGCCGCTGGCGCAGCCGGTGGGGAACCTCCCCTTCCTAGGGGCGGCCGC
>Ga0307306_10000007_pt1 | contig 48599 bp, 45 predicted proteins | sample ER_DNA_193_FD_194507 | JGI IMG/M metagenome (GOLD analysis project Ga0307306, IMG submission 194507) | Bulk soil microbial communities from the East River watershed near Crested Butte, Colorado, United States - ER_DNA_193 | ecosystem: Environmental > Terrestrial > Soil > Floodplain | place...
CGCTATCCCGGCGCCAGGTGGAGCGCCTTCCGCACCGTCCAGACCGACGCCCGCGGCCGCTTCCGCTACGCCTACCGCTTCAGCGACGACGACAGCCGCGGCGTCCGCTTCCGCTTCCGCGCTTACGTAAAAGGGCGGGAGGGCTGGCCCTACGAGCCAGCCTTCTCCCGCCCCGTTGCCGTTACCGGCCGCTGACGATCTAACGCAGCGCCGGGATCTGGCTGGTGACGCTGCCGACGACGCCCTGGGCGGTGCCGACTACTTCCTGGGCGCGCGAGGTCGGGACCTCGATCGCGCGGCGGACGCGCTGCTCGACCTCGGAGCGGCGACTGCGGGCCTCGCGCTCGACCTGGGTACGGGTCTTGCGGGCCTCGGTGAGCGCCCGGCGGCGGGCGGTGGTGCCGCGACGCTCGGTCCGCTTCAGCGATTTGCGCAGGTTGCTGCGGTAGTTCTTGATCTGGCGCTCGGCTTTGCTGCGGTCGGTCCAGGGCTCGACCAGCTCGTTGAGACGGTCGCTGACCGCGAGCACGGCGCCGACCGGCACGTCGACAGCGGTCTCGGCGACGGTCTGGACCTGGTTCTTCTCAGCGGCAGCGGCCTTGGTCGCGGCGCGTTTCGAAGCCGACACGGTTTTGGCCGCGGATTTTTTCGCTTCGGTGGTGGCGCGCTTGGCCTGCGTTTTCGATTTGCTGCCGTTGCTTTTTGCTTCTGCCATAGGGGAAAAACACCTCTCAGATTGGTTTAGGGGGCTTCGGGGAGCGCCCGAGTGTAGCGAACGTGTGTTCCTGCGAACACCTGTTTGTAAACCACTTGGGACGGACGGTTACGCGGCTTTGGCGAGTTGCGCCGAGCGCATGGTCGCGAGGCCGTCCTCGCTGTTGCCCGCCGCCATCGGGTAGCGCGACTCGAGATCGAGCAGCGCCCCGGAAAGACCGTCCTCGCCGAAGGCAACGGCGCCGCCGGCCTCGCGGACGATCAGCTGCGCGGCTGCGGCGTCGACGGAGCGGCAGGAGCGCAGGCTCAGCATCGCGTCGAAGCGGCCGGCGGCGACGTAGGCACCGGAGATCGCGATCGCCCCGACCACCCGCAGGCGGAAGACCTTCCCGGCCAGCGCCTCCAGCGCCGGCAGCGACCACTCCGGCTCGGCCGACTCGATGCCGACGACCTCGAGCGGCTCGGCCGCCGACGAGACCCGCACCGGCTCGCGGTCGAGGGTCGCCCCCTCGCCGCGGCGCGCCATGAACTCCTCGTCGGCGCCGAAGTCGTGGACGAAGCCGAACTCGACGTCGGCCATCGATGGCCCCGAGGAGACGGCGATCGAGATCGCAAAGGAGGGAATCGTCCGGCGCGCGTTCATCGAGCCGTCGATCGGGTCGATGACGACCCGCTGCTCGCGGCCGGAGCCGAAGGTGACTTCCCCCCGCTCCTCGGAGACGGCGACGAAGGAGGCTCCCTGCTCGGCCAGCTGCTCGAGCTCGGCGAAGACCACGTCCTCGCATTCGCGATCGATCACCAGGGTGCGGTCGCCGCCCTCGCCGACGCCCTCGTAGACCGTGCGCTGCTCGCTCGTCTTCGCCCGCTCGAAGATCGGGCGCTGGGCGGCGACGATGCGGCGGCAGATCGCCGGCCAGTCGGCGGAGAGGACGTCCATCGACCCCATGCTACGTGGGCGCTAGTTTGAGGCGATGCCTGAGGAGCAGCCAACGCTGGATAGCGCCCTTTCGGGCCGGCAGCGGGCGGTCGAGCACGACCGCGGGCCGCTGCTGGCGGTCGGCGCGCCGGGAACCGGCAAGACCGAGCTGCTGGCTCGCCGCCTCGCGCATCTCGCCACTGCCGGGACCCGCCCCGAGCGGGTGCTGACGATCGCCTCCAGCCGCACCACGGCGGCACGTCTGCGGTCGCGCTGCGAGGCGCTCGTCCCCGGCTCCTTCGAGGAGCTCTGGGTCGGCAGCTGGGACGCGATCGGCGAGCGCCTCCTGCGCGAGTATCCCGAGGAGGCCGGCCTCGATCCCTTCTTCGACGTGCTCGGCCGGGCGGAGCGGCTGGCGATGATGCTCGACCGGCTCGAGCGGCTGCCGCTGCGCCGGCACGAGATCCGCGGCAACCCGGCGGGGCTGCTGGCGCGGCTGCTGGCGCGAATCGACGACCTGAAGGCGGAACGGGTCGGACCGACGACGCTCGCCGAGCGGGCCGAGGCGGCAAGCGCCGAGGACGAGGCCAGCCGCGAGGCGCTCCGCCGCGAGCAGGAGTTCGCCGAGCTCTACGCGACTCACGACCGCATCCTCGCCGAGACCGGCAGCCTCGACCGCGGCGACGTCTTCCTCGCCCTCGACTGCCTGCTCGTCGAGCGCCCCGACGTGCGCCGGGCGATCGGCGAGCGCTGGCGCTACCTGATGGTCGACGAGCTCGAGGAGGCAAGCCCGGCGCAGCTGGCGGTGGTCGAGTCCCTCGCCGCCGATAACCCGAACCAGGTCTTCGTCGCCGAGACGGGCCACGACGAGGCGCTCGGCTGGTTCGCCGAGCGCTTCCCGGAGGCCGAGCGAGTCGAGCTGGAGGAGCGCTTCCGCGATCCCCAGCTGAGCTTCTGGAGCTGCGCCAACGAGCGGGCGCAGGCGCAGGCGACGGCGCGGGCGGTCGAGCACCTGGTCGCCGGCGGCACCGCGCCGGAGGAGATCTGCGTCCTCGTCGCCGACCCGGCCCAGGGCGGCGGCGCGGTGGCGGCGGCGATGGAGGAGCGCGGCATCCCCTTCCACCTCTTCGGGCCGAGCGCGCTCTTCCAGCGACCGGAGGTCCGCGACGCGATCGCCTGGCTGCGGGTGCTCGCCGACCCCGACGACTCCTCCGCCGCGGCGCGGGCGCTGACCCGGCCGCCGGTCGAACTGCGCTCCGGGGACCTGGCCCGGCTTACGACGATCGCCCGGCGGCGCAAGCAGGACATGGTCGCCGCCTGCGAGGCCGCCCTCGACAGCCCCCAGTTCCAGCCGGAGGCCCGGGAGCGGATCGGCAGCTTCCTCAGGCTCTACGCGGGGGCCGCGGCGGTAATGGAGGAACGGCGCGCCGACGTCTTCGTGCGGCGGCTGATCGAGCAGGTGGGGCTGCGCCGCCAGCGCCTCTTCGCCGCCCAGCCCGAGGTGGCCGAGCGGCTACTCGGGCTCTCCCGCCTCGCCGAGCTGGCGACCGCCTGGACGCGGCGCGAACCGCACGGCTCGACCCGCGGTTTCGTTCGCTACCTGAGTGCAGTCGCCGAGGCCGGCGCCGAAGCCGAGGAGGCGGAGGAGCCGCCGGCGCCGGGAGCGGTGCGCGGGATGGCCGTCGCCGCGGTCAAGGGCCTCGGCTTCGACCACGTCTTCGTCCTCGGGCTCGAGGAGGAGGGCGATTGGGAGCGGCTGGGCTGGCCGGCCCGCAACGGGCTGGTGCTCTCGCGGGTCGAGCGCGGCCCGGCGGGCGAGGCGGCCCGTCCCTCCCGCTACTACGAGCAGGCGCTGGCGAAGGCCGAGACCGAAGGCGCAGCGGAGGAAATCCACGAGGAGGAGCTGTTCGGGCCGGCCGAGGGGTTGCACGCGACCTACCGGCAGCTGCGCGAGCAGGTGCTCGAGGCCTCCTGGCGGGCGGGGCGCGAGCTCTCCGAGCCGCGGCTCGACACGGCGATCGACGTCAACCGCGCGATCGCCCGCTACCTCGAGCTGCTGAAGCTGGCGGCGCTGGCGCAACGGCCGGGCGAGGAGACCACGGCCGACGCGATCGACGCGGTCAACGGGCTGCTGCGGCAGGTGGCGACGCCCGAGCAGCAAGCCGAGCTCGATGCCTCGGCCCTCGACGCCTACCTGCTCGACTCCGAGCGCGAGCAGGGCCGGCGGCTGGAGCTGGTGGCGGCGCGCGAGGAGCCCTCGCTTGCGGCCTTCCTGCCGCGGCGCGGAGACGGCAGGCTCAGCCTCTCGGCCTCAGACCTCTCGCTCTACCTGACCTGCCCGCTCAAGTACAAGTTCGCCCGCGTCTTCGGGATCCCCCAGGAGCCGACGATCAACCAGCGCTTCGGGATCCTCTTCCACAACGTCCTCGAGCGCTTCCACAAAGAACCGCCGGAGAACGAATCCGAAGGGCTGCGGCTGCTGAACCGGCTCTTCGAGCAGGGCTGGCGGCGCACCGGCTTCCGCGACTCCGACGACGAGCTGCAGTTCCGCGACCGCGCCAAAGAGGCGCTGCGCCTCTACTGGGAGAACGAGCGGCTGGCCGAGGGGGAACCGGTCTGGCTGGAGAAGAAGTTCGACTTCAAGGTCGGCGACCACCACGTCCGCGGCCGCGTCGACCGCGTCGACCGCCTGCCCGACGGCGACTACGAGCTGATCGACTACAAGACCGGCGAGCGCAAGTCAGAAGAGGACCTCGACGACGACCTGCAGCTGGCGCTCTACCGGATGGCGGCGCGCGAGGCCTGGGGGATCGAGGCGAGCACCGGCAGCTACTACTACGTGCTCGACGGCGACAAGGTCGCGGCGCCGACCAAGCCCGACGACGCCGAGCGGGTCGAGCGCACGGTGCTGCAGGTCGGCGAGGGGATCCTCGGCCAGGACTTCGAGCCGCGCCCCTCCCCCAAGGTCTGCAGCTGGTGCGACTACCGCCTGATCTGCCCGGCGGCCGAAGCCTGAGGCCCGGCTAGTTCTGCTCGTCGCCGCGCTGGCGGAGAAACCGCTGGAACTCGCTCGCCAGGGTGTCGGCGCTGGGCAGCTCACCCTCCTCGTCGAGGAGGTCGACCTGTTCGGCCTCGATCCTCGCCACCAGCTCCTCGATCTCCGGGTTGGCGGCGACGGCGCGGCCGATCTGCTCCTCGTAGTCCTCGGTTTCCTCCTCCAGCTCGGAGGCCTCGACGGCGATCCCGGTCAGGCCCTCGAGCCGGCGCAGCAGCGCCAGCGCCGCCTTCGGGTTGGGTACGGCGGCGACGTAGTGGGGCACCGCCGCCCACAGCGAAGCCGAATCGAGGCCGCTCTGGCGGCAGAGGTCGTGGACGACACCGACGATACCCGTCGGGCCCTCGTAGCTGGAGCGCTCGAGTTCGAGCTCCTCGACCAGCGCCTGGCTGGAGGCGAGCCCGGTGATCGGCACCGGCAGGGTGTGGGAGACCTCGGCGATCAGGGCGCCGAGCGTGATCACCATCTCGACGCCGAGCGCGTCGGCGACCGTCGCGATCGTCTCCGAGAAGGTGCGCCAGCGCAGGTTCGGCTCGGTCCCGTCGAAGAGGACGAGGTCGCGATCGGCGCTCGGCACCGGCACCGCGATCACGTTGTTCTCCGGCCACTCGATCCGCCGCGTCTGCCCCTCGTCCATCGTGATCGTCGGCCGGGTCGACTGGAAGTCGAAGAAGTCCTCGGGATCGATGTGGGCGATCTGCTCGCCTTCGAGGTCGTTGGCGATCGAGGCGAGGGCGGTGGAGGCCGCCGCGGCGGCGTCGTTCCAGCCGCGGAAGGCGCAGACCAGGATCGGCGAGCGCAGGCGCGGCAGATCCCCGTCCCAGGTCAATGAATCCACGCTCCTGAGCGTAGACCATGAACCACGGCCCCCTGGGGGCGCGGCGCTGTCTCAGGCGGCGGCGCGGGCGCGGCGGACGAGCTGCGCGGCCATGAACAGGGCGAGTGCGGCAAAAGCCAGCTGGAGGGCGCGTTCGGAGAGGTGGTTGGCGAGGGCGACGCCGATGAGGACACCCAGCGGCGAGAGGACGCCGATGATCAGCGCCTCGCGGACGCGGACGTTGCCGTAGCCGTTCTGGCGGTAGGCGCCGACGATCGCGACGACGACGATCATCAGCAACGAGGTCGACTCCCCCTCGACCTGGCTGAGGCCGATGAAGACGGTCAGCGCCGGGACGAAGAGGATGCCGCCGCCGACGCCGACGAGGCCGCCGGTCATGCCGCCGACGAGGCAGATCAACACCGCCGCCAGCTCGCTCACGAGTCTCCCGTCACGACAGAATCAGCTCCACCGCCATCGCGACCAGGAGCAGGGCGAAGAGGTAGGAGACCGCGCGCTGGGGGATCCGTTGCTGGATCGCGGTGCCGAGGACGATGCCGACGGCGGCGGGGATCGAGAGCAGCAGGCCGGTGGCGACGTGGACGTTGCCGTAGAAGCCGCCCTGGGCGAGGACGCCGAACAGGCCGATGATCACGATCGCGGCGAGGCTGGTGCCGGTGGCGAGGCGCTCGCCGTAGCCAAACCAGAAGATCAGCAGCGGCACGATGATGGTCCCGCCGCCGACCCCGAAGAGGCCGCTGAAGATCCCGGCCAGGGTGCCGATCGCCGCCAGCTTGAGGAGGGCGTGGTCCGGGCTCGCGCTGGCGGGCATCCCGCGATACTAAGAGCCGTGTCCCCCGACTCCGAGACCCCAGGCGCCCGCGGGGACGGCGACTGGGCCGCCGCGCTGGCGCCGCTGCGCGAGCGGCCAGAGCGAGCGGCGATCCTCACCGACGTCGACGGGACGCTGGCGCCGATCGTCGAGCGGGCCGAGCAGGCAGCGGTGCCGGCAGCGGCGCGCGAGGTGCTGGCGGCGCTCGCCGAGCGCTACGCGCTGGTCGGCTGCATCTCCGGGCGGCGGGCGGAGGACGCGCGGCGGCTGGTCGGCCTCGACTCGCTCGCCTACGCCGGCAACCACGGGCTCGAGCTGCTGATGCCGGGGGAGGAGGCGCCGCGGCCCGACCCCTCGCTGGCCGGGCGCGAGGACGAAGCGGCCGCCTTCCTCGCCGCGGTCGACGGCGAGCGGCTCGCCGCGGCGGGGCTGCGGCAGGAGGACAAGGGGCCGATCCAGGCGTTGCACTGGCGCGGCAGCCCCGAGGAGGCGGCGGCGGAGAGCCGCGCCCACGAGATCGCCAACGAGGCGGGGCGCGCCGGGCTCGAACCGCGCTGGGGCCGCAAGGTGCTGGAGCTGCGCCCGCTCGGCGGCGGCGGCAAGGACGGCGCCGTCGCCTCCCTGCTCGCCGACGAGCGCCTCGACCGCGCCACCTACGCCGGCGACGACCGCACCGACCTCGACGCCTTCCGGCGGCTGCGCGAGCTGAGCGAAGAGGGGCGGCTGAGCGCCGCGGTCTGCGTCGGCGTCCTCTCGCCCGAGGGTCCGGCGGAGCTGGCCGAAGAGTGCAGCGTCACCGTCGACGGGCTCGACGGCTGGCTCTCGATCCTCCGGTGGCTGGCCGAGTAGATGCCCTACACCGACCTGCTCCGCGCCAGCGTCTTCATCACCGCCGCCGAGGCGACCGCGCTCGGGGCGATCACGGCGATCGCCGCCAACCGCGACGGCGATACCCGGATCGCCATGATCGCCGCCGCTTGGTGGCTGGTGGCGCTGGCGATCGGCGTCTACCTCGGTCGCCCGCAGCGCGCCGCCGACGATGTCCGCGACGCGCTCGCCCGCGCCCGCACCGCTAGCTCGCTGCCCGACCAGAGCCCCGGCCGGATCGTCCTCACCCGCCTCTGGCCGATCGCCTTCACCGCGATCGCCGCCGGGGTGATCGGCATCTTCTTCCCCGGCGTTGCCGCCGTCGGCGCCGGCTACGCCCTCATCGTCTCGCTCGCCTGGCACACCCGCGAGGCCGCCGTGCTCGGAGTCGAGAGCCGCGACGGGGTCAAGTTCTACGTCGTCCCGACCAACGCGCTCAAACCGATCGAGCTGGTGCGGGCGCCCGGGTTGCGCGGCAACCGCCTCGGCGCGACCTAGTCCCCTAGAAGAGGCAGGCGTGCAGGCCCCAGACGTAGGCCTGTTTGCCGGCGCCGGCGAGCGGCCTCGAGCTGATCGGAGCGCCGGGGTGAGCTTCGGCTTCCTTCAGCTCCTCCTGCAGCCTGCTGACGAAGCTGTCGTAGTCGTAGGCGTCTTCCTTGTCCGGTTCGAGCGCTGCGAGCTGGTCTGCGATGCGGCGGAAGGCCGGGAGCACGACCTTCAGCGGCAGCTTCGAGCTTTCCCAGTCGGGCGCGGAGGACGGCTGCTTCGGCGCCGGTTGGCCGGCCGCCTCATGCATCGCCACGTCGGCCTGTTCCAAGCCCTTCTTGCAGACGATCGAGGCGTGGAAGAGGAAGCGGTATTTCTGCTTGAAGGTCCGCTGGGCGCGCGAAGGGTGTTCCGCAGCTTCGGTCGTCCCCCCGCCTCCGCCGCATCCGGACAGGACGACCGCGAGGATCGCCGCTGCCACCCACCCCGCCTTCAGCACCCGGTTCATCGGCGCCCGTCAATTTACTAAACGAATCTCGCGCAGTAGCTACCTGGCGGCTTGCTTCTTCATCAGCTTCTTGAGCTTGCTCCAGCCGCGCGTGTTGGCGACGTCGTCGGCGGTCAGCCAGGCGCGGCGGGCGGTGGCGACGGCGTAGGCCATGTTGTCGAGGGTCTCGACGCCGTGGGCGTCGGTGTTGAGGACGATCTCGACACCGGCTTCACTAGCTAGACGGGCGTGGAGGTCGGAGAGGTCGCGGCGGTTGGGGTTGCCGTTGATCTCGATCATCGTTCCGTGCTCGGCGGCGGCGGCGGCGATCGCCTCGATGTCGACCCCGTAGGGCTCGCGGCGGCCGATCAGCCGTCCGGTCAGGTGGCCGATGCAGTCGACGTTCGGGTTCGCGATCGCCGTCAGCACCCGCTCGTTCATCTGCTTTTCCGGGACCGAGAAGGCGGTGTGGACGCTGGCGACGACCCAGTCGAGGGCGGCGACCAGATCGTCGGGATAGTCGAGCGTGCCGTCGAGGCCGATGTTGATCTCCGAGCCGACGAGAAGACGGAACTTCTTGGTGGCGTTCGCCTCGTTCCAGGCGTGCACCTCCTCGATCCGCTCCCAGAGCTGCTCGGCGGTGACGTGGTTGCCGAAGCCGTGAGTGGCCGAGTGGTCGGTGATCGCCAGGTACTCGTAACCGCGGTCGCGCGCCGCCGCGGCCATCTCCTCGACGCTGTTGCGGCCGTCGGAGAGGGTGGTGTGGGAGTGGAGGTCGCCGCGGATGTCGCCGAGCTCGACCAGCCGCGGCAGCTTGCCGTCGCGCGCCGCCTTCAGCTCGCCGCGGCCCTCGCGCAGCTCCGGCTCGACGTACTCGTAGCCGAGGCGCTCGTAGACCTCGGCCTCCGTGGCGCAGTGGGTGACGTCGCCGCTCTCGGTGTCGGCGATCCCGTGCTCGGAGACCGAGAGGCCGCGGCCGACCGCCTCTTCGCGCAGCTGCACGTTGTGGGCCTTGGAGCCGGTGAAGTGCTGGAGCAGGTTGCCGAAGTTGGCGGGGGGGACGATCCGCAGGTCGACGGAGATGCCGTTGTGGGTCTGGGCGCGAACGCCGCTGGTCCCGGGCTTGCCGGCGGCGGCGATCAGCGGGTGGCCGGCGAGGTGCTCGGCCAGCACGGCGGGATCCTCGGCGGTGGCGATGATGTCGATGTCCTTGCAGGTCTCTCCCCAGCGGCGGACCGAGCCGGCGACCTCGACCTCGTCGGCCGCCGGGTGCTCGCGCAGCGCCGCCGCCAGCTCCTCGGCGATCGGCTTCACCTTCGAGAGCAGCAGGCGACCCGGCCCCTCCCCCGGCTCGCCGAGACGCTCGAGCGAAGCGAGGATGTTCTCCTCCGCCTTCGGGCCGAGGCCTTTGACGTCGCGGATCCTCTCCGCCTCCGCCGCCGCTTTCAGGTCCTCCATTGAGGCGATCTCCAGCTCCTCGAAGAGGCGCCGCGCGGTTTTCGGGCCGACCCCGGGGACGCGGGTGACCTCGATCAGGGTCGGGGGGAACTTCGCCTTCAGCCGCACCGCGGCCGGAATCTCGCCGGTCTCCAGCAGCGCGTCGATCTTCTCCGCCAGCGTCTTGCCGACGCCGGGAACCTCCGTCGCCCGTCCCTGCGCCGCCAGCTCGGCGACCGCGACCGGGCTCTCGCGGATCGCCTTGGCGGCGGTGCTGTAGGCGAGCACGCGGTATTTGACCGCCCCGTCGAGCTCGTAGAGGATCCCCAGCTCTTCCAGGGCGGCGGCGATCTCGGCGTTCGTCACCTGCCAAGGAATACCATCGCCGCCAAGACGGGTAGGAGAGTGGGACGACTCCAGCGGGGTTGCACGGGGTCGCTATACTTTCTGAAGTATTGAGAGCAACCACACGACCGGGAGACGGACAGTGACTGGCAAATTGACCGACGTAACCGACGCGAACTTCAAAGCGGACGTGCTCGAGGCCGAGGGGCCCGTGCTCGTCGACTTCTGGGCGCCCTGGTGCGGTCCCTGCCGCGTCGTCCATCCGGTCCTCGAGGAGATCGACGGCGAGCGCGACGACCTCAAGATCGTCTCGATCAACGTCGACGAGAACCAGCAGACGGCGGCCCAGTACGAAGTCCTCTCGATCCCGACGATGATCCTCTTCAAGGACGGCGCGATCGCGAAGAAAATCGTCGGCGCGATGCCGAAGCGCCGTCTCGAGGCCGAGCTGGAGCCGGCGCTCGCCTAGCGGCGCCGCTCCCCCGCCTCACCCGAGCCGATGCCGTTCGTTCAAGTCCACTGGTACGAGGGTCGCTCCGACGAGCAGAAGGCGGAGATCGCCAAGCGGATCGAAGCGGCCCTGATCGAGGTCGCCGGCGTCGCCCCCGATCACTGCTGGGTGAAGTTCTCCGACTCGAAGAAGTCGGACTTCATCATCGGCGAGAAGCCGAGCGAGTAGCGCTCAAACCCGGGCGACGCCGATGCTGAGCTCGCGGCCGTCGATCTTGGCCGTGGCGCCGTTGGCGCTGCCGTCGTAGGAGACGGAGGCGGCCAGGACCTCGCCCGCGAGGTAGTCCTGGTGGGCCTGGGCGGCGGCCAAGAGGTCGGCGTCGCCGGCGAGGGTGAGGGCGATGCGGTCGGTGATCTCGAGGCCGGCGTCTTTGCGGGCGATCTGAACGGCGTGGACGATCTCGCGGGCGAGGCCCTCGCGGCGGAGCTCGTCGTCTAGCTCGAGTTGGAGGGCGACCGCGTGGCCGGCCTCGGCCTCGACCTCGTAGCCCTCCAAGGGCTGAAGGGCGAGGGTGACGTCCTCGGAGGAGAGGCTGTGGTCCTGGCCGTCGATGCTGATCCCGATCTCGCCGCCTTCGGCCAGGACCGCGGCGACGTGGGCGGCGTCGAGGGCCTCGACCGCGGCGGCGACCTGCGGCATCTTCTTGCCGAAGCGGGGGCCGAGGGCGCGGTAGTTGGGCTTGGCGCTGTAGCTGACCAGCTCGGACTCGTCGCTGACGAAGTCGAGCTCCTTGACATTGAGCTCGGCGGTGACGAGGGCGCTGCGGGCTTCGATCGCGGCGCGCTCGGACTCGTTGGCGACGATCACGGCACGGCGCAGGGGCTGGCGCACCTTCGCCTTCGCCTGGGCGCGGGCGGCGCGGCCGAGCTCGACCGTGAGGCGGACCGCCTCCATCCCCTGCTCGAGGTCGGGATCGGCGAGTGACGTGTCGACCTCCGGGAAGTCGCGCAGGTGGACGGAGGGCGCGGCGTCCTCGCCCGCGAGGTTGCGGTGGATCTCGTCGGCGAGGAAGGGCGTGAACGGGGCCAGCATCGCCGTCGTCTCCAGTAGGCAGTGGCGCAGGGTCGCGAAGGCGGCGCGGTCACCGTCCCAGAAGCGGCGGCGGCTGAGGCGGACGTACCAGTTGGAGAGCTCCTCGACGAACTCGGCGATCGCCCGGCCCGCCGCCGTGCAGTCGTAGTCGTCCATCCGCTCGCGCACGGTCGCGGTCGTCGCCTGCAGCCGCGAGAGCGCCCAGCGGTCGAGATCGTTCAGGTTGCCGAGACCGCGCGCAGCGTCGCTATCCGACGCTTGCTGCGGTCTCGCGGCGAAGTCCCCTGGTCCCAGGTTTTCCGCGTTCGCGTAGAGAACCCAGAACGAGTAGGTGTTCCAGAGGGTGAGGAGGAACTGGCGGACCGACTCGCCGACGGTGTCGACGCTGAAGCGGTATCCGGCCCAGGGCTGCTGGGCGGTCAGGTAGTACCAGCGGAACGCGTCGGCACCGTGGGCGTCAAGGACGTCCCAGGGATCGACGACGTTGCCGCGACTCTTCGACATCTTCTGCCCCTCGGGGTCGAGGATCAGCCCGAGGCAGACGCAGTTCTTGTAGCTCGAGGTGTCGAAGAGCAGGGTCGACTCGGCAAGCAGGGTGTAGAACCAGCCGCGGGTCTGGTCCTGGGCCTCGCAGATGTAGTCGGCCGGGAAGCGCTCCTCGAACTCCTCTTTGCCCTCGAACGGATAGTGGAACTGGGCGAAGGGCATCGCGCCGCTGTCGTACCAGGTGTCGATCACCGAGAGGACCCGCCGCATCTCGCCGCCGCAGCGCTCGCAGTCGAGCGAGACGCCGTCGATGTAGGGGCGGTGCAGGTCCTCGGGCACGGCGCCCCGGGCCCGCTCCCGCAGGTCCTCGACCGAGCCGGCGCAGAAGCGCTCGTCGCAGCCCTGGGCGGTGCACTCCCAGATCGGCAGCGGCGTCCCCCAGTAGCGGTCGCGCGAGAGCGCCCAGTCGACGTTGTTCTCCAGCCATTTGCCGAAGCGGCCGTGCTTGACGTGCTCGGGATGCCAGCCGATCTCCTCGTTGTTGGCGAGCAGCTGGTCCCGCGCCTGCGAGGTGGCGACGTACCAGCTCGACTTGGCGTAGTAGAGGAGCGGCGTGCCGCAGCGCCAGCAGTGCGGGTAGCTGTGCTCGTAGACCTGCTCGCGGAAGAGCAGGCCGCGCGCGTCGAGGTCGGCGATCAGCGCTTTGGTGACCTCGGAGTCCTTGACGAACTGGCCCTCGAAGCCGCTGACGCGCGAGGTGAACTTGCCGTCGAGGTCGACCGGGTTGTAGAGGGTGCCGGCGTCGGTGGGATCGAAGATGCCGTTCTCGGCGGAGACCTTGTAGTCGTCCTCGCCGAAGGCGGGCGCGATGTGGACGAGGCCGGTGCCGTCGTCGGTGGTGACGAAGTCGCCGGCGAGGACCCGGAAGGCGTTGGCGGGGCCCTCGTCGGAGAGCGCGAAGACCGGACCGCGGTAGCTGCGGCCGACAAGGTCGCTCCCGGGAAAGCGGTCGAGCACCTCCGCCTCCTCTCCCAGCACTTTCTCGACCAGCGGCTCGGCGAGGATCACCGTCTCGTCCCCGGTTCGCGCCCGCACATAGGTCACCTCGGGCGCCACCGCGACGGCAACGTTGCCGGGAAGGGTCCAAGGGGTCGTCGTCCAGACCAGCAGCGACTCGCCGCTCTCGTTCCCGTCCTCACCCAGCAGCGGGAAGCGCACATATATAGAGGGGTCTTTGACGTCCTCGTAGCCCAGCGCCACCTCGTGCGAGGACAGCGCCGTGCCGCAGCGCGGGCAGTAGGGCACGACCTTGTGGCCCTCGTAGAGGCGACCGTCGTCCCAGAGCTTGCGCAGCGACCACCAGACCGACTCGATGTAGTCGTCCTCGAGGGTGACGTAGGGATCGTCGAGGTCGATCCAGAAGCCGATCCGCTCGGTCAGCTTGTTCCACTCCCCGACGTACTCGAAGACCGACTCGCGGCAGCGGCGGTTGAACTCGGCGATCCCGAGCTCCTCGATCTCCTGCTTGGAGGAGATCCCGAGCTGCTTTTCGACCTCGAGCTCGACCGGCAGGCCGTGGCAGTCCCAGCCGGCCTTGCGCGGCACCCGGTACCCGCACATCGTCTTGTAGCGCGGGTAGACGTCCTTGAAGACGCGGGCGAGGACGTGGTGGGAGCCGGGGCGGCCGTTGGCGGTCGGCGGGCCCTCGTAGAAGCTCCAGACCGGGGCGCCCTCGCGTTGGGCGAGCGAGCGCTCGAAGACCCCCTCCTCGCGCCAGCGCGCGAGCACCCGCTCCTCCAGCTCGGGGAAGGACTGCTTGGGATCTACGGGCGCGAATCCGGGCATGAAGCCCGGAATTCTATGTACGGGTCTAGGTGCGGGTCTAAGTGCGGGTCACCAGACGAGGATGAAGTCGTCGGCGTCCCCGGGGTTGACGTAGACCGGCAGCCGCAGCCCCGGCTGCATCCGGGCGGCGGCGAAGACGGGCATGATCTCCCGCCGCTTCACCTCGCGCTTCGCCGAGCCGGGCACCTCGAGCTCGAGCCGCAGGCTCATCAGCGGCATCTCGTTGACCTTGGCGCTGCTGCCGGCGTCGAGGACGGTGGCGGTGCCCCGGAGGCCCTGCTGGAAGACCCAGTCCTGATGGTCCGCCTTGCGCTGCGAGTGGCGCGCGTAGAGCCCCAGCCCGAGGGCGACCAGCGCCCAGATGACGCCGAGGGGAGCGAGGACGATCGCGACCTCGGTCGGGATCGGTAGGAGGAAGGGAGCTATGGCGAGCGCCAGCCCGCCGAGGCCGAAGAAGGCGATCACGCCGATGCCGACCTTGTTCAGCTGCATCTACCCCTCGCACTCCTCGCGGATGCGGGTGGCGACGTGGGCGGTGGCGTCGCAGAGGGCGGCGAGGCCGGCGGCGCCGGGATCGTCCTGCTCGACGCTGCCGAGCACGGCGCCGTAGGCGAGTTCGAAGGAGAAGTCGGCGGGCTCGGCGGTCCGCAGCCAGTCGACGAAGCTCGGCGAGAACAGGCGCCGCAGCCAGACCGGGTCCTGGAAGGGGCTGGTGCTGACCGCGAAGCGCTCGTTCAGCGCCGTGCTCTCGGTCCAGAGCTTCGAGTGGCGCGCCTCGAAGCCGTAGAACTCGTCGTCGCGGGTGCTGCGGCCGCGGCGGATGCAGAATACGCGCGGGGCGAACTCGGCCGCCGCGGGCACCTGCGTGTAGGCGACGTGGAAGCGGAAGGTCTTGTTGCGCTTGTAGGCGAGCTGGCCGACGATCCCCTCGACGCCGTCGCCGAGCGCTCCGCGCAGCGCCGGCTGCAGCGGCACGCCCTCGGCCTCGACCAGCAGCGGCGTCAGCGGGTCGGTCGAGCAGCTGGACAGCAGCTCGAGACCGCGGGAACCGGCGAGCTCGCCGTAGGCGGAGTCGGCGTCGGGCACGGCGGCAGCCTATGGCGAAAGTCGGCGTGGAGACGGGAGGCGCCGGGCGCTAGGGTGGGCGGCCCCCATGAGTCGCTACGACCTCAACGGCAAAGTCGCGCTGGTCACCGGCGCCGCCCGCGGCATCGGCTTCGAGACCGCGCGGCAGATGCACATGCGCGGCGCCACGGTGGCGGTGCTCGACCTCAGCGCCGAGGAGGCGCGCGAGGCGGCGGAGCGGATCGGGCCGCGGGCGATCGGCCTCGGCGGCGACGTCACCGACCAGAGCGCGCTGATGAACGCGGTGGCGCAGATCGTCGAAGAGTTCGGCGGCCTCGACATCGCCGTCGCCAACGCCGGGATCGCGCAGAAGCAGTTCGCGACCGCGCGCGGGATCTCCGGCGAGGAATGGGAACGGGTCTTCGAGGTCGACCTGCTCGGGGTCTGGCGGACGGTGCGCGCGGCCCTGCCGCAGATCGTCGAGCGCCAGGGGCAGATGATCGTCGTCTCCTCCGTCTACGCCTTCGCCAACGGTTTCGGCAACACGCCCTACGCGGTCGCGAAGGCCGGGGTCGAGTCGCTCGGCCGGGCGCTGCGGGTGGAGCTGAAACCGCACGGCGCCAGCGCCAGCGTCGCCTACTTCGGCTGGGTCGACACGAAACTGGTCCAGGACGCCTTCGCCCAGGAGAGCTCCGCCCGGGTCGAAAAGCTGAGCCCGAAATGGCTAATGAAGCGGATCAGCCCCGAAGAGGCCGGCGCCGGCCTGGTGCGCGGGATCGAAGAACAGGCGCCGCGGATCTTCGTCCCCAAGTGGTGGCGCTACGTCGCCGCCTTCCGCGGCCTGATCAACCCGCTGCTCGACAAGCGGATGGAGACGGAACCGAAATACGCCGAGCTGGTCCGTGACATCGACACCGAAAGCGTCGACCTCGCCAAGCGGGCGATCTGAGCCACCGCTCCATTCCTCTTAAATAAACAACGGTTTCCTATATCCTCCCGCTCGTGCCAGCCGAGCCGGGGCAAATCGCAGGAATCTACGACTGGGAACGGGCCAAGCGTTCCTCCGATTCGCCGCGGGCAGTCGGGGCGCTGCTCGAGCCACACCTTCGCGCCGACGAAGACCTGCTGGAGCGGGAGTCTCAGCTGAGGTCCGAGGTGGCCGCAGCCCAACGCAGTCATCCGGCACAGGCCACCCACCTGGCTCAACATTCGCTGGGTCTCCACCTGGAGATAGCCGGCGACCTCGAAGCGGCGGAGGCGGCGCTGGCGGCAGCTGTTGCATCTTCGGCGGACGAAGATTCGCCCCTCGCGCATGCCGCCGCCCTCAACGACCAGGCGGTCCTCCTGCTTCGACTGAACCGGCTGAGCGAGGCCGCGGACCTGATGCGAAAGGTGATCGAAATCGCCGAAGCCGAGCAACGTCAAGATCTGGCTAACGCGGCGCGACGAAACCAGGGCCTCGCGGCGTGGGCAGCCCAGCAACCCGAGGAGGGACTCGAAAGGTGGGACGCTGCCTTCCGGATCGGCCGCAGCGCAGACGAAGCCGCCGGCAACGGGCAGATCCTGAACAACGTCGCCGTCCTGCGGCTTCTACAAGGCGAGGTCAACGAAGCGATGCAGCTCTTCAACCGCGCGATCCTGCTCGCCCAGCGGGCTGGGGATATCCGCACCTTGGCCTTCACCTACAACAACCTCGGCCTCGTCTATTCCGGCCATACCCGCGGCGACCACTCTGCCGCGATCCCGTTCTTAGAGATGGCACTTGCCCTGCTCACCGGCCCCGTCGATGTCCTGGGACGTCTCTACGTGCTCAACAACAACATCATCGTCTACGAGCTGGCTCACCTGGAGCCGGCGCGGAAATTCCGCACTCAGTTCGCGGAAACGTTGAAGACCTTCCACTCTTCCTACCCTCAACGGGAACTGGACGCCGAGCGCGTTGTCTATGCGCAGCAGGAACCGGGCGGCGGCGGCAAGCCGGACGAGGACGAGTGGGAGATCGCCTCGGTACGCGTTCTGCTGCGGTCCTGCTCCCGGTGCGGCCCCCAAGAGGGCTAGCGTGAGCGATCAGGGAAAGAGCGGGGAGGGGCGCCGCTCCCGCACCGTGATTCTGCTGGGGGGGATTTTCCTCACTCTGCTGATCGCCATAACCACCCAGACCGAGTTCCCGAGCTCGGCATGGCGGACCGCCCTCTACGCCGCGGTAGGCGTGGGAGTCACCTTGGCCGCCGCGTATTGGACCGGAGTGGTGGAGGAAAGGAGGGAGGAAGCCGAGCAGAGGATGGTGGGCAGCCAGGTCGAGATACGCGACTTCCTGATGAAGCGAGTGAACAGTCGCAGGGAGCGGACGGCGGCGGTCATCTCACTTTGTGAAAACGCAGTAGAAGAATTTTGCGCCGTTACGTACTTCCCCGTCGTGGGAATTCAGGACGATCCCGGAACGGCGCCGAGCGAATACCTCAGCGCCCTCGAAAAGATCCTCGAAGAGAAGCGGGCCGAGGTGACGTTGGTTTCGGTCTCATGCGCAGAGGCGCGCGAGTTCGCGGTGGAACGTAATTTCCGCAAGAACAGCCTGAATGCCTTGGACTGGGTCGAGGGGAGGCTGGAAGAGCTAGTCAATCGCTTCCCAGAACGCCTGACGATGATCACACTTCCGGGCAGCGCGATCACCATCAACGTGTGCCACAACGGGTCGGCTGCCCTCGTGTACTTCATGAGTCCGAGCGACGACAAAGGCTCCGGCTTCATGAGCAATGACCCGAAGGTCCTAGCGGTCGCAGAGGGGGGTATGACCCGTTATGCCTCCTACCGCGAACGGGAGCGGAGACTCCCCGGTCGCGGCTTGAAGCCGCGGCTGAGCCGCTCAAGCAGACAGACGACCGACTCGTAAGGCGCTCCGGTCGCGCGCTCCATCGCGATCTCGCAGGTGCGGTTGGAGGAAAGATAGGCGTCAAAGCGCCGGCCCGCCAGCTGTTCGGCCTGCGGCCGCGTGGCCGAGGCGGTCAACTCCGGATGCGTGATCCCACGGTCGCCGGCGAAGCCGCAGCAGGTAGCCGAGGGCGCGATGTAGACCTCGTCGGCAAGGGCCTCGGCGATCGCCTTCAGCGGATGAGCGAGCCCCATCCGCCGCGTCGCACACGTCGGGTGAGCAGTAGCGGACCCGACCTTCTCCCCGATCTCGAGGTGAGGCAGCAACCGTAAAGCCCACGCCACCGAGTCGACGATCTCCATCCGCCCTAGTCGCTCCACGTTCTTCTCGGAGAGCACCCCCTCAGCCGGATCGGCAATCGCGCCCGTGCAGGAAGCAGCATCGATCACCACCGGCAGCCCCCCCTCCTCACTCCACCGCCAGAGCTTCTCCACCATCTCATTCGCCTTGTGACGGTGAGCGGCATCGAACCCTTTGGAGCTCCAGGGAAGTCCGCAGCAGCTCCCCTCCACCTCGTCGGGAACGGCGACCGGCATCCCGGCACGCGCCGAAACCTCGACCAGCGCCGCGATCGGATTGCCGTCAAAGATGCGGTTGGTGCAGCTGGGAACGTAGATCGCCGCGGCCTCGTCTGGAGGAGGGGGTAACCCTCTCCCGACCCTCCCCGCTTTTGTCGGGAGAGGGTCGCCCCCTCCTCCCCCAACGCCCGGACCCGGCAACCCGGCGCCGCGCTTCGTCCTTCGCAGCAACGGCCCGCCAACGCGCAGCCCAACCCGCGAGAGCTTCTCGACCGCGCCCCAACGCTTCGCCGCCGCCAGCGCCGCCCGTTCCGCCCGCTCCCCATGCTGCGCAACCCGCAGCTCCTTGACCATCCGCCCGGTATCGATCCCCAGCGGACAAGCCAGCTGGCACGAGCCGTCCGTCGCGCACGTCTCGACCGCGTCGTACTCGTACTCGTCGAGCAGCGCCCGCTGCACCGGCGACCCCTCGGGCTGCCGCGCCATCTCGCGGCGCAGGACGATCCGCTGCCGCGGGGTCGTCGTCAGGTGGCGGCTGGGGCAGACCGGCTCGCAGAAGCCGCACTCGACGCAGGTGCTCACGCCGCCCCAGTCCTCGATCGCCGGCGTCGTTTTCAGGTTGCGCAGATGGATGCCGGGGTCGCGGCTGAGGACGACGCCGGGCGAGAGGACGCCGTCGGGGTCGGCGAGCCGCTTCAGCCGCCACATCAGCTCGGTCGCCTTCTCCCCCCACTCGCGCTCCACATAAGGGGCCATGTTGACCCCGGTCCCGTGCTCGGCCTTGAGCGAGCCGTCGTACTTCTCGACCACCAGCTCGACCAGGCCGCCCATGAAGGCCTCGTAGCGCTCGAGGTCCTCCTGCTTGGCGAAGTCCGGCGTCAGCATGAAGTGGAGGTTGCCGGCCGAGGCGTGGCCGGCGACGCCGGGGAGGAAGCCGTGCTGGCCGAGCAATGCCTGCAGGTCCTTGGCGCCTTCGGCGATCCGCTCGGGCGGCACGCAGACGTCCTCGACGATCAGCGCCGTCCCCTCCGGGCGGACCCGCCCGATCAGCCCGTGCAGACCCTCGCGGACCCGCCAGGCGAGCTCGATCTCCTCGAGCTCCTGGGTGAAGGCGATCGGCCGGATCGTCTCGTGCGAGCCGAGGATCGCTTCGGCGCGGAGCACCTGCGCGGCCAGGTCCCCCTCGTCGGCGCCGCCGAACTCGACCAGGAGGACGGCTGACTCGGGCGGCAGCTCCTTCCACTCCTGCGGCGCCCCGACCATGTTCCAGGCGGCGGTGATCAGCGCCGGCGCGACCATCAGCTCGACCGCGGTGGCGCCGGAGGCGACCAGGTCCGGGACCGGGGCGATCGCCTCCTCGACGCCGGGGAAGTGGATCCAGGCGGTCGTCGTCAGCGGCGGCACCGCCACCGTCTCGTAGACGACCTCGGCGATGAAGGCGAGCGTGCCCTCGGAGCCGACGAGCAGGCGGCGGAAGATCTCCAGCGGCTCGTCCGCGTCGAGGAAGGCGCAGAGGCGGTAGCCGGTCGTGTTCTTGATCGCGAACTTGCGGCGGATGCGGTCGGCGAGCTCGGCGTCGGCGCGAATCTCGTCGCGGATCGCTTCCAGGCCGGCGACCAGCTCCGGCTCGGCGGCGGCAAACGTCTCGGCGGCGCCGGGCGCGCCGGTGTCGATCTTCGTCCCCGAGGGGAGGACGAAGGTGAGCTCGCGGACGGTCGAGTAGGAGTCCTTGGTGACGCCGCAGCGCATCCCGCCGGAGTTGTTGGCGACGACGCCGCCGACCGTGCAGACGTCGGTGCTGGCCGGGTCGGGGCCGAGCTTGCGGCCGTGCGGGGCGAGAACGCGGTTGGCGTGGCCGAGGATCGTCCCTGGCTTGACCCGGGCGCGGGCGCCGTCGTCCTCGACGCGGACGCCGCCGAAGTTCTTGCGCACGTCGACGAGGATGCCGTCGCTCTGGCCCTGGCCGTTGAGGCTGGTGCCGCCGGCGCGGAAGGTGACCGGGATGCCCCGCTCGCGACCGAACCGCAGCGCCTTGGCGACGTCGTCGGCATCCCGCGCCTCGACCACCGCTCGCGGGAAGAGCCGGTAGGGGCTGGCGTCGGAGGCATAGGCGACGAGGTCGCTGACCCGGTGGGAGGACGCGGTCGGCGCCGAGAAGCGCCTCGAGGTCCCGGCGCAGCGGTGCCGCAACCCCGCCTGCGAGCTCGTCCGGGGCCCTGTCTTCCACCGGCTGGCTCGGGGGTGGCAGGACGGCCGTCCGGTTCCTCCGCAATCTCGGGTCCACGGGGTAGAGCAATCCCGATTCGGTCGGCGGACCCATCCCTAGAAGAGCGACATTCCCGGGGCGACGGGGACTTCGACCAGCTCCGGCTGCGAGGAGGCGAGGGCGGTGCTGAGCGCGCCCGCTACTCCGTCGCGATCTTTCGCCCGGTGGGCCTTGACGCCGTAGCCCTCGGCGACGGCGGCGACGTCGAGCTTGGGCAGGTCGAGCCCAGGCGCCGCGTTCACCTGCTCCACCTCGGCGAACCACTTGAGGATCGCGTACTCCTCGTTGCGGAGGACGAGGAAGGTGACCGGGGCGTTGTACGCCACGGCACTCCAGAAGGCGGTGATCGCGTACTGGGCCGAGCCCTCGCCGAGCACGCAGACGACGGGACGGTCCGGCTGCGCCAGCTGCACCCCGACCGAAGCGGCGAGGCCGAAGCCGAGGCCGCCGCCGGCGCTGAAGTAGTAGCTACCGGGGCGGGAGATCCGCAGCTGGTTGCGCAGCGCCAGCGTGCTCGAGGGGGACTCGAGGACGACGATCGCGTCCTCGGGCATCGCCTCGGCGAGGGCGCTGTGGACGGTCGAGGCGTTGAGCGGGTCCTCGGCGGGGATTTCCTGCGGCCCCGGGTTCGGCTCCGGTGCCGGGCGCGAGGACTCCGGCACCTGCTCGAGCAGCGCCGCCAGGGTGAGGCCGACGTCGGCGACGATCGCGTCGCCCATCGGCGCCCGCACCGCCTCGTCGGGGTCGCTGGTGATCGCGACCAGGCGCGCCCCCTCGGGCAGCAGCGGCCCCGGGATGTGCGGGTAATACGGGAAGACCGAGCTGCCAACGACGAGGATCAGGTCGTGGCCCTCGAGCGTCTGGCCGACCGGGCCGATCGCCGGCGGCAGGACGCCGCGAAAGTTCGGGTGATCCTCGGGGAAGCCAAGGCGGACGCCGCCGGTCGCCGGCGAGGCCCAGACCGGCAGGCGCTGGCGCTCGGCGAGGGCGATGGCGGTGTCCCAGGCGCCGGCGGTGTCGATGTCGGGGCCGGCGACGAGGACCGGGTTCTGGGCGGCATCGAGCCGCTCGGCCAGGCCGCGGACCGCTTCGGGGTCGACGACGGCGCGACCGCTCACCTGGCGCTCGATCGCCGCCCGCGCGTCGGCCTCGTCGACCTCCGCGTACCAGTCGTCCATCGGCAGCGAGACGAAGACCGGGCCGCGCGGCGCCAGCCCGGCCAGGTGGGCGCCGTGGGCGAGCGCCAGCGGCACGTCCTCGGCCCGCGGCGGCTCGTAGGACCACTTGACCAGCGGGTGCGGCATCCGGGTCGCGTCGCGGTTGGTCAGGTTCGCCTGCAGGGTGATCTGCGCCCGCGCCTGCTGGCCGGCGGTGATCAGCAGCGGGGAGTGGTTGGCCTGGGCGTTGAAGATCGCCCCCATCGCGTTGCCCACCCCCGGCGCGGTGTGGAGATTGACGACGGTGGTCTTGCCGGAGGCCTGGGCGAAGCCGTCGGCCATCCCGACCACGACCGCCTCCTGCAGGCCGAGCACGTAGCGGAAGTCGCCCGGGAAGTCGGCCAGCATCGGCAGCTCGGTCGAGCCTGGGTTGCCGAACATCGTCGTCATCCCGTGGGCGCGGAAGAGGTCGAACGTCGCGTCGCGGACCGTCGGCACGAATCGAACCCTACTCGGCCGTGTTCTGAGCCCCAATGCCCATGCAGGATTCAAGACCCTGGCGTCGTAGGGCCGATAAGGCGGGGGTGAGCCACCGTCTCCTCGCCCATGCGTGGACGCGCGCCATCGCGGTCTTCGCCCTCTCCCTCGCGCCCCTGTTCGCCGTCTGCGCGTACTCGCAGGCGTCGCCGATTCCGGCGACGAAGCTGCTCTACGCGACCGGCAAAATCGTCCCGATCCCGGCTTCGATCGCGCACGAAGAAGGCGACATGGTCGACAAGCGGATCCTCCCCGACCTGCGTTGGATCGCCAAGCGCTACCCGATCTTCGTCACCGACGGCTACTCCGGACCGCTGCCGAACGGCGAACACGCCGGCTGCAACCGCTGCCACACCCGCGGCTCCGACCACTACAACGGGCTCGCGGTCGACCTCGTGCCGCTGAACGGCGACGGCAAATGCGACTCGACCTGGGCCGGGATCACGCGCCTCGCCCAGTGGGCCGAGCCGATCCAGGGCCAGCCGCGCCCGCCCTTCCGCTGGGTCGGCTACGACGGCGACGCCGGCCACGGCTGCGGCAACCACCTCCACCTCTCCTGGAACCACGCCGTCGCCGCCGAATACACGCTCGCCCAGTGGGTCGAAGTCTTCTCCGTCAGCCTCGAGGGCGTGCAGACGACGGCGTCTCCCAAACCGACGAAGCCGCCCGAGCCCCCGCCCCCGCCCCGCCCCTCCGGCGGCGTCGCCCAAGCCTCCTTCGGCGGCCTCTCCGCTCGCGGGACCGGCGACTGAGCTACTCCTAGGTCCCCGATTCGTAGCTTTCCTCGGCTCCCGCCTCCCCGGCCTCCTTCATCTCACGGATCGGATCGATCATTCCCAGGGTGGCCACCTGTCCTAGGCTGCCCAGCAAGACGTTCGCCCACTTGAGGACCGGTTTCACTCTCTTCCAGGTCCATTTCCCGGCCATTCGCTTTAGCGACCGGGAGAAGCCTTCGATCTTCAACTTCAGCGGAGGTCCGACGAGCCCATAGAAGGCAAGCTCGTCCTCGACCTCCGGATCTTCGAGAGCCTCGACCGCACGGGCGAAGTTACGTTCCCGCCGGAGCGCTTTCCAAGCCGCCCTGAAGTTCTCCGCGGTGGTGGAATCCATCAGCTTTGGCGCCCGACCCGCGAAGTCATCGAGCAGCCTTTCCAGGTCGAAGAGAAACTGGGTCAGGTCCTCTCTGGCCCGTTTTCCCTCCCACCGAGAACCGACCAGCTGCTTGTCGAGGAGAGGCGTCTCGAGCAGCCCGGCGGCACGGCGGGTACCGGCGCGGTGGCGACTCCACACCAGGCGCATCAGCAGGGGCGTCGCCTCCTCGGCGCGTGGGTCGTTGCGGGCGATGAGCGAAAGTCGGTAGAGCTGCGCTCGGATCGAGCTGGGAGACCTGAAGCTCTTCTCGTTCGCCCTGGCCGTGTATCGCCGACCTCGCTCCCGCAGCCTCTCCCTCAGTTCCTCGATCGACCGCTCCGATGGAGAGGGCCCCTCCTCGGAATACAGATCGATCAGGAGCTCATACTCGTCCTCCCGCCATTTGACCCAGCGAGCCACTGTCCTCCCTCGCTCTAAAACCGCCGCGTACTCAATCGGAACCTTTTCAGGTCCAAACGACTAACCGGCGCCTCATAGGATGGAAGCGTGCGCTTGCTATCAGTCTGCATCTTGCTCCTGCTCATATTCGTCGGCTGCGGGAGCCAGGACGACTCCACGCCGGTCGCCTGCCTCGAAGGGGCGCCGGCTTACGAGAAGGCGTTGCGGGAGGCGCCGGGGGAAGTCCTGCTCGGCGGTGAGACGCCGATCGGCGACTGCCTGGCCGCGAACCAGAAGGCGGGTGACCTCGCCAGGGTCGGCGAAGCGATGGTCGAGACGGCGACGACCCTCAGCGCCCAGGCGCGCGAGGAAGACGGCGGCGACGCCGCCGTCCAGCTCGGCTACCTGATCGGCGCCGCGGAGCAAGGCGCGGAGACGAGCGAAGGCATCCACGCGGACCTCGTCCGCCGCCTCACCGTCGCCGCCCGCTACGCCCCGGGAGGCCAGCCCCTCTCCCAACAGTTCCTCTCCGCCTACCGCGAAGGCTTCGACGCCGGCCGCTCCGGCGGCTGAGCGCTCGGCCACGCCGGGTCAATACGCTCCAGCCTCCCCACGATCTTCGACGGAGGCATGACCTTGGCAGAGCAACTTTGGGGTGGCGAGACCACCAAAGCCGTTGACAACTTCCCCGTTTCCGGCGAGCGGGTGCCGGTGCCGGTCGTGCGCTGGCTGGGCCGGATCAAGGGCGCCGCGGCCGAGGCCAACGGCGCGCTCGGCAAGCTCGACGGCGACGTTGCCGACCGCATCGCCGACGCGGGCCGCTCGATCGCCGAGGGCGAGCACGACGACCAGTTCCCGGTCGACGTCTTCCAGACCGGCTCCGGCACCTCCTCGAACATGAACGCCAACGAGGTGATCGCCAACCTCGCCGGCGAGGGGGCCCACCCCAACGACCACGTCAACATGGGCCAGTCCTCCAACGACGTCTTCCCCTCCGCGGTGCACCTGGCGGCGCTCGACGAGGTGACGCGCGACCTGCTGCCGGCGATGGGCGGGCTCGAGGGCGCGCTGGAAGAGAAGGCGAAGCAGTTCGCCGACGTGGTCAAGGCGGGCCGTACCCACCTGATGGACGCGGTCCCGGTCACCCTCGGGCAGGAGTTCGGCGGCTACGCGGCGCAGGTGCGGCTCGGGGTCCAGCGGGTCGAGGCGACGCTGCGGCGGGTCGGCCAGATCCCGCTCGGCGGCACCGCCACCGGCACCGGCCTCAACACCCATCCCGAGTTCGCCGCCAAGGTGCGCGAGAAGCTCGCCGCCGACACCGGCCTGCAGATCTCGGCGCCGCTCGACGCCTTCGAGGCGCAGGGCAACCGCGACGCCCTGGTCGAGCTCTCGGGGGCGCTCAAGGTCTACGCCGTCTCGCTCAACAAGATCGCCAACGACCTGGCGCTGATGGGCTCCGGCCCCCGCGCCGGCCTCGCCGAGCTGCGCCTGCCGGAGCTGCAGAAGGGCTCCTCGATCATGCCCGGGAAGGTCAACCCGGTGATCCCGGAGGTCGTGATCCAGGTCGCCGCCCAGGTGATCGGCAACGACGCCGCGATCACCGTCGCCGGCAGCCAGGGCCAGTTCGAGCTCAACGTCCGCGTGCCGCTGATCGCCCGCAACCTGCTCGACTCGATCAAGCTCCTGGCAAGTGCCTCCCGCCTTCTCAATGAGAAATGCGTCGCCGGCCTCGAAGCCAACGAGGAGATGACCGAGCGCCACGCCGAGGCGACGCTGGCCACGGCCACCGCCCTCAACCCGCACATCGGCTACGACCGCGCCGCCGACATCGTCAAGACGGCGGCGGAGTCGGGACGCTCGCTGCGCGAGGTCGCGCTCGAGCAGGGCGTGGAGCCCGCGGTCCTCGAGGAGGCGCTGGACCACCGGCGGATGGCGCGCCCGCACGAGTAGGGCTTGGGCGGGGGAGGGGGTGACTCCTCCCGGACAACAGCGGGGAGGGTCCGGGAGGGGTCACCCCCTCCCCTTACTCTCTGGCCATGCGGCACAACCCGGCGTACGCATGTGACGACCTCGAGGTCGTCCGGGGATTGATTGAAGAGAACCCGTGGGCCACTTTGGTCAGCGAGAACCGGGGGTTAGTCGCTTCGCACTATCCGATGCTGTTGGATGAGGATGCCGAGGAGCTGACCCTCCTCACGCATCTCGGCAAGCCCGACGACGAGCTGCATGGGGTTGGCGAGGGTGAGCTGCTCGTCATCGTCCAGGGCAACCACGGTTACGTGTCGCCGAGCTGGTACGCGCCGGGGGCGACTCGGGCGCCTACCTGGAACTTCAGCGTCGCCCATCTCTACGGGACGCCGGAGGTCTTGAGCGAGGAGGAGAACTTGGCGACGCTGACGCGGCTGGTCGAGCGGTTCGAGCGGGAGGTCGAGAAGCCGATGCTCCTCGAGCGGGAGTGGGCGACGCCGTTCGCCCGCGGCACGGTCGGGATCAGGCTGCGGGTCGAGCGGTTCGTCTGCAAGCGCAAGCTGAGCCAGGACAAGGACCCGGTCAGCCGCCGCAACGTGATCGAGCGGCTGCGCGAGCCTGGGCCCTACCAGCACCCGGCGCTGGCCGACGAGGTCGAGCGCGAGCTCGACTGAGGCCCGCGCGCCCGGCTACTTCTTGCGGCGCGGCCGCATGACCCGCTCGCAGCCCTTCGCCTTGTCGCGCCGGTCGACGTAGGCGACGTCGCGGCCGCGGCCGCAGCGGATGACGTCGCGGCCGCCGCGCCTCGCCTTGATCCGGTCGGCGCCACGGCCGCCGTAGACGCAGTCGTCGCCGCCGCGCGGCTCGATCCGGTCCTTGCCGCCACGGCCGAGGATCAGGTCGCCACCGCCGGTCCCGCGCAGCCGCTCGCTCCTGCGATTGCCGTAGATGCGATGGGCGCAGGGGCCGGTCGGGGCGCCGACCCGCCGTTTCACCGCGGTCACCCGCAGCGGAGAAGTCCCGGCGCTGCGGCGCGGATCGGCGACCAGCAGCTCGACGTTGCGATCGTCCGGCCCGCCCTCGCCGCAGGGCTCGGGCGAGCAGGCGCGCCCGCCGGTCTGGGCGTCGTTGTAGGAGAGCGTGCGGCCGACCGAGGCGAGGTCCGCCGGCGACATCGACGCCGCCGCGGTGCCGGGCGCCGGCGCGGTCGCCGGGCTCGCGTGGTCGACGATCGTGCCGAAGATCGAGAGCGTGCCGTCGCGGTTGTCGAAGACCTGCAGCAGCCGCGCCTGCTGGGGCCAGTCGGCCTCGGCGGCGACGCGGATGCTCCAGAAGCCGTGGCCGTTGCCGCTCGGGTCGGGGTAGGGAGTGATGTCGTTGACGTGGCTGTGGCCGGCGACCCAGGCGATCACGTCCGGGTAGCGGTGCAGCAGCGCGACCATGTCGTCGCCGAGGTGGATCGGGGTCGAGAGCCGCGGATCGACATCGCAGCCTGGGTTGGCGTCATGGCCGTGGGCGTCGGGGCCGGTGCACGGCGGTGCCGCCTCGTCGGGCACGTTCGCGGTCAGGCTGGGGATCGCGTGGTGGCTGAAGATGACGACCAGCTGGTCGGCCGCGGTTGCTTTTTCCAGCACACCTTCCAGCCAGCGGTACTGCGGGTCGTCGACGTTCCCGTCGGCGCAGGGGCCGGTGACGCCGCCCTCGCAGACGGTGTCCAGCGCGATCATCCGTAGCCCCGGCCGGGGGACGAAGCTGTAGTAGCCGGCGGCGCCGTGGGAGGCGTCTTCCTCGGCCGGGTCGACGTCGCCGAAGCCGTGGCCGTCGGCCTGGGCGCCTTCCTCGAAGACCTGCTTGAACTGCGCTTTGGAGACGTAGCGGCGGTCGGGGTCCGGCGGTACCAGCGAGACCGCCGTGGGGTTCGAGAGGAAGAGGCTTTCCAGCGAGGCCGGGCTCAGGTCCCCGAGCCCGGCGAGGTCGCCGAACGCATTCTCCATCGGCTTCATACAGCCGGTCGCGACCTGCTCGAACGACGCGTTCGCCGCCTGGTTCCCCTGCACCAGGCCGTCGTGGTTGCCGAACGCCACGTAGCTCGGCACGTCGAGCCCTGCCGCTTCGAAGGGCTGCTGCGCCCGGTCCATTAGCCCCGGGTATTCGGGCCACCCGGCCGCCGCCCCGCGCGGTTCGTCGGGATCGTAGAAGTAGGGATTGAGGCCCTCGACGTAGTCGTCGTAGTCCTGAACGCCGGTGTAGCCAGCAGCCTCGGCCGCTCCGGGCACGCCGATCGCCGGGCAGAGCGGGTGGGAGTACCCCGCCGGGTCGATGCCGCTGTTGGGATCGAGAGTGCCGCCCTCCAGCAACGTCCGCACCCACTCGGTCTCGTTCAGCTGCTGGCTGTCGGCCGAGTCGCCGGTGTCAATCGCGAAGTTCATCGACGCCCGCGAGCCGTCGCCCGAGGCGATCGGCGAGGCACCGGAGAAGGCGTCGATCTGGCGGATCATCGCGTCGTCGATGAACGGCTCCAGCGCCTCCCAGGGCCGGAAGGCCGCTTCGACCGGGGAGCCGGCGGGGTCGGTGAACTCGACCCGCGCCGGGCTCTCCTCGTCGGCGAGCTGGAAGTCGGAGAGCTGGCCGAAATAGGCGAGCGAGACGCGCCTGTTCTCGCGTCCCGGCTGACCGGCGCCGAAGCCGGCTTCGCGCACCGTGTACGGCTCCCCCGGCCCCGTTCCCAGCTGGTCGAAGCCGGCGGCGCCGCCGGGGACAATCCGCTGTTCGGTCGTGCTGTGGCCGAGCGGATCGGCGGCGGCAAGCGAGCAGGCGGCGAGGGCGAGTACCAACGCCACCGCTGAGACAGCAGCTCTCATCAGCCCTGCATGGTGACGAACCGCTCCTCGGTCAGCTCATAGACGGCGTAGGCCGGGCCCTCGCGGGTGTTGCCGGAGTCCTTCACTCCGCCGTAGGGCTGCTGGTCGGCGCGGAAGGTCGGCACCTCGTTGATCAGGACGCCGCCGAACTCGAGGGTGCGGCCGGCCTCGAGGCCCTTGCCGATGTCGCGGGTGAAGACGCCGGCCTGGAGGCCGAACTTGGAGTCGTTGGCCATCGTCAGCGCTTCCTCGAAGACCCGGAAGGTGTCGATCGTCGCCACCGGGCCGAAGATCTCCTCACACCAGACCTTGGCCTCTTTCGGCGGCGCTTTCAGCAGCGTCGGCGCCAGGCAGCGGCCCTCGTCGACGAGCTCGCCGCCGACCAGCAGCTCCGCCCCGGCGGAGACCGCCTCGTCGACCCACTCCTTGACCCGGTCGCGGTCGTCCGGGGTGATCAGCGGCCCGACGTCGGTGCTCTCGTCGAGCGGGTCGCCGACGGTCAGGCCTTCGACGTTCTTCACCAGCCGCTCGGTGAACTGATCGGCGATCGACTCGTGGACGAGGATCCGCTGGATTGAGATGCAGCTCTGGCCGGCGTGCGAGAAGGCGTGCAGCTGGGCTTTGTCCGCCGCCGCTTCCCAGTCGCCGTCGGCGTCGACGATTAGCGGCGCGTTGGAGCCGAGCTCGAGGTTGACCTTCTTGTGCGGGACCTTGGAGCGGATGTCCCAGCCGACCGGGGCCGAGCCGGTGAAGGTGATCGCCCGGGTCAGCGGGTGCTCGACGATCGCGTTGCCGACCTTCGAGCCCGGGCCGGGGATGACCGAGAGCCAGTTGTCCGGCAGCCCGGCGTCGAGCAGGATCTCGGCCAGCTTCAGCGCCGAGATCGGCGTCTGCCCGGCGGGCTTCAAGACGATCGCGTTGCCGGCGGCGATCGCCGGGCCGAGCTTGTGGGCGACGAGGTTGAGCGGGAAGTTGAAGGGGCTGATCGCGCCGACGACCCCGTAGGGGACGCGCAGCATCACCCCGAGCTTGCCGACCCCGGCCGGGGCGGCCTCCATTGGCACCGTGCCCCCGGTCAGCTTGCGCGCCTCGACCGAGGAGAACTCGAGCGTGGAGACGCAGCGTTCGGCCTCCAGCGTCGCCGTCTTGATCGGCTTGCCGGCCTCGGCGGCGATCGTCGCCGCCAGCTCGTCGCGGCGCTCGGCGGCCAGCTCAGCCGCGCGGTCGAGCACTTTCGCGCGCTCGTGCTGGGGGAAGTCGGCCGTCTCGAAGGCTTCGTTCGCGGCCTCGATCGCCTTCTTCGCGAGCGCTTCGTCGCCCTGCGCCACCCGGCCGACGACGCTGCCGTCGTAGGGGCTCTTCACCTCGGCCCACTCGCCCGTCGCCTGCCACTCGCCGGCGGCGAGGAGCTTGTGGTCGGTTGCCTCTACGGTCTGCGTCGCCATCGCGCTCTCCTCGAATCGGGGTGTCCACTGAGGGTACGCCCCCGCCGATGCAGGCCGCTACTCCGCAACGTTGAATCTGTTCCTTCGGAGATGTCCAAGACCGTGACCAAAGTTCTGCTCGCCCTGCTGCTGGGTCTCCTCTACCCGCTTCCCGCCCAGGCCAGCGTCAGCTGGGTCGTCCACGGGCGCGGCTTCGGCCACGGGGTCGGGATGAGCGCCTACGGCGCCTACGGCTACGCCGAGCACGGCAAGAGCTACCGCTTCATCCTCGGCCACTACTACACGGGCACCAGCCTGGGGACGGTCCAGGGGGCGCGGGTGGTGCGGGTGCTGCTGGGGATCGAAGGCGGGGACGTCGGCTTCAGCGGCGCCACCAGCGCCTGCGGCATCCGCCTCGACCCGCGCCGCGGCTACCAAGCCCACCGCGACGGCAGCGGCGTCAAGCTGCGCAGCTCCGGCGGCAAGCGACTCGCCAACTGCGGCCGCACTCTGCGCGCCGCCGGGCCCGGGAAGGTGACGATCGCCGGCTACGGCACCTACCGTGGCGCCCTGGAGACGGTGCCGACCGAAAGCGAGGCCGGCTCGCTCAACGTCGTCAACGCGCTCGCACTCGAGCAGTACGTGAAAGGCGTGATGCCGAACGAGGTGCCGCCCTCCTGGCCGGCCGAGGAGCTGAAGGCACACGCGATCGCGGTCCGCTCGGTCGCCCTCACCGGCGACGTCGGCGGCAACGGCTTCGACCTCTACTCCGACACCCGCAGCCAGGTCTACAAAGGGCTCGAAAGCGAGTACGCCAGCACCAACGCCGCCGTCGCCGCGACCCGCGGGCAGGTCGTCATGTACGGCGGCAAGGTCGCCCAGACCCTCTACTCGGCCTGCTCCGGCGGCCACACCGAGAGCGCCGTCAACGTCTTCGGCTCCCCCGTCCCCTACCTCGTCGGCGTCCCCGATCCCTACGACTCGGCCTGCCCGCTGCACGAATGGACGCTGAAATTCAGCGGCCCGGAAATCAGCGCCAAGCTCGACTCCTACCTGAAGGGGCGCCTGAAGAAGGTGGTGGTGACGAAGCGCGGGGTCTCCCCCCGGATCATCGAAGCCAAGCTCTACGGCACCGGGGGCGTCAGCAACGTCACCGGCACCGACCTCGAGGTCGCCCTCGGCGGCTACGACACCTGGATGAGCTTCCAGAAGGTGGTCTCAGGGCAGCGCTAGCTCGGCCTCGACCGCGCGGTGGTCGGAGCCGGGAAGGTCCTCGACCGAGTAGGAGACGATGCCGAGCCGGCGGTCGGCGAGAACGTGGTCGATCGTAACCGGCGGGATCATGTGGCCACCGGCGGGAAAGGTGGGCTCCAGGCCCTTCCCGGCGACCTCGCCGGCGTCGCGGTAACCGCGGTCGACGACGCCGCGGAACTGCGACTGGTCGAAGGTCCCGTTGAAGTCGCCGGCGAGGACCCAGGGGGCGCCGCGGCCGCTGCTCGGCAGGCTTGCCAGGGCTTCTTCCCATTCGCTGGTGTTGTCGGCCTCGGGCGGGAAGGGATGGACGCCTACGACCCGCACCCTCCTGCCATCGGGGAGGCGGAGCTCGGCGCGGGGCATCCGGAAGAAGAAGCGTCTTGGGATCGGCAGGGCGCGCAGCGGCCAGCGCGAGTAGAGGCCGGCGCCGGAGGAGCTGTGGTGAGCCTCGAGGACGGTTTCGGGCAACCGGCGGCCGAGCCCACTCCGCGCCAGTTTCTTGGCATAGCTCGGCGTCAGCTCCTCGACGCTGAGGACGTCCGGGTGGATGCGGTCGACGAGGGCGACGAGGGCGTCGGGATCGGCCGTCCCGTAGTGGACGTTGGCGGCGAGGACGACGAACGTCTCGTGGCCGCTCGCCTCGACGGTGCCGTCGCCCACCGCCCGCGGCAGCACCGCGATCGCCAGCAGGAGCGTCGCCGCGGCGGCGACGGCGGCGGCGGCCCAGTTGCGCAGCGCCAGGGCGACACCGGCGACCAGGAAGGCGGCGATCGCCGCGTACGGCGTGAAAGCCATCAGCGCCGCCAGCGGGAAGCCGCCGTCGATCCCGAGCAGGCGGAGCAGCGCCCACAGCGCGACGGGCACCACGGGCGCCCAGATCAACCAGCAGCGCCGCGCCCCGGTCCGGTCGGGGCGCCTTTGTCCTCTCACAGGAGACAAACTCGACAGGCTCAGCCGTCGGGGTAAGGCTGGATCGGGATCCCGTGCGTCGTCTCGCGCATGCCGAGCTCGTAGGCGGCGCCCGCCTCGAGAGTCAGCTGGCGCGGCGGCAGCCCAGGGCGTTCGACGGTCAGCCCGAGGTCGGCGACCGAGCAGTTGACGGTTTGGTGCTCGGGACCCTGCGGGTCGGCGTAGACCCAGCCGACGAAGTCCTTCTCCGGCGCGCTGACGCGGCCGTGGACCATGATGTCCCTGCCGGGGAGCTGGAAGCTGCAGACCGTCGGCTGCTCCTCGATCCGGGCGGAACGAATCGCGCCGAGGCCGCCGAGCCGGTGCGGCTCGCCGTCGAGGACGAGCATCCCCGAGGGGATCCAGGGACTGGTGCGGGAGCCGAGGCGGACGCGGGCGGCGCCGGCGTCGAGGTAGGTGTTCGGCGCGTCGGCGAAGCCGGTGCCCTCGAGCCAGACCCAGCGCTCGGCGTGCTCAGTGCCCCAGTTGTGGCCGATCATCCCCGGCCAGCCGCGCAGCTCGATCGCGGTGCCGTCGATCTCCAGCCGCCCTTCGAAGCGGGCGTCGGGATAGGGCGCGAGGAACTTGGTCTTCGGCAGCGGCGCCTTGTAGAGCCAGTCGGCCGGCAGGTACTTGCAGGGCTCGGCATTGCCGTTGAAGGCCAGCGACCAGGCGGCGCTGAGCGCCTCGGTGTCGACGGAGCCCTCGGCGCGGCCGGGGCCGATCTCGGCGTCGGCGACCCGGATCCAGTCGCCGGCCGGGGCCTCCAGCTGCGACGCCGGGACCGTCACCTTGGTCGCCCGCGGCCCGGCGGCCGAGCGGTCGAAGAAGCAGAACCAGATCGAGGCGTTCGGCTCGGCGCCGGGGCGCTTATGCACCGTATGGCGGAGCCAGATCCCGCGCCCGCCGCCCGGCTCACAAGCCTTGACGTAGAAGCTCTCGTAGTGGCCGCCCTTCGCCGCCACCTCCGGGAACCGCGCCCGTTCCTCCATCCCTGAGACCATAGTCGCGTGCGTATCTTCCTGGCCGGTGCGAGCGGAGCGATCGGGCGGCAGCTGGTGCCGCTGCTGGTCGCGGCAGGGCACGAGGTTGCGGGAACGACGCGCAGCGAGGCGAAGGTCGAGATGCTGCGCGAGCTCGGGGCCGAGCCGGTCGTCCTCGACGTCTACGACAGCGAGCGGCTGCGCGAAGCGGTGGCCGCCTTCGGCCCGGAGCTGGTCATGCACCAGCTCACCGACCTGCCTTCGGACCCGGCGCAGATCTCGACCAAGGCGGCGGACAACGCCCGCGTGCGGACCGAGGGAACTCGCAACCTGATCGCCGCGGCCCAGGCCGCCGCGGCGCCCCGTTTCCTCGCCCAGAGCATCGCCTGGCGCCTGCCGGGCGACGCGCACGCACCGGTCGAAGAGCACGAGCGGATGGTGCTCGACGCGGGCGGTGTCGTCCTCCGCTACGGCCGCTTCTACGGCCCCGGCACCTACCACGAGGAGGACCGACCCGAGCCGCCCTACGTCCACGTCGCCGAGGCGGCGCGGCGAACCGTGGAGCTGCTCGAAGCGCCGAGCGGCGTGGTCGAGGTCGCCGAGGCCTAGACCTTGATGGTGATGACGTCGCCGTCCTGCACGAGGTAGTCGCGGCCCTCGATGCACAGCACACCTTTGTCCCTCGCGGCGACGTAGCCGCCGGTGGCGACCAGGTCCTCCCAGCCGATGACTTCGGCTTTGATGAACGCTTCCATGATCTCGGTGTGGATCGTCCCCGCCGCTTCGAGGGCGGTGGCGCCGCGATGGAGCGGGCGGGCGACCGCCTCCTTGCCCTCGCCGGCGGTGAAGAAGGTGATCAGCTCGAGCAGGTCGTAGGCGGCGCGGACCAGGCGGGCCAGGCCCGATCCCTCGACCCCGTAGCTCTCGCGCATTTCCGCCGCTTCCTCCGGGTCGAGCTCGGCCAGCTCGGCCTCGATTCGGGCGCTCACCGCGACCACCCCGGCGTTGACCGAGTTGGCGTGGGAGACGACCGCTTCCGGCGGCTGCGCGTCGCCCTCGTCGACGTTGGCGACGTAGAGGATCGGCTTCGTCGTCAGCGCCTGCAGGTTGCGGACCGCGTGCGGGGCGCCGTCCGGCGCCGGGATCGAGCGCGCCGGGCGGCCGGCGGCGAGCGCCTCGTGCACCGCCTGCAGCCACTCGTGCTCGACCTGCGCTTCTTTGTCGCCGGTCTTCGCCTGCTTGGCGACCCGCGGCAGCCGCCGCTCGACCTGGTCGTAGTCGGCCAGCACCAGCTCGGTCTCGATCGTCTCGATGTCGGCGAGCGGGTCGACGCGGCCGTCGGGGTGCGGCACGTCGGATTCGGTGTGGCAGCGGACGACGTGGCAGATCGCGTCGGTCTCGCGGATCGAGGCGAGGAACTGGTTGCCGAGCCCCTCCCCTTCCGAGGCCCCTTTGACCAGCCCGGCGATGTCGTGGAAGTCGATTTTCGCCGGCACCAGCTCCGAGCTCTTGACCGTCTCGGCGATCTGCTCGAGGCGCTCGTCGGGCACCTGGGCGACGGCGACGTTCGGCTCGATCGTCGTGAACGGGTAGTCCCCCATCTGGGCGCCACCCTTGGTCAGGGCGTTGAAGAGGGTCGACTTGCCCGCATTCGGGAGACCGACGATTCCGACCTTCATGACGCGGTCCTCATCAGAACGAGAGCGGGACGATCAGGCCGAGGACGACGCCGAGGACGGCGCCGGCGAGGACATCGGACGGGTAGTGCATGCCGAGGTAGGGACGCCCGAGCGCCAGGGCGAAGGCGACGACGAAGGCTGCCGCCGTCGCCGGGTCGACCCTGACCATCGCCGTCGCCACCGCGAACGACGAGGTTGCGTGGGCGGAGGGGAAGCTGAGCGAGCTGGGGGCGCCTCCGAGCGGCGGCAGGCCCTCGAGCACCGGCCGCGGCCGTTTCACGATCAGCTTGATCGCGTAGTTGAGGGCGATCGCGAAGGGGCCGAGCAGAGCGCAGATCAGCCACGATTCCCAGCGCCCGTTGTCGATGATCGCCAGCGCCGCCCCGAGCAGGAACCAGACGAGGGCGTTGTTGCCCGCTTTGCCGAGGGCGACGGCGACGTCCTCCACCGCAGGCGTGTGCCCGTGGGTGCGCATCCAGCGCAGCAGGTTGAGGTCGAGGTCGCGCATCGGCGCGGGAGGATGACGGAACCCGACACGTGGTGTCGGGTCAGAATGGGTCCATGCCTGAGGTCCCCGGCTTCGTCCACACCCCCGGCCAGCACTGCGGCTCGACCGCGCTGCGCAACCTGCTCGGCTTCCACGGCGTCGCGATCGGCGAGGAGACGGCTTTCGGGCTCGGCGCCGGGGCCGGCTTCTACTACCTGGCGATGGACGACAGCTCTCCGAGCCGCTGGTTCAACGGGCGCACGGCGCGGCTGGAGGAGACCTTCCGCGAGCTGACCGGCGCGGCGCTCGAGCTGCGCACCTTCCCCGCGGAGGCGGGCGAGGCGGCCTGGGAGGCGGCGCGCGCGGAGGTCGACGCGGGCCGCCCGGCGCTGCTCCTCACCGACATCTATCACCTCGACCACTACGGCAACTCGGCCCACTTCCCCGGCCATGCGGTCGTCCTCGCCGGCTACGACTCCGAGTCGGCGCACCTCTCCGATACCGCCTTCGAGGAGCTGCAGACCACGCGCCTGGAGAACCTCGCCCGCGCCCGCCACGGCGGCCACCCCGCCTACCCGCTGGAAGGCCACATGTTCACCGTCGGCGAGGAGATCGATCGGGCGCAGCTCGAGGCGGCGGTGCCGCGGGCGATCGCCCGGGCCGCCCAGGAGATGCTCGAGCCGCCGTTCGGCCCCTTCGCCGGTATCCCGGCGCTGGAGCGGTTGGCCGAGGAGGCCGGCACCTGGCCCGAGGCCGTCGAGGACTGGCAGTGGTGCGCCCGCTTCGCCTACCAGGTGATCGAGCGCCGCGGCACCGGCGGCGGCTGCTTCCGGCTCATGTACTCGCGCTTCCTCGAGGAGGCGGGGCGGGAGGAGGCGCCGCTCGCGGCCGTGGCGGCGGCGCGCTGGACCGAGCTGGCCGAGGCCTTCAAGGCGGCAAGCGAAAGGAGTGAACCGCGGCCTCAGCTCTGGCATGCGGTGGGCGCCGGCGCCGCCGGCGTGCTCGCGGCCGAGCGACGCCTCTGGACGGCCCTCGCCGACGCGGCGGCCTGAGCGGCCGTCGCCTACTTGAACTGGAAGCTGGTCAGGTCCTGGGCGAAGGTCGGGTTGAAGACGACCTCGTCGAGGTCGACTTCGGAGGAGACGAAGGTCGGCAGGGTGCTGGTCCCGTAGGGCACCCACGGCGCCTGTTCCATGAACTTCTTGTCGAGGGCGGCGTATTCGGATTCCACCTGCGGCGCCAGCGGCCCTTCGCCGAAGCGCTCGATCTCCGCGTTCAGCCGCGGGTCATCGATTCGGGCGAGGTTGGTGGCGCCCTTGGAGACGATGCTGTCGCCCGAGAGCAGCGGCTGGAAGAAGTCGTTGGGGTGCGGGTAGTCCTCGAACCAGTTGGCGAAGCCGATGTCGAGGTTCGGCGTCGATTCGTTGCCGATCACGCCGAAGTAGTTGTCGGCATTGACGATCTTCAGAGTTGTATCGAAGCCGAGTTCCTTCAGCACGCCCTCGAGGTATTCCCCGGCTTCGTCGTTGGGGCTTTCGTTGTCGGTCCAGATCGTGATCGCGCGGTCGCCCGGCTTCGCCGCGGCGACGAGCTCCTTCGCCTTGCCGAGGTCGTGCGGGTAGAGATCGAAATGCTTGTAGCCGGGCATCCCCGGCGGCAGGATCTGGTGGGTGCCGGTCACCTGGCCGGCGTAGATCCGTTCCAGCGCCCGGGTGTCGACGGCGTAGTTGACCGCCTGCCGCACCTTGACGTCGTCGAACGGCGCCTGCCGCGTGTTCATCCAGAAGAAGTAGGTGCTGATCGTGGGCTCGACCTTGAACTGGGAGCCCTCGTAGCGGCTCTTCACTTCCGCGTAGCGGTCGGCCGGCGGCGGGTTCCCCACCCAGTCGTAGCGGCCGCTTTCGATGTCGTTGACCTGGGTCGCCGGGTTGCGGAGGACGTCGACTTCGATCCGTTCGAGATGGCCGCTGGGGATCTGGGGCAGCAGCTTTGCGTTGCCGCCGGCCCAGACCGGGTTGCGCCGGTAGTCCCAGCCGCGGCCGGGTTGGGCGCTGGAGATGACGTAGGGGCCGGTCGCCGGCGGCGGGTGGGCGGTCAAGTCTTCCGCCGGGGTGCCGGCGGGGACGGGAGCGGCGAAGGGCAGCGCCAGCTCGTTCGAGAAGGTGCCGCGCGGCTTCGCCAGATGGATGACGATCCGGCCGCTCGCGTCGTCGGCTTCGATCCCCGGGATCCCGCCCTGCTTGCTCTTGGCGAAGCTTTCGGCGCCGACGATGTCGGTGTAGAAGGGGGAGCCGGGTGAGTTGAGCTTGAAGAGGCGCTCGATCGAGGCGGCGAAGTCCGAGGCCTTGACCGGCGTCCCGTCCGAGTACTTCAAGCCCTTGCGCAGGGTCAGCGAGTAGGTACGGCCGTCGTCCGTGATCTTCGGCAACGCCTCGGCGAGCCCGGGGACGACCTTGCCGCCGGCGCTGCCGGAAGCGTGGGCGTAGGTGAGCAGGGGGACGTAGACGTCGTAGACCGCGGTCGAGCCTTCGCCGGTGTAGGCGAGGCCGGGGTCGAGCGAGTCGGGGAAGGAGCCGAAGGTCGCCTTCAAGGTGCCGCCCTCGGTGCCGGAGCCTCGCGAGCTGCCGCAGGCGGACAGGGCCAGCGCTGCGAGGAGCGCAAGCGTGAGTGCCGCCAGCTTGGTCGGGCCCTTGGTCACGCTGTCCACTTCTCGGCAGGCGGGCCCGATTCCTTTACCGGTGCATGTCCTCGGCGATTCGTCTAGCCGCCGCCACTTCGGTTTGTCGATCCAAACCAGGGGTATTCAAGCGCCATGACCATCGGAGCAGGAATATTCCTCATTGCGGTTGGAGCGATCCTCAAGTTCGCGACCAACGTCCACGTCAAGGGCATCTCGATCGACACCATCGGCGTGATCCTGATGGTCGCCGGCCTCGTCGGCCTGCTGATCGGGCTCTTCCAGGAAATCGTCTGGTCCCGTCGCCGTCCGGTCGAAGGCGCACCCGTCGCCCCCGTGGAAGAACGTCGCGAGGTTCGGGACCCCGCCTACCGCGACGCCCCGCCGCGCTACTAGCGCGGCGTTACGGGCCCAACGTCTGCGCCATCAACGTCTGCGCCATGTTGGACAGGCGCATTGCATCGATACCGATCGCCGACGTCATCGCGGAGCGCTGATTACCCTCACTCCGCCTGAAACCTGAATCGCGACAGAAGCGCCCCAGGTGGGCTTCAATTGCGCCTTGGCTCCCCCTGGCCTTTGCGGTGCTGGTCGCAGTAGCCGTCTCCCTGCATGCCTGGATTCAGCCTGTGCATTGGAAGGATCCGGACGCCCTCTACTACCAGGCAAAGACCTTGAGCTATCGGGGCGAGGACGAGCGCGCTGCCCTGTTCCGGACCTTCCGAGGCCCGCTCGCAGCGGAGATCCTCGCGGCCGAACGCGAATCGGTCCGGAAGAACCCCGACTACCTGCGGCACTACACGAACCCCAAGTGGATCGATTACAGCTCGCGCTTCTTCCACCGGCGGATCTTCGTCTCGCTGGCAGCCGCCGGCATCTACCCTCTCTTCGGAGAGCGCAGCGTCCTCACCGTCTCGCTGGTCGGCTACCTGCTGCTTTCCTTCGCCCTGTTCGCCTTCATGAGGCGGCGGTTCGGGCCGCTTACCAGTGGCCTCGTCGCCGCCGTCTGCCTCCTCGCGCCCCCGCTGCGGGAATGGAGCTTCATCCCGATGACCGACAGCTGGGGGCTTCTGCTGGAGACGTGTGCCCTGCTTGCGGCTGTCCTCGTCTACGACCGGGGAACGCGCTGGCTGGCGGCCTGGGTCGGCGCGATGGCCCTCGTCTCGATCACCCGCGACACCTCGATCATCCCCCTGGTCGCGGTCGCCTGCCTCTGCCTCCACCAGCGTGACCGCCGCAGCCTGCTGCTGCTGGGAAGCGGCGTCGCCGCGATTCTGCCGGCGCTGCTGCTCTGGGGCAACGCCTCGATCCGCGGAAACCTCGCCTTCGCCTTCAGCGGCTTCAACCCGCCGTATGAAGAAACCTGGAAATTCGTCCTCCACTACTACCCGCGGAATCTCGAAGAGCTCCTGCGCGGAGACTTCAATTACGGCTCCGGGTTGGGGCTAGAAGCTCCCTTCTGGTACCTGGGCCTGGCCCTCGCGTTGATCGGCGTCGGGATGATGGTCTGGCGCCTGCGGCGAGCCGACCCCTTCTTCCGCCTCGCCACCTATTCGCTCGTCGGGGCCGTCGTCTACGTCGGCCTTTTCGGGCGCTACTCGGAGATGCGGCAGGAGCTCGCCTTCATCCCCGGCCTCGCCGTGGCGCTGGCGGTGGCGGGCGAGAGCGGGGTGCGATACGTCCGCGCCCGGCTCGCCGAGCGCCAGGGACTCGGAGCCGCCGAGGCGGCCCCGAATGCCTCGGCGATGCCTGGGTAGGTTGCGGCGATGGCGCAGTTCGCGACGATCGGCGTCTACGGCTTCGATGGCCCCGGGTTCATCCGCGCCCTGCAGGAGGCCGGGGTCGGGATCGTCCTCGACGTCCGCCAGCGGCGGGGCGTGCGCGGCAGCGAGTACGCCTGGGCGAACTCGAAGCGGCTGCAGGCTGCCCTGGGCGAGGCGGCGGTCGGCTACAGCCACCTACCGGAGCTGGCGCCGACGACCGAGATGCGGCAGCTGCAGTACGAGGAGGACGCGCGCCGGGGCGAGGGCAAACGCTCACGCACCGAGCTGGCCCCCGCTTACGTCGAGCGCTACACCGAGGAGGTGCTCGACCGCGTCGACCTGGAGCCGATCGTCAGGTTCGTCGGCAGCAACCGCGCGGCTCTCCTCTGCGTCGAGCGCGATCCGGAGGCGTGCCACCGCTCACTGATCGCAGCGCGGCTGGAACAGGAGCTAGGCGCTCCCGTCACCCATCTGAAGCCCCCGAGCGACTAGACGGATTCGAGCGCCGTCCGCGCCACCAGCGCGAACGAGCCGAAGACCAGCAGCAGGAACGCCCAGCCCGGCGCCCCGAGCAGCGCGGTCAGGAGGGCGACCGCCATGCCGACGTAGAAGACGATTCCGAGACCCTCGACGAGCTTCTCCGAGGAGTAGAGGTCCAGCTTCAGCGGCTTCGAGTTCACGAAGACCTCTTCGAAGCCCGAGGCCGGATTCCTCTCACTCCTCCCAGTCCAGCTCCTCGACCGCTTCCGCCCGCACCTTGCCGAGCCTGCGGAAGGCCAGCTCCAGCTCCTCCTCCAGCCAGCTCGTCCCGGCTTCCGTCAGCCGGACCGCCGCCGCCTGCCGGATCGACTGCCGCGGATCGACGTTGCCGATCCCCCGATCCGCGTTCTCCGCCGTCGGCCCGAAGGCATAGGCGCCCAGCTCGTCCATCAACTCCCCGAGCGAGACCCCATCGCCCAGCGTCCCGTCGACGAACTCCATCTCGTGCACCCGGATGAAGTGCGGCCACCGCCCCGTCGCGCACCGCCCGCGGCCGCCGCCCGCGGGGGTACGTGCAGATGCGGTGGCTGCCTGAGGTGCGGACGGCGTCGAGGACGGTGCGGTCGCGTGGAGAACGGTTATTCCCCTGGCCGAAAAACTTGACGAAGTTGGACCGCTCAGGCATAGACTGGGCGATTCAGCCCCGACGACGGCGTTGAGGAGTCATGCGAGACGCACAAAAGCCCGATCACCGCAGCCTCGGAACCCTCCTCGGTCACCTCAAAGAAGGGCGGTTCGTGATCCCGGACTTCCAGCGCGAGTTCGAGTGGACTCCGCAGGACATCCGGGACCTGATGCGATCCCTCTTCCTCGACTACTACGTAGGAAGCCTGCTGCTCTGGAAGGGGAAGCAGGAGAACTTCGAGGCTCTCGCCTGCGAGCCGATCTACGGTTACGCAGGGGGAAGCAGTCAGCGTGAGCACATCGTCCTCGACGGCCAGCAACGTCTGACCGCCATCTACTACGCGTTCGTGGCGCCGGACGTTCCGGCTCCGAACCGGTCCAATCGTTTCGTCTTCTTCATTCAGGTGGAGAAACTGGCGGAAGAAGTTCACGACGAGGCGTTCCGCTATGAGTGGTCGAAGCGCGGCGTTGCCCTGCTCGACGACGCAGAGGCCCAGTGGGCCCAGCACATGTTTCCCCTCGCCGTGATCGGAAGAGGCGGCTGGGAGCTCGGCAACTGGGTCCAGGGCTACGGCAACTACTGGGCGGAGAGAGCGGAGAACGCTGGATCGGAGGAGGCGGAGACCGCCGCACGCCGTCACGCCGAGTATGCGGCGGAGTTCGGCGAGTTGCTCAAGGGCATCACGGAGCAATACCAAATCTCCTACATAGAACTTGATCGCGACCTTGCGATCGACAAGGTCTGCGACATCTTCACCCAGGTGAACAGCAAGGGCGTGAGGCTGGACGTTTTCGATCTGATGAATGCCCTTGTCAAGCCAAAGGACGTTCAACTCAAGCGACTATGGAGAGAAGCGGCCCCGCGTCTTGACTTCGTTGAGAGCAACCGCATGAACGTGTACATCCTGCAGGTGATGTCGATCCTGCGGCAGGCCTACTGTTCGCCGAAGTACCTTTACTACCTCCTGCCCAAGCAGGCGAAGACCGTGAGGGAGGCCGACGGATCGTTCCGAAAAGAAGAGCTCGTGTCGGATCCGGAGAGCTTCGAGGAGTTATGGCAGACCGCCGTCGCCGCCCTGGAGAGGGCGATTGCAGCGCTGAGGCACCCGCAGGAATTCGGCGCGTTAGCCTCTCACTACCTACCGTACGTATCGATCATCCCGGTCCTGGCCGCTCTGCAAGAGAAAGCGCGTCAGCTTCCTCCTGACCAGAAGCTGGATGCCCACCGCAAGCTGAAGCTCTGGTACTGGGCCAGCGTCTTCACCGCCCGGTACTCGGGATCCGTCGAGTCGACGGCCGCCCGCGACTTCCTCGACGTGTCGCAGTGGTTCCAGGATGGTTCTGAACCGACCATGCTCTCCGAGTTCAAGGCGCGCTTTCGAGATCTCGACCTGCGCCGTGAGGTGAAACGGGGGACCTCTTTCTACAACGGTGTCTTCAACCTTTTAGTCCTGAACGGAGCGCGCGATTGGGTGACCGGCGGCGTCCATACGGGCGATGACATCGGTGATCGCCATGTAGTCCCGAAGGAGTGGGGAGCTAAACAGCCGCTTGAAAGCTCGATCGATTCGATCCTCAACCGCATCCCGCTCACCAGCGAAGCCGACGAGCAGGTGATCGGCGGGCGCCTTCCCAACGCCTACATCCCCGAGATGATCCAGAAGAACGGGGAACAGGCAGTGCGAGGCATCTTCGAGTCTCACCTCATCTCAGGTGTGGCGCTCGACATCTTGATGGAAGTCCCGTTCACCCCCGACCACTATGAGAGGTTCCTCCAAGAGCGCCAGCGGACCATCCTCGAGGCAATCGAGAGCTTGCTCATCAAGGAGAGGATCGGCCTCGAACCTCGACTGCGGGAGCTCGACGTCGCACTCGAGGAGCTGGAGCTCCGTCTCCGGGGGATCATCGAGGATGAACTCGAAGAAGACGCGGCGAAACTGCCAGCAGCTGTGATCTCCAGAACGGACGAACGGATCTCGAGGGCCATCCGCCGCAACTCCGCTTTGGATCGGAGCCACCTCGAAAGTCTTTCCGGACGGCTCGAATTCTGCGACCTGCGTGAACTCCAGGAAACGATCGTCAGCAAGCTCGCCTGGCCCCTCTTCGAGAACAGGTTCGGGACCAAAGATGCGCTCGCCATCCGCTTCGACCAGATCGCCGAACTGCGGAACTCGATCAGGCACCACCGCCAGGCTGGAGCCGTCGTCCGCAAAGATGGCGAAGCGGCGCTGAGTTGGTTCGCTGGAGTCCTCGAGATGGCCACCGGGACGGTTCCGACGGCCTGAGGATCGGGAAGCGGGAGCGACGGGACTCGAACCCGCGACCTCCGGCGTGACAGGCCGGCGCTCTAACCAGCTGAGCTACGCCCCCGAGAGAACTTCGGCGGGCTCTGGGGGGAGCCCGGGGGGCGAAAGCTAGCGCATTCGGTGCGGGCTCTGGGGAGGAGGTCGCCTAGGCGTGCGCCAGCTCGGGGGCGGCCGCAGGCGCCTCGTTGGCGGCGACCTCCTCGAGCAGCTCGCGGACCTGGGCGATGCGCTCGGCGCCGTAGCGCTTGGCCCACTGCTTTTCGACCTTGGCGAAGAGGGCGAGGCCGGTGGCCTGGGCGCGCTCGCCGCGCTCGGTCAGGCAGATGATCTTCGCCCGCTTGTCGTCGGGGTCGGGGACCCGCTTGACGTAGCCGCGGGCCTCGAGGTCGTCGACGATCTCCCCGACCGACTGCTTCGTCATCCCGGCCATCTCGGCGAGGACCGTCAGCCGCAGACCGGCGCCCTTGACGAAGCGGAAGACGCAGCCGTGGGTGGGGCGGATGTCGGCGAACTCGGTCTGCTCGAGCTCGGCGCGGAAATCCTCGAAGAAGGCGTCTTTGGCGATCTCGAAGAGACCCGCCATCGGGATCCAGAAGTCGGCTTTGTTGCTGTCTCGTGGCATATCGTCAGGGAGCCTGATAAGGTCGCCTGGTCAGGACACCTTACAAGGTTGCCTTACGAATTGTACTCGATGACCAGGAGACCTCAAATGGACACGACTTCAAACGCGACGGCCGCCGCCGCCACCGACCGCAAGTGGTGGACGCTCGGCGCGGTCTGTGTCGCGACCTTCATGCTGCTGCTCGACATCACCGTGGTCAACACGGCGCTGCCGGCGATCCAGCGGGACCTCGGCGGCAGCTTCACCGACCTGCAGTGGGTGATCGACGCCTACGCCCTCTCGCTGGCGGCACTGGTGCTGACCGCCGGCTCGCTCGCCGACAGGCTCGGACGTAGGCGCGTCTTCGCGATCGGCCTCGGGATCTTCTCGCTGGCCTCGCTGCTCTGCGCGCTGGCGCCGGACCCGACCTTCCTCAACCTCGCCCGCGGCCTGCAGGGCGTCGGCGGCGCGGTGATGTTCGCGGTCAGCCTGGCGCTGGTCGCCCAGGAGTTCCCCAGCGGCCCCGAACGCGGCATGGCGATGGGGATCTACGGGGCGACGATCGGGATCGCGGTCGCGGTCGGGCCGCTGGTCGGCGGTTTGCTGACCGACGGCTTCGGCTGGGAGTCGGTCTTCCTGCTGAACGTGCCGATCGGCCTGGCGGCAATCGCCGTCACCTACTGGAAAGTCGCCGAGTCCCGCGATCCGAACGCAACCCGGATCGACTGGGGCGGCCTCGTCACCTTCTCGAGCGCGCTCTTCCTGCTGGTGCTGGCGCTGGTGCGCGGCAACGACGAGGGCTGGGGCAGCACCTTCATCGTCAGTCTCTTGACTGCCGCGGCAGCGCTGATGGCGGCGTTCATCGCGATCGAGCGGCGGGTCGAGCAGCCGATGCTGCCGCTCGGCCTCTTCAAGCGCCGCGCCTTCACCGGCGTCCAGCTCGCCGCCTTCGCGGTCTCGGGCTCGATGTTCGCGCTCTTCCTCTACCTGACCCTCTACCTGCAGAGCTTCCTCGGCCTCTCGCCGATCGAGGCGGGGCTGCGTTACCTGCCGATCACCGTCGCCTCGTTCATCGTCGCCCCGCTCTCGGGGATGGCGCTGGCGAAGGTCCAGGCCCGGTACCTGATGAGCGGCGGCCTGGCGCTGACCGGCCTCGGCCTGCTGCTGATGTCCGGGCTGCAGATGGACTCGGAGTGGACCGCGCTGCTCGCCGGCTTCCTGATCAGCGGCATCGGCGTCGGCCTGCTGAACCCGGTGATCGCCGACGTCGCCCTCAGCGTCGTCCCGAAGGAGCAGAGCGGGATGGCGGCCGGGATCAACGACACCTTCCGCCAGGTCGGGATCGCGGTCGGCATCGCCGCCTGGGGAGCGATCTTCCTCGGCGCCGGCGCTGACAAGACCCAGCAGGCGGCCGACGGCGCGCTCACGGGCGACCAGGCGCGCGGCCTCGTCGAAGCGGCCTCCTCGGGGCACCTCGGCGAAGCGGTCTCGGCCCTGCCGGCGCAGGCTCAGAACGCGGCCGCGAACGCCGCCCAGCAGGGCTTCCTCCACGGCCTCAACGAGATCCTCCTGCTCGGGGCGATCCTCTCCTTCGCCGGAGCGATCTTCGGGCTCTGGCTGGTCCGCGAGGGCGACATCGAACGCGAGACGCTCGAGGGCACCGCCTTCGAGGTCGAGCCGGAGATCGAGCCGGCGCGAGCCTAGAGGTAGAGCGGCAGATGCGATGATGCGGCCCGTGCGCCGCATCGTCCTTCTGTCGATCATCGCTGCCCTGGCCGTACCCGCGACCGCGCTGGCCGTGGATCGCACCGTCAGCGTCCGGGCGACCGTCGAACGCGAGGTGCCGAACGACGCCGCGGAAGTCCACTTCTCGGTCAGCAAGGAACGGCCGGGACGGGCGGCCGCCTTGCACGTGGTCGCGGTCCGGCTGCGAGCTGTCATCGCGGCCGCCCAGGCCTCCCCGGGAGTCGGTCCGGGCGACGTCACCACCGGCTCGATTTCGGTGCGCCGGGTGGAGAAAGGCGAGCAACCCGTCTATCGCGCGAGCGAGGGAGTCACCGTCGTCACCCACCAGCCCGAGGAAGCCGGCGCCCTCGTCGCCGCTGCGGTAGCGGCCGGGGCGACCGGCACCAGCGGGCCGAGCTTCTTCGCCAGCGACAGCGAAGCGGCCTACGATGCAGCCCTGGTCGAAGCGCTGCAGCGGGCGAAGGCCAAGGCCAAGGCCGAAATGCTGGCGGTTGCGGCCGGCGCCTCGTTGGGGCCGGCGCTGACGATCGTCGAGAGCGGTGCGGTCACGCCCCTCCAGGGAGCCGACGCCGCCGAACCGGTCGCCAAGTGCGCTCCCGTCGCCGAGGCGAGCCCCGGCGCCCGTCGCGCCGGAGGCCGTGCGAGCGCCTGCGCCACGCCGCCGCCGGTAAAGCCCGGCAACTCGACCGTGTCGGCGTCGGTCGACGCGACCTTCGCCCTTCAGTAACCAGGGTCATGAGACTGCTCAGCTACGACGCCGGCGATGGACCTCGGGCGGGACTGCTCGAGGACGACCGGGTTGTCGACGCCTGGGCGCTCCTCGGCGAGCCGCATCGGGGGACTCTTCGGGAGCTGATCGCGGCGGGACGGGTCGACGACCTGCGGGGGCGACTTGGCGACACGGGCGCCCCTTCGCATCCGCTCTCCTCGGTGCGGCTGCTGGCGCCGATCCCGGACCCGGACAAGATCGTCTGCATCGGCTTGAACTACCGCAAGCACGCGGTTGAGGTCGGCGTCGACGTCGACTCGCTGCCCGACGTGCCGACGATCTTCGCCAAGTACCCCAACGCGCTGGTCGCGGACGGGGCGACGGTGCGGGTGCCGACGGCGAAGACCGACTATGAGGCCGAGGTGGCGTTCGTGGTCGGGAGGCGAGCGAAGGACGTGGAGGAGGCGGAGGCGCTCGATTACGTCGCCGGCTACACGCTGCTCAACGACCTCTCGGCCCGCGACCTGCAGGGGGCGACGCCGCAGTGGATGCCGGGCAAGGTCTTCGACGGCTCGGCGCCGTGCGGTCCCTGGCTGGTGACGCCGGACGAGGCGGGGCCGGCGGACGCGATCGCGGTCCGGCTGACGCTGAATGGCGAGGAGATGCAGAACGGCGCCACCGACGACCTCATCTTCAGCGTCCCCCAGCTGGTCGCCCAGCTCTCGAAGCTGATGACGCTCGAGCCCGGCGACGTCGTCTCCACCGGCACCCCCGAGGGGGTTGGCATGGGCCGCAAGCCGCGCGTCTGGCTCGCCGACGGCGACGAGATCGCGATCGAGTCGCCGACCCTCGGCCGGCTCGTCACCCGGATCGGCGCTTAGGCGGAATCTCGTAGGCCTTCGCCGGCAGGCTCGCCGAGAGCGGGCGGCTGGCGGGACGGGCGCGGGCGCCGGGGCGGGCGCGGCTGGCAGCCCAGCTCGCCCGCACCGGCGTGAAGGCGAGGAGGGCGTTCCAGGTGTCGGTGTCGACGATGCCGTTGGCCGGCAGGCCGTGTTCTTCCTTGAAGACATGCACCGCGCGGGCGGTCTGGCGACCGAAGATCCCCGTCACCGGGAGGTCGGCCCCGGCGGCGATCAGGTGCTCCTGCGCCCAGACGACCATGTCGCCCTTGCTTCCCTTCTTCAGCTGCGGGTGGACCACTTCGAGCCGGTAGCCGGGCACCGGCTGCAGGGCGCTGGCGGCGCCGACGGCCCCCCACTCCGAGCCGCTCGTCTCCTGCCAGTCCCACCAGCTCGGCGGCAGCCCGCCGTAGCTCTGGGCGAAGCGGCGGAAGAGGCGGATCGAGGCGGCGCCGGGGCCTTCGTAGGTCTGGCCGATCGGGTAGATCGGGTGGCCCCAGATGCGGTTGAAGAGGTAGGTGTGCTCGTAGACGGTCCGCACCGAGGTGCCGATCGTCTTCCAGTACATCTGCGGCTGGTTGTACTGGGCGCCGCCGGGTCCGAAGAAGACCGAGTAGGGGAAGGACGGGTGGTAGTCGACGTAGGGGAAGCCCGCGAGGGCGACCGGGAAGGTGGCGCCGATGCGGGACCGCAGCGCCCGGACGTAGCGGTCGGCGGCGGCGTACTTGCCCTCGTAGTCGGCCTCGGCGTCGATCACGAAGCAGTCGGCGCCCTTGGCGACCGCGGCGGCGGCGATCCGGGCCTCGGCGAGCGGATCGTCGCCGTAGACGAACTGCCAGGCGCAGACGTCGAGGCCGCCGCGGTGCAGCGCCTGCACGAGCCCGCGGCTGAACTGGCTCCAGCCGCCGCCGCCGTCGCCGGCCTTGACGTAGACGGTGCCGACGTCGTTGGCCCTGGCGCGGGCGAGGATCGCGCCGACGCTGCCGCCCTCGGAGTGGGAGACGTACCAGACCCACATCCCCTGGCGGTCGAAGGCGGTGTTGCTGACGTTGCCGCCGGTTTCGACCTGCCCGGCGCCGCCGGTTTCGGCGCTCGCGGCCGGAGCCAGCACGAGCGCGGCGACGACCGCGAGCGCGGCGAGGATTCGGGAGTTGAAACTCACAACGGGTGCGAACACGGTAGTAAGGGTGGAGCTGCGGATGACTGTCGAGGCCATCAGAAACCCAACCCGCAAGATCCTGTGCGTTGCCGTGCTCGCCGCGAGCAGCATCTTGGCCGTTCCAGGAATCGCGGGAGCG
>Ga0307306_10000008_pt1 | contig 47742 bp, 59 predicted proteins | sample ER_DNA_193_FD_194507 | JGI IMG/M metagenome (GOLD analysis project Ga0307306, IMG submission 194507) | Bulk soil microbial communities from the East River watershed near Crested Butte, Colorado, United States - ER_DNA_193 | ecosystem: Environmental > Terrestrial > Soil > Floodplain | place...
TCGCCTCAAGCAGAAGCAGGGCATCAACAAGTTCCTCGACCCCAACCGGCGCACGGGCATGGATGACCGGAAGGCCGGCGCGGTCGTGGACTCGTACCTGTGGGACCAGGGCGTCGTCGACATCCTCGTCGACCGCTGGCTCCCCGCAGACGAGATCCTGTTCCTCGACACCGAGCACATCGGCTTCGGGCCGCTGTCCGACCAGTCGCTGGGACACGAGATCCTGCCGAAGGCCAGCCGCCTCGTCCAGCGCGGCCAGATCACCGGCGAGTACACCGCCGAGGTCAAGTCCGAGAAGGCACACGCCCGGGTCACCGGGCTGTCGACCACGATCCTCTAGGCCCCAGCCAGGCCACTAGACAGAGGAGCATTGAGGGGGCGGGTCCGGAGTCGAAGGGGGCTCCGGACCCGCTACCCGAACAGGAGGGCTACATGCCTCGCGAGTCATTCCCCGCCGGGATCCGGCGAACGATCATGCAGCACATCTCGATCGCCACCGCAGCGGCGACCGTCAGTGCCGACTTCAACGCGAACACGCTCGCCACCATCGCCGGTGGCGCGGGCGGCTTCGTCCCGGGCGTCAAGGCCCGCATCGTCAAGACCCGCTTCCGGGTCGGTGACTCCGACTTCGCGGGTGCCGGCGGCACGCTGACGTTCGAGCTTCGCCGCGACAGCGCGACGGGCACCGCCATCTGCTCGCTGGTCGTCCCGCTCGCCACCGCCCTCCGGGGCGCGGTGATCGAGGCCAACGTCACCAACACCAACGCCGCGATCAGCGCCGCGGACATCACGGACTCGACCAAGCTGTTCCTCGTGCGTCTCGCCACGGGCACCGTGTTCACCACGGCGTCGGGCGTGTTCGAGGTCGAGGCTTGGGAGCGTCCGCAGTCGCGGCAGTAGGAGGAGCGGCAATGCTGTTCATCAACCAGGCAACCCCGTATCTCCGGATCTACAACCCGGCGACGGAGGGGTTCGCGCAGTTCCAGGGCGGGAAGCTCCAGCTGGAGGAAGGCGACGACGACTACGAGGTCGTCATGGCCGAGGCCCTGCGGAACCCGGCGATCATCGTCCTCGCGGACGGGATCCAGTGCCCGGAGTGCGGCGAGCCGTTCACCGGCAAGGCGGCGAAGCCGCAGCTGGGCCAGCACCGCAAGAACGTCCACTTCGAGAAGTGGATCGCGGACCAGGAGGGCGACGCCGCCGAGAGGATCAGCGTCGAGGTCAAGCGCAACCAGCCGCTCGCGTGCGACCTGTGCCCGCGGCTCCAGGAGTTCCAGACCGCCGAGGATCTGGCCCGTCACGTCCAAGCGGTCCACACCGCGGTCGACCTCGACGACGCCGGCAACCCGGTGGGCGACGGGGCCGGGACCGACAACGCGGCGAACGACGTGGCAGCGGAGCCTCCCGCAGCGAAGGCTTCCAAGGCGAAGTAGGAGGAGGGTGGCATGACGACTGTCACCGCCCTCCGCCAAACCTACGTCAACGGCTACCTGGGTCGGACCGATGGACAGACCGTCCCTTGGTCCGACGCACAGGTCGACCAGCACATCAAGGATGCGCTGACGAAACTGTGGCCGGACGTGGGCCCGCGCGTGACGGGGACCGTGACCGCCAATCAGGCGTCGGGCATCTACACGATCCCGTCGTCGATCAAGCGCATCTCGCGGATCGTCGCTGAGTACATCAGCGGCGGCTACACCGATGTCGCGGACACGATCACCAACTGGCGCTACGAGACGGACACGACGGTCCGGATCAACCCCCGGCTGCCCACCCTCACGGGACTGTCCCTCCGCTTCTACGGCTGGAAGGCTTACCTTGGGGATGCAACCGACCTTCCTACCGATCTGGAGGCCGCGGTGGCTGAGAGGGCGGCAGCCCTCGCGTACGGCTCTCTGGCCGGTCAGCTGGCGAACAGCCAGCGGCAGCAGGGACTCGACTCCGGACGGGTCGTCGACTACCAGACCGCGGTCGGCATGAGCGCCTACTACGAACGGCGCTACCAGGAGGCCATCGAGAAGTACCCGGCGCAGGTCGGGCCGGTCGCCCCCCGCGCTGCGCGGAGGTAGCCGTGAGCATCGAGCGGCACCGCGCGACGTGGCGGTCGCTGATCTTCAACCAGCGATACCTCGACGCCGGCCTCGCCCCGGACAACCCCGCCAACCTGACCGAGGCGCTGCTCAACAGCGACTACTACCTCGACTCGTGCGACGTGACCCGGGTGTCGGTGCAGGACTACCGCGAACTGCGCCAGTTTCTTGAGGGCGCGGAGCCCAACGAGGCGTACGAGGGGGTGCGCGCGGTCAACGGCATCGGGCGCGTCGTGGGCGCCACCTACGCCGACCTCGAGGACAAGACCTGGGCGATGTACGAGTCGTTCAGCGTGGCGTCGGTCCGGATCGCCGCACAGGCCACGGATCCCGTGGGCCTCCTGCCGTTCAGCTTCAAGCGCGACACCGCCCCGGCGGTCGGGCTCGACGGCGCGTCCACGGCGAAGGCGCTCCGCTTCTACTGCCGTCCGGGGCCGGGCCGTCCGGTCATCATCGGGCGCAAGAGCGGCGGGCTCGTGCGGCCCTTCTCGTTCCAGCTGATCGCGTTCGACCCGTTCGCCTACGACGAGTCGCTGACGCAGACGACCCCGGCGCTGGGCGGCGGCAACGTCACGAACCCGGGCAACATCTACTCGCGGGGCAAGATCCGGATCACCTTCTCCGGGGCCGGCGCGGCGAACCTGACCCTGACCAACACGACCACGGGCAAGGCGTTCGTCATCAACGCCAGCACGGCGGCGGCGGCGGAGGTGTGGGAGATCGACGTTGCGCGCGGGACCATCGTCCGGACCAGCGACAACGCGAACCGCTACAGCGCCCGGGTGTCGGGCTTCATCACGGACATGTGGCTGGCGTCGGGCGTGAACGCCTGGACCCACACGAACACGGGCGGCGTGACGAGCGTGCGCTACGACTTCCGGGGGGCGTATGCGTGAGCTACCTCCGGAAGGTGCAGTACCACGCGGTCATCTATGACCCGGACGGTTCGGGCGGTCCCGGCTCGCCCAAGCTGGAACTCGACGCCGACATGCTCAACCTCGTGTGGCAGCAGGGCCTCAACTTCCCGGGGCAGTGCGCCTTCTCGCTGACCCGCTGGAACCGCAAGATCGCCTCGCTGAACTACATGCGGGACCACATCAAGGTGTTCCGCGACACGCCGCAGGGCACCAAGACGGTGTTCGCCGGGAAGATCATCAAGCCGTCGTTCTCCGGGCGCGACCTCGTGGTGACGTGCTGGGACTACATGTCGTTCCTCCAGCGGTCGCGGACCGGGTTCCGGGTGATGTACCCGAACAAGAAGATCGGGACCGAGATCGTGAGCCCCGAGTGGGTGCTGGCGAAGGGCGTCACCGACAGCCCGTTCGCGTTCGTGACCACGGGCACCATCGAGGATCCGCTGGCGATCGACGGGATCACCGCGATCACCACCAACAGCGAGTTCGGCGTCGTCGACTTCGACCGCCTGTTCCTGTTCTACGCGATGGCCGAGCTCTCGATGGCGAACACCAGCAACACGGTCGCGTTCGAGATCACCCGCGAGACGCCCCACACGTTCAACTTCTGGAAGAACCGCTCGACCGCGCGGACCAACTACTCGTTCTCCGACGCGGTGCTGATCGACTACGACTACAGCGGCAACCAGGACCAGATCCAGAACGACATCGCGACGATCATCGTGGATCCCACCACCGGCCAGCAGGTCGAGTACAGCCTCGTCGACACGGGATCCTCGACCACCTACCGCCGCCTCCAGTCCGCGGTCACGATCAAGACCCTGTTCGGGATCACGTCGGGCACGACGGCGACCGACCAGCAGAAGGCGGCGCTGGCCCGAATGCTCAACGTCTCCGCGGCCCCGCCGAACCTCGTCGTCGCGTTCCCCCGGCAGGGCGAGTTCGACCCGTTCGTCAACTGCGACCTGGGCGACACGTTCCGGACGACGATCAAGAACGCGGCCCGGTCGGGTGACGAGATCGACCAGTACATGAAGTGGTCCGGGGTCGCCGCGGCGTGGTCCCCGGAGGCCGGCGAACTCATGCAGGTGTTCCTCCGATGAGCGACGACACGTTCGACCGCGACCTCGACAGCATCGCCGGGTCCATCCCGGGGATGCCGGGCTCGTACGCCCAGCTGCAATCGCTGCTCCAGTCGCTGCCGTCGGCGCTGCCGCCCGATGTCCGGAGCGCGATCACCGGGCAGGTCAACGCCGCGGAGCCGGGCACGACACAGGCGCAGATCGCCTCGTCCATGACCGGCCAGGCCCCGGGGTCGGAGTCGGGGGCCTCGCTGGGCGTCGTCAGCGAGATCTACTACGCCAACGCCAACCTGCTCAACAACCCGATCATGGCCGCGATGGACACGTCCGGGGCGGCGGTCGCCGTGGGCGCGGTCGCCTCGTACTTCGCGGACGACTGGCAGATCAAGTACACCCTCAACAGCGGCGCGGCGCCGACGATCACCGTCGCGCTGAACGACACCCGGTTCGCGCCCAACGGCTTCCACCCGTTCAACAGCCACCAGCCCTACATCGGCTTCTCCGCGCCGCTGGGCGCGTCCGACGCGACGATCTCCATCTTCCCGGCGAACTCGTGGCAGCAGTTCTTCGACACGGAGCTCAACTACCTCACCGCGGCCTTCAAGACGTGGGGCGGCGGCTTCAACGTCGACGCCAACACCACGGTCTTCCAGACGTGGGTCGAGATGTGGGACACCAACGGCGCGGGCGCGCTGCTGGGCTCGAGCCCGGTCATCAACTGGATGGATCCGGCCATCGCCGCCAGCGACAGCGTGTTCCGGCAGACGGTCGCCGTCGTGTCGGCCAGCGTGGCGGCGTTCGCCTACCAGCCCCGGCTGATGATCCGGATCGCCAAGAACAGCGCGGGCGGCAGCGAGTTCATGAACTTCGGCGAGGCCGTCATGGCGCTCGCCTCGACGCAGAGCCCGCCGCCCTACTCGCCGATCATCGCCCGCTGGATCCCGTCGTTCCTCCGGGCCAAGAACCCCGGTGACGCGCAGTCCCGCTTCGAGGCTGGGATCAACAACGAGGGCCAGGAGACGGCCACGACCTTCCCGCAGGTCGGCTTCGGCGCGGGCGGCGGGGCAACCAAGGACATCCGGATCCGGCGCACCGGCAGCGCCATCCTCCGGATCGAGAACCCCAACGGGCCGGCGCGGGCCTCGCTCGAGCTCGTGGCGGGCGCGTCCCCGGGCGCCGCCCCGGCCAACACCGGGCGGCTGTGGTGGAACACCGCCACCAAGACCCTGTTCCAGATCGACGACGCGGGTGTCGCCACGGACCTCGCGGCTGGCGGCGGCGCGGCCTTCGCTGCCCCGACCATCCTCCTTGGCACCGCCGCAGCCGCGGGCGCCGCGGCCACGGTCATCCGGTCGGACGCCACCATCGTCGCCTTCGACGGCACGGTGCCGCTTGGCGTGGACGCCACGGCGGCGGCGGCTGGTGCCGCCACCCTCGCCGCCAAGAATGACCACCGGCACCAGCTGGGCGCGCACGGGGCGGGCCAGCACACCGACATCACGCGGACGATCTGGCTGGGCGCGACCGCCGGGAAGATCGACACGGCGACCCTGGCGACCCTCGGCGCAACCCCGGACATCACGCCCGTGATCGCCTACGCGGACGCCGCCACGCAGGGCGCGATGTGGACGTTCCTGACGCCCTCCGATTGGGCCTCGGGTGCCCTCTCGATCCAGCCGGTCTGGAGCCCTGGCGCGACCGACGCCGTGGCCCACACCGTCCGCTGGGCGTACATCACGAAGCTGGCCGGGGCGGGCACCACGATCACTGCCGCGGGCACGACTGTCACCTGGACCGGCGCGTCCGCAGCGCGGACGGTAGGCGTCGTGGTGTACGACACGATCACGTCCACGACGATCACGCCGGCTGCCGCTGGAGACGTGATCCGGCTCACCGTCCGGAGGGTCGGCGCGGACGCAGCGGACACCTATGTCGGTGTCGTGAACCTCGTTGGGCTTATCGTCACCTACACAGCGAACCAGTAGGGGGCCTCGTGCAGGAAGAAGAAGACACCGTGTCCTCGTCGCCGCCCCCGCCGATCGTGACCGTCGCATCGAGCGCCGACCCGATGCAGATCGTGGCGATCCTGATGAGCCAGCTGACCGAACTCGAGCGGCGCATCGGCGGCAAGATCGACACGAATGCGCAGTCGGCCCTCAAGCGGTGGGACCACCACGCGATCGAACACAGCACGCTGTCCGACGCCGTGGGCGAGCTCAAGCGCCAGTTCGACGATCACGTCCGCGTCGAGCGCGAGGAAGACCTGATCCACGACGCGAGGCTGGCCCCGATGAAGCGACTTGCGCTGCTCGCTGCGAGGGAATGGCGCACCATTGCCATCGCGCTCCTGTTCACCTTCGAGTTCATCCAGCGCAACACCTGAGGGGAGGCCGGCCATGACGTACTCGAGCCTTGCGACGAGGTTCGTCGCGGCCCCCGACAACTGGCCTCGCAACGGGGCGCCGATCCGGGGCATCTTCATCCACCACGCGGAGGGCGGCGGCACCGTCTCGTGGCTGACCCGGAACGACGGCAACAGCAGCCACTACGTCGTCGAGTACGACGGCGACATCGTGGCGATGGTGCATGAGGAGCGGGCCGCGGGATCCATGAACCCGAAGCTGACCCGGACCTCCGACGACGCGCCGTACACGTATCTCGGGTCCACCTGCCGCTACGGCAGGACGGCGCTCAACCGGGTGATGGGCGCCTTCGCCACGAACCCCAACGCGGCCGCGATCGCCATCGAGGTCGAGGGCTTCGCCGCGGTCGGGCCGAACGCCAGGCAGCGCGCGTCGCTGGCCCGGCTGGTGCTGGACATCCGCAAGCGCCACGGACCGCTGGCCTGTCTCGGGCACCGCGACCAGCAGTCCTACAAGGCGTGCCCCGGGCACCACATCCCGTGGGTTGACTACGGTGGTCATGGTGTACGCAGCGAGGCCGTCACCATCGGCGGCATGGAGGACAAGGGCGTGGCAGTCAAGGGATCCAAGGTGCCGGAGGTTCCGACGCAGGTCACGCTGCGGACGGATCCCAAGGACGCCTCCAAGAGCCGGTTCCTGTACGTCTACAGCGACCACCGGGCCGACCCCGGGAACACGCAGCTGAAGCCGAACAGGCCGCTCCTGCTGACCCGGTTCATCGACGCCGACACCTACGCGGTGGCCTACGAGCCCGCGGCCGGCGACACCAACTCGACCTCGATCGAGATGTTCGTCCACAGCGAGGACGTGAAGGCGACCGCCCCGGTCGCCCCGGTCGTCGATCAGACGAAGGTCGACGCGCTCACCGCGGAGCTCGCGGACGCGAGGGCACAGGCGTCCAACTGTGCGACGAAGGCAGCGGCTGCGGTCGAGGAGGCCAAGACGGCGGAACACGCCCTGGTCGACTTCATCGCCAAGTTCGGAGGGTAGGCATGGCAGGTCCGAAGGTCGGCAAGCAGGGCAAGGCGCTGGGGCCGGGACACCTCCCGCGGGGCTACGGGCCCGCGGTCGTCTCGACCAAGGCGAAGAAGCCCGCCAAGAAGAACAGCGTCTACCGGGTCAACTACTACGGCCCGGGCTGGGGCGACGTGACGCCGCTGGGGACGCGAGGATCGAGAGGGGCGAAGCAGAAGTGACCAGCCAGGAGAAGTGGGACAAGCTGCTCGCGGCGGTGAAGTGGCTGCTGGGCGGGCTCGCGGTGATCGCCGTGTTCCTGCTCGCCAACCCGGATCCGGCGTTCGTGCTGCCGCCGATCGTCAAGGTGGCGCTGGGGGCGTTCCTCGCGTTCGCCGCCTACGTCAACCCGGCAACGCTCGTGCGAGCCGCATCCCCGGGCCTCACCGCCCGGGCCAACGCGGAGTCCGGCTACGTGCCGCCTCCGGGAGGTGACTGAACATGCCGACACGCCGCTTCGCGCCCCGCCCGTCTGACGGGGCGCCCGTGCCGATCGAGGGCACCACGCTCTCGGGCACGAACATCCAGACCAAGGCCGGGACGCCGACCGACGCCGACATCGTGGGCGGGGCCGCGGACGGCGACACCGTGATCGACACGGCGACCAGCAAGATTTGGGTCCGCATCGGCGGCACCTGGAAGGCGACCGCCGCCCTCACCTGACGCTGGACATGAAGAAGCCCCGGACCGCCGTCGTCGGTCCGGGGCTTTCGTTTGGGCGGATCAGTGGTCAGCGGTGGTGCACCACACCCGGTCGGAGGAGAACACCCCGCCGTCGTCCTGATGCACGTCGTAGTAGGCCGGGTTCGGATCCCACGGCGAGTTGATCTGGCTGTTCTGCGTGTAGTACCACGCCGTATCGCTGTTCTTGAGGTAGGCCGCGTCCTGCATGTAGATGCGGGCCAGCGGCTCCTTGGTGCCCAGCACGTTCGCCGTGCTGCCGACCTCGCAGCCCCACCACGCCTCACCGACGAGGGTCGGGTTGGTCGCGCTGTGACCGCTGCCGGCGACCGTGATCGTGTCGGAGACGGTCGTGCCGGTCGTGTTGTCCTTGATCGAGTAGTACCAGTACCACGACGGCACGGTCGCGCCGAGGTTCTTGAGCTTGATCGTCAGGGTGTACGAGCGCCCGGCAACCGGGAGGCCCAGCCCTGACACCCACGACGGGTTGACGACCGGCTGGCCCGCCCACGTCGGCGGGATCTGGCACCAGTACGTCTGGTCGACGCCGTTCATGCGGTACTTGCACAGGCCCAGCTGCGGGAAGTTCGTGACGCCGAGGACGGATCCCTGGACCGACACGCCGATGAACGACTTGGACGGGTGGGTGGCGTCGCCGTTGGTGCAGGGCTCGAGCGCCCGGACGACGATGAGGAACCGGGCACCGTCGATGCCGGTCCCGATGTCCACGTTGTTCCGGCGCCACGTATAGCCGTGGGTCGTCGGAGACGTGGTGCAGTCGGTGAGGTAGATGGACGGGACCGACTCGTCAACGATCGGTGCCCTGCCGATGGATGCTGCGACCGTCGATGTGAGCATCGACAGCAGCAGGAGTGCCGCGCCCGTGGACGCGACGAACCTGGACCTCATGGATGGATCTCCTACCCGGAACGAGGGGTCCGGACCCTGCGACGGCACCACGACGGACTGACCGGCCTCGCCCATCCATTATCTCATATCGGGGGTCGGTCAGAACGGCTCGTCGTCGCCCAGCGCGGCCTCCAGATCGGGGTCGATGCCGCCGCCCCGGAGGTAGCTGATGAAGGCCGGGGTCTTGCGGAAGCCCTCGCGCGTCGGGCGGATCAGGCGGAACGACGCCAGCACCCGGAGGCGCATCTTGGCCTCCATGTCGTCCCAGCCCACCACGTCCACGAGTTCGGACTTCTTGAACACGCCGGATCCCCGGAAGAACTCGAGCGCCCGGTCCTTGTTCGTCCACATCTCGGTGTCGCGGTCGATCTCGCCGCGCTCGTCGTCGGTCAGCGACTCGCCCTTGCGCTGCTGCTCGCTGTACTCCCCGTATGCCATCGAACGAGCGTTGTAGACCCGTTCGAGGAACGCCACGACGAACGTGACGTGACTGGCGTCGACAACGATGCGCTCGCCATCGTCCGTCGAGAAGGTTCGGGCGGCGGCTGCCACCGCGAGCCTCGCCAGTTTGAGCCGCTGGTCGGATGGCTCCACGAGGGGGATCGAGGGGTGGTAGCGCCGACCCATGTCTGTCGCGGCTGCGAGGATCGCATCGGTCGCCTCCGGGGTGAACACCACCTGGTCCGCTCGCCGCGACCACGCCCACAGGATCAGCTGCCGCGAGAGGTCCGAACTGTAGCGCGGCTGCTCGGGTGCGTCGTGGCGAACGTTGATCGAGCGGGCAAAGTCCACGTCGCCCGACGCCACGGTGATCGCGAAGTCGAGCCGCCGGATGTCCTCGGGCTTCTTGAACAGTTCCTTGATCGCCAGCACGCCCTGATTGTGCTGGGCGAGGGTGTAGCCGCTGATCGGGTTCGCGAGCCAGATGAGGCGGCAGCGGGCGTTGGTCCGCTCGGTCCGGATCTTGGTGATCTCGGCCACGCCCGACGCCCGCACGTCCGACATGCTCTCGATCTGGCTGGAGTGGAGGCCCTGCGCCTCGTCGATGATGAGCAGCCGCTTGTCGTTGAGCGGGATCCGGCCCCACGACAGGATCCATGTGTCGCCCATCTTCTCCAGCCCGCCCAGCAGGCCGGCGCCGCTGGTGATTTCGCCTTGGATCCGCTCGCCCAGCCCGTAGTGGCGGAGCAGGTTGCTGACCATCTCGCTCTTGCCCTGGCCGCTGTCGCCGATGACCATGCCCTCGACCCAGCCGCGACGGACGTACGCGCCGTTGAAGGTGAACGAGATGACGCTGTGCCACACGAGGTCGTAGGCGATCTGCATGTCGAGCCGGTCGCGGATCTGGTGAACGGACCCGGCGAAGTCGTCGTAGATCGCCGTGAACTGCGCCTCGGGATCCCCGGCGAAGATGCCCAGCGCGGCCCGCTTCTCGGGCGTCATGGCGAAGGCGCTGATGTTGTCCTGCGCGGGCTCGGCCTCCGACAGGAGGTGGACCGTGGCCTGTGTCTTCGGGTTCGGGTGGACGTAGCCGCGCATCCGGTACGAGCGGTTCGGCAGGAGCCCGTGCCCAAGGAAGTAGCCCGTGCGCCCGACGTATTCGGTGTCGCCGCCCTGATCGTTGCGGGTGTCGATCTCCGGGATCAGGCGCAGTTCCTCGACGTTGATCGACTCTTGGATCTCGATCTGCGGGCGGTTGCACGCCTCGATCGCCTTGGACAGCTTCTTGAGCGCCCCGTACTGCTCCTTCGTCGACACGGCGATCAGGGACAGGGCAGCCGGGTCGGACGCCGACAGCGTGACCTCCTTGTGCCCGTTCTCCTCCAGCAGCGGGCAGATGCCGCACAGGCGCTTGTTCGACATGTCGCAGGTCACGGTGAACTTGCGCGGGATCGTGTACGGCGTCATGGCCTTGCCCGACAGCAGCACCGGCAGTTCCTGCCGGATCCCCTGATACGACGCCTCGCTCGCCTTGTGGAGCGGGACCACGACGGCTTCCGGCTCCGCGGTGTCGACGGGGGCGGCGATGAACGGCGTGGCATCGGCGAGGAGCGACCGCAGTTCCTCGGGCGACCGGCCCTGCTCGACGAAGAAGTCGGTCACGTCGCCCTTGGGCGGCAGGTTCGGGATCCGCAGGACCATCGCCGTCGCGCCACTGCTCGACAGGATCCGGGCGATCTTCACGGTGCCCTTCATCCCGGCGTCGTCGTTGTCGTAGACGATCGTCACCCGGCGCTTGTCGAAGTCGCCGGTCAGGCTGGGGTTCCAGATGCCCGCGCCCGACGTGACGGTGAACGTGTTGTCGAAGCCGTGCTGCCTGGCGAGCATCGCGTCCCACTCGCCCTCGACGAGGATCACGTCGTCGGGCAGGTGGTCGCCCGGGAACAGGCGGGTCGTCACGTCCGGACCCGCGCCCGCCATGAGCGACAGCATCTTGCCCTGCTCGCCGGTCGCGTCCCGGAGGTAGCGGCGCACGTTGACCAGCTTGCCCTCGGCGTCACGGATGGGGATCGTTACGCGCTGGCCGTCCCAGCCCAGGTCGTAACGCTCGACCGTCTCGTCCGTGAACCCGCGCTTCTCGTGGAACCAGCGCATGAGGTCCGCGTTGCGCCGGGCAGCCTCCGCCCACGCCTTGACGTTGGCCTCGGTCAGCTTGCCCTTGGTGACGCTCTTGGTCGGGGCAGACGAAGGCGCCGCAGGAGAGGGGGATCCCGCAGCGCCATTCGTCGTCACGCGATCGCGTCTGGTTCCCGGGGCCTCGAGGCCGGCCATTGCCCCGATCATCGCCAGCGCGTCCTTGTAAGACTTGCCGCCCTCCATCAGGAAGTCAATGGGCGAGCCGCCCTTGTCACACGTATGGCATGACCACAGGCCCGACTGCATGTTGACGTTCGCACTCGGGGTCTTGTCGTCGTGGAAGGGGCACCTGATGCGGCGCTCGTTGGGTCCGACCGTTGCTCCAAGTTCAACGCCCTGACCTGCGTAGAAGGCTGCTACGTCCAGACGCTGAAGCGCGTCATCGCGGTACGACACCTCGTTCTCCTGACCGGCTTGAGACGGTGAGGCCGGACCCCTCGCGGGGTCCGGCCCGGACCTCTGATGCTACTCCTGCCGTGGCACGGCTAGAAGGGGTTGTCTCCGCCCGGCTCGTCGGTCGAGTCGTCGGTGGCAGCCTCGGGACTCACGTCGAGCGTGACCCCGGCCAGCTGGCTCGCCCAATGGCGAACCTCGCGGACCAGTTCGTCGGGCGCCCGCTCCACCGGACGGATCCGGGGGGCGAAGTAGGTGCCCTTCTTGCCCTGCTCGCTCGTGGTGGTCGCCTCGAAGATCGTGGCCTGTGCGCCGGGGCGCATGCGGATCATCGAGAACATCTGCTTGCCCTGCTTGGCGCTGGACTTCGCGAACGAGAGGACGATGAGTTCGCCCTCCTCGCTCGATGCGGCGACGTTGTACGTCTCGGTGCAGACGGGCGGCTCGTTGTCGACCCACTGCGCGAGCGGGCACTCGCCGCACGCGATGCCCGGGTTGCCGATGCCCCGCTCCATGTCGTAGGAGCGGCACTTGAGGCCGTCGTTCTCGCCCTTGTCGAACTTGGTGAGCCCGGCTGCGGCGAGGAGCCCGTTGACCACTGGCAGCCGCTCGCTCCGGTAGAGGAACAGCCGCTGCTTGAACGGGAGGATCGGGACGAAGCGGAGCGTCTTCCCGTACGACGACGACGTGAGGACGTTGAAGAACTCGCCGGCAGCGACGCCAAGGCTGGCATCGCTGACCTCCGCGGACTGTGCCTGGAGGATCTTCACGCGGGGCATGATGATGTCGCCGGGGTCGAGCTTCGTCTGCCCGAACGACATGAGACTGCTGTCCTGCGGCGACGCAGGAACCGGCAGATCGGTCACGGTGCTACTCCTTCACGGTTGACGTTGCTGTGTTCAGTCGCGGAAGCACTTGGGGCAGAGCCGCCAGCGCGACCACTTGTGGGGCAGGACATCGCCCGCGGTGAGCGTGTCGTCGATCCTGCCGACCTTCTCTCCGCAGCGCGTCTGCTGCGGCTTGGCGGGAACGTCGCCCCGATGCAGGGTGCGCGTCCCGTACAGGTGGACGAAGGACTCCCCGTAGGGCACCTCCGCCTTGAGATCACCGGCCCACTTGGGCCGCTGGGGCGTCATGCCGGACCTCCCGTGATGGTCCGCTTGCAGGTCGCACAGACCACCATCCGGCGGGCGATGCGGCCACGGGCTGCGATGCCTCCGACGAGGCTGGATCCCTGCCCGGGCTCGTCGACGACGACGATCTTCGCTTCATGCTCGGGCGGGTAGAACTTGCGGCAATGCTCGCAGCGCCACGCCTCGATGGTGATCGAGGATGCCCGCTGGGGCAGGACCGGCCTCTCTACAGCCATTATCTCACCCCTTCGGAGCGGTGTGGCGGATCTTCCGCGAGGTCGTGAAGCCCAGGCCCGGGGGCAGTTCGGACCCGTCCTTGAGGGCTTCGCGGAGCGGGGTCTGGAGGCGCTGGAGGTTCAGCGTCAGGAGCTCGGGAGCCTCGTTCTCGGCCCACGTCATGAGCCGTTCCCGGTCCTCGATCCGGGGCCACGCGAGGTCCGACAGGCTGAACAGCCCGGCGGGCGTGCGGATCGACTGGAGGCCGGCGTTCTCGATGGCGTCGAACAGGGCGGCTTCGGCGATGTCGTACTCGGCCTGATGGCGCTCGTACGTCTGCTTGGCCGCGTCCCGGGCGATCTTGCGCATGTGGTACTCGTCCGCGAGGTCACGGACGTGGCTGGACGGCTCGGCTGCCGGTGCCGGGATCATGGGCAGGGGCTCGGGCGGCGGCTCGCCTTGCGAGTACGGCCCGGTGATGGTGTCGTCAGTCATGGTTGTCGCCTTTCGTCATTCCCATTGCCTCGCGCGCAAGCGATCGGGCAAGATCACCCGTCAGGTCGTCTGCGAGGTTGCGCTTGGTGCGGAGGGCCTTGGCGATCTGCTCGTCCACCGTGCCCTCTGCGATGAGGTGGACGATCGTCACGGTCCCGGTCTGCCCGATGCGGTGCAGCCGGTCCTGGCTCTGTAGGTACTCCTCGAGCGACCAACTCCTCGTGTGATAGACCGCGGTCCGGGCCGCGGTGAGGTTGATGCCGATCCCGCCGGTTCGGGACTGGACGAACAGGCGACCGATGCGGCCGGCCTGGAACTCGTCGATGTAGTGGGCCCGGGCCTTCTCGGGCGTCGGGCCGTAGATGATCGGCAGGGCACCAAGGTGGTAGTCCCGGCTGTACCGCTCCGCGAGGGCTTCAAGCTCCTCGTGGTAGATCCCGAACACGACGACGGGCTCGTCACCGATCTCGTCCATGATCGCGTCCATCTCGGTCTGCTTGGCGTGGTTCTTGAAGCGCATCCACTTGCCCTGCTCGCCCACGAAGCCCGCGGTGATCTGCGTCAGGCGGAGCGTCTGCGTCAGGACGTTGAACGCCTCGATCTCGCCGTTCTCGTACGCGGCCCGCAGTTCGTCGCGCATCGAGGCGTAGGCGTGATGCTGCTCGCTGTCGGGCGGCATCGTGACCACGCGGTCGACGTACACCTTCTCCGGGAGGTCGAGGACATCGGCCTTGAGGATCCGGTAGCTGCGGCTGTCGATCCGGTCGCGGAGTTCCTGCGCCCGGTCGGGCTTGATGCCCGTCACGGCGCCGAACCAGTCGCGGATCAGGTAGCGGTCCATGAACGCGAAGTACGACTTGCCGAACAGGCCCGGCGACACGAACTCGAAGGGCGCCCATGCGTCCTCGGCGGTGTTCGTGATCGGCGTGCCCGTGAGGATGACGCGGTGCTTGGCGCGGAGCTTGAGCAGCGCCTTGGTCCGCAGGGACTTGGGCCCCTTGAACCGGGTGGACTCGTCGACGATCACCACGTCCCACTCGATTGCCTGGAGGGCCTTCGCCATCACGGGGTACGACAGGGCCTCGGTGTTGATGATCGTGTAGCGGCGGGTGCCCAGCTGCGTGATGCGCTTCCGGTACTCGCCCTCCGGGATGACCCACGGGGATCCGCCCGTCGCCATGTCGATCTCGCGACCCCAGTTGCGCTTGACCGTGTTCGGGGCGATGACGAGGACGCGGATGGGCATGGCCCCGGACCCGTGCGGGAGGGGCGTCGTCATCAGCGACTCGCAGAACGCGATCGCGCCCAGCGTCTTGCCAAGGCCCATCTCCCACAGCAGGGCACCGCCGCCCAGCGAGCGGAGGAACGCGAGGCCGGCACGCTGGTGGGCGTAGGGCTGGACAGCGAGCGGCCACTCGATGTCCGGGGCGTCACCCGCTGCGCGGACCGCGTGGGCGACCTTCGCCGCGTTGTACGACTTGTTCAGCGAGTCCCGCACGTCGGGCGTCATGAGCAGACCGTGGCCGCGGGCGGCAAGGTCCGTCTTGAGCTTCATCACGCTGTCGGGGTTGTCGGGGATGACCCACAGGTGCGTGGATCCGATGTACCTGCGACCAGGCACGTCCTTGACGATCGAGCGGACCACTTCGTCGTAGGGGAAGGACACGGCGAGTTCGCCGGATCCGGGGTCGCGATAGCGGGCGAGGGTGACATTCATGACCGGCCTCCAAGACTACGAGTCACCCGCAAGCGGGAGGAGGCCGGTCAGGGACTCTACCGCTTGCGGGTTCCTCGGATTGTAGGGCCGTCACGCCGGGGCTGTCGAGGCCTCCGGAGCCGTACCCTCAGACTGCTGTGCCTCGGCGTCCCGAAGCACCGCCATGACGCGCTCGAACTCCGCCCCGGTCGGGTTCATCCGGCCACTCTCGAGGTGCGACAGCGTTCCGCTGTTGATCCCGGTTCGGCGGGCGAGCTCCTTGAGGGAGATCCCCAGCCGAACGCGCTCAGGGCCCCAGGCCCCACCTTTGGTTCGGAGCGGTTGCGGAGTTCGGTTCGTCATACCTCCATCATACCATAGCGGTTGCAGCCCCTATGGTAGACTGGTGGTGGGCCGGTCGGACCTCCCGCTGTCATGGGCGACAGTGGTCCCCCCCGGCCGGCCCTCCTCGTCAGGAGAACCGATGGCCTGTCTCGGCGGAACGCGCGACGAACCGAAGCCGTGGATCCACTACCGATCCGGCGAGGAGCCCACGCGCGTCGAGGGTCGCATCTGCGTGGGCAACCCGAAGCGGTACAACAACCCCCACACGTCGAGGCGCGGGTGCGCAGAGTGCCCAGCGTTCCGCGGCCTCCGGTGGGACGGCAAGGTGGCGAACGGGCTGAACATCATCGACGAGCCCGTGGGCCTGACGATCGAGGAGGCGAAGCGGTACGACGAGGCGATGGACGCGCTCGCGTTCGAGGACGAGTTCGACCTGCTGGGCGCGTTCCTCGCCCGACAGGAGCGCGAGCTAGTCCAGCACGAGGACGGGACGCACACGGTCATGGTCGGGATCGGGGACCGGGGGCTGCGCCGCATCGGGGATCCCGGCGCGCTCGATCGCCACGCGGAGAAGATGCGTGCCTGGCGTGAGGGCCACCCCGGATCCGACAAGCGGAAGCGGCCCTCTCGAGCCGCCTACCAGCGTGAGCGGCGCGCACGAATGAAACCCGTAGGGACTGGCATTACGACCGGCTCTATCGGGAAGGAAAGTGATGAGGCCGGCAATGCTTGACGTGAAGTTCCCCCGGCTGGGCGCGCGTACGTGATGGCAGTCCCTACGGGTTTCACAAGGAGGCCGATGACATGACCGAAGCCGCGGCGACCGCGGCAGCGAAGACCGACGTCGAAGATCTCGCGGAACGAGTGGCGAGAGGAATGAACTGGCTCTCTGAACATGATCCAGATGGTTCCTACCACCACTGGTTCGGTGCTGGGCTGCTTCCGATGTCGCCGATGCCGGCCCAATCGCCGGAACGGATCGCTGCCTGGAAGGAATACCACCGCCAGCGCACCCGCTGGGAGCGGATGTTCGCTGACCTCGAGCGACTGGAGAGGAAGGCCAAGGCATGAGCAAGGGCGAACGGACCGACTGCGGGTGCAGCTGCGGCTGTCGCTGCTCCCGCGACGTGAGCGCCGAGCGGTGCTGGATGTGCAAGCGCGACATTCACAAGGGGCGACGATGAAGAAGAACAGGGCGCTGTGCCTGTCGACGGTCCTGTCCGGGCCGCGGGCGGGCCTCCGCTGCGGCAACTTCGCGACCTGCGTCATCGTCGTCATGAACACGGCGGAGCCGTGCTGCGGGACGCACGCCCGGGCCTACCTGCCGACCGCCCTCGCGCGGCTGGCGTACTACGACGAGAGGAGCCGAAGCTGGCCGTGACACCGAAGAAGCCGCTGGCGGATCCCGAGTTCGCCGCCCGGATGGCGGCGCTCGCCGCCGAGAACCACGAGAAGTTCCTCAACCGCCCGCCCGGCGACGGCGTGATCGGCGTCGATGCGGTCCAGCGCAACCTTGGGCCGAACGACTACCCGCCCGTCGTCCGTCTCGTATCGAACTTCAAGCCGACGAAGCGCCCATGATTGGTGCATGCCGGACCGCAAGCCCGAGTCGAAGTGGAGCCGTGCGGATCCGGAGCGACGAGCGGAGGCGATCGCCGAGTACCGGCGAACGTACCGGGCGCCGGCCCGGGTCGTGCTGCCGCCGCTGTCGCGTTATCAGGCGCTCGACGAGGACCGGCAGCAGCAGCGGGCGCTGATGGAGCTCGAGGCCCGGAGGATCGGGAAGGTGAAGGCGAAGGCCAGGTACGACGAGTGGGAGCGAGCCGAGCGGCGATGGATCAGCGCAACACTGAGGGGACTCGATGAGACTTGAGGACGCACTCGACGGGCTGTCCGCGCGGGAGATCGAGGCGCTGCGGGCGAAGATCGACAAGCGCCTCCAGGCGTGCGTGCTGTGCGACAACGACGGCGCGATCCCGGTCCATTGCACGATGAGGCGCAAGGGCGCGCGCTTCACGCTCCTGATGTGCGTCCCGTGCATCGAGCGCCACCGGCTGCCCGAACTGAGGAGCGAGGAATGACGAAGGGCCCGAGCGAGGCGATGTTCCGCGCCGCGCTGAACGAGGTGGACATCGAGCCGCTGTTCGCGCACAAGCTGGCCGACGACGCCCGCAACTGGAAGCCCGCCGACTACCTGGTCTGGTTCCGGACCGGCGACGGCCCGGCGAGCAGCGCGTGGTTCGAGGTGAAGGAGACGCCGAACAAGGGCGCGTTCCCGATGGCCGACATCCGGCCGTCGCAGCTGCGCGGGATCGACACGGCCCGGGCGCTCCACCTGCCGTACTTCCTCGCGATCCGCTGGAAGCCGGACGGCCTGTGGTCGATCGTCGACGCGGTGCGGCTGATGGACTGGTGGACCGACGACCGGGTGGCCGCGGCGCCGGCGGCGTTGAACACCAGCGTCTCCCGCGACCTGCTCGAGAGCCGGTTCGGCGTATCGTCCACCAAGGGCCAGCTGCCCAGCATCGTGAAGGCCGCGCTGAACGAGGGACTGTGATGCCGATCGTCGAGAAGCTGATGGACAGCCTCGTCGCCCGCTACGGGAAGGACAAGGGCGAGACGGTCTACTACGCGATGGAGGCCGAGGCGTCCGGCCCGTTCGGCAAGGGCAACAAGCACCACGCCGAACACCTGGCGTGGGCCGAGAAGCACGGCGTCCGTCCGATCACCAGCAAAAAGCCCCGGACCTCCGCGAAGCGGAAGCCCGGGGCGAAGCGGGCCTAGCGGCGGATCAGACCCCGGATGATCGGGATCACCAGCGCGAGGATGAGCGTGAAGGTGATGAGCCGTTCCACGAGGGTCACAGCCGGGACGCCTTCTCGTTCTCGTTGAACCACCAGACGGCGAGGCCGCAGATGACCAGCGAGGGCCACGGGCCGTCCGTGACCATCGCCACGGCGATCCCGATGAGGAACAGGACACCGGGGCCGGCGACGGTCCTCATCCGTCGATCCCGCGGTCGGGGCCTTCCTCGCCACTGAGGTCGCGGAGGCCCGGGTCGAAGCCCGCCTTCTCGATCTCGTCGGCGTTCGCGAGGGCCCAGGTCCACTCGTAGCCGCCGATGCAGTAGCGCGGATCCGGCGACCACAGGGTCGTTGGCTCGATCAGGCGCCGGACGTAGTGGTACGCCTCGTCGCCGTGCTGCGGCTCGCAGTCCCAGCTGAACTGGACGAGCGTGTCGCCCTCCCACAGGAAGCGGTCGGCCTCGACGTAGCCCGGAGCGTTGTCGCGGATCACGTCGGCGACGACGCGCTCCGCGGTCGCCTTGTCGAACAGCGGGAAGGCGACAAAGCCGTTCCACCGCTGGATGTCGCCGGTCCGGGTGTCCATGCCCATGAGGCACGGGTACACGTCCTCGCCGTCGATCGTCACGTAGCCAGGCATGGGCGCGATGGGCCCATGCACGTTGTCGAGGAGGGTGTGACCGGCGATCACGTCGCCGGGCTGGATGTTCGTCATTGACCGGGCCTCCGGGGAGGGCCGAAGCCCTCCCCCTTGTGCGGCTGTCACGCCGCGTCTTCGTCCTCGTCTTCGTCCGTCTCCACGTCGTCGAACGACGCGAGCGGACCGACGGGGCTGGACTTGGGCACCCGCTTGGTGCGGAGCGCGATGGCTGCGCCGGACCACCGGCAGTCGTCGGTGTAGCCGCAGGTCACGTCGCCGTCGATGACCGACGAGACGCTTTCCTCGCTGCACGCGGGGCAGATGAACGACACCTTGGGCGCCTTGGCGACGGCCTTCTCGTGCGCCTTGGCCTTGGCTGCCTTGTCAGCTGCGCGGGCCTTGGACTCCGCGTCCCACGCTGCCTGACGGATGACCTGCTGGCACCTGTTGCAGGGGCAGGGCGTGACCTTGGCGACCGCCGCGTCGAGGTGCTTCACGGCGTCCACGCGGTCGTGCTGCTCCAGGCGCTCGCGCCGGTACGAGTCGAACGAGTTGCTGCGCACGGCCTCGCGGTTGATGAGCGCCTGTTCCGCCACCGCGAGTGCGATGTCTTCGACGGACGGGCGCTGGCTCGCGGCCTCGTACGCGGCCTTCTTGGCGTCCTTCCAGCGCGCCCGGGCCTCGCGGCCGCGCTTCTCTGCGGCGAGCGCGAGCCGGTCGAGCCGGTCGAGTTCCTTGACGGTGGCCGGCGTGACGTACTTCGTCTTCGCGGCCACGCCCTTGAACGTGCCGGGCATGCCGCTGTTGCCGAACGACACCTTCTCGTTGCCCTCGATGAGGGCCTTGGCGAGCGAGAACGCCCGCTTCGCGCCTTTCAGCGCCTCCGATCCGGACCAGCCCAGGTGGAACGCGGCGAGCCCGTCACGGCGCACCTCGTACTCGTTCTGCGGCTGGGCCTTGATGACCGGGCGCTTGGCGTACTTCGCCGTCGCCCGCCTGACCTTCGCCTGTGCGTTGGCGATGAGCGTGTCGCGCTGCGCGAACTGCTCGTCGAACGCCTTGATCTCCGCGTCCACCGCGGCGAGGCGCGCCCGCGCCTCCTGTACGGCCTTGCTTGCCATGACCGGCCTCCTTTCGAGAGGGCTACTGGACCGTCAGCGGGTCCGGGTCGAGGGCGACATCGCCCGTGAGCGCCTTCTTGGCATCGACACAGGCGTCGATGATCGTGTCGAGGACGGCCCACTGCTCGTCGGGCGTCCCGTTCAGGAACAGGTCGAGCGTGATCGCGTCGGCGTGGGGCGTCGCCACCATGCCGTCGTCCGACGCTTCGGAGAACGCCAGCTGGACGTGCGCGGCGCCCATGACGAGGTGTCCGTGCGCCCGTGTCGCGTCGGACTCGAGGACGTGGATGCTGATGGTCTGGATCATCGCCGGGTTCCCTTTCGAGCCTGATGGCTCCTGCGGTACGCCTTCTCGCTCTCCGTCGCCGGGCCGAACACCTCGACGAGCAGCGCGGTGAGGATGAGGAAGATGGACATCGCGATCCACGACGGATCCGATGACTTGACGGCCCCGATGGCGGCGACGATCCCGAACACGGACAGGATCAGCACCGCGTCGTGGCGGTTCATCGCGGGCCTTCCGGCGAGCCGGTGCCAGGCGTGTGTGCCCGCGTCGGATCGTTGAAGAACCACGCTTCGAGGTCGCGCGGGTGGACACGGAAGCCCACCTGCGGGTTGCCGCCCGGGAACCACGCGGGGATCTTCCCGTCGTGGATCGCGGTCAGCAGCGTCTTCTTGTCCAGCCCGATGAGCCGGACGGCTGCGGCCATCCCGATCCCCCGCATGTGCGGGTCGTCGGCGGCGATGGGTGCGGGCGCAATGACGCCCGTGAGGTCCGGCGTGCCGGCCATGTGCGTACCTCCTGTGTGCGATCGAGCAGGGCGCTCGCGGAGGAGGGCGGGTGATGCGTGGCACCCGCCCCCGACCGTGAGGGCCTAGACCGTCGCGGGGACCATGAACTCTGCGCGGATCCACTCCAGCGCGCGGTCCTTGATCTCAGCTGCGGGGCCTTCGGTGATGGACCGGAACCGCCGGTCAGCGGCAACCTCCGCGGTGGTGTCTGCGCCGATGCGCAGCGGGCGGTGATGGTCGGCGTACTCGACCGCCGCCTGATACAGGCGGTACGGGGACTCGGGCACGCCCACGAGCGTCTTGCTGTTGCGGTACAGGTCGAGCATCGTCTCGCGGGCCTCCGCCCGGTTGGCGAGTGCGCGCTTGCCGACGACCGCGGTGTCGTCGCCGTTGGGCGTCGGGTCCGGGATCACGTACTCCGTGAAGCCGCGCAGGACGCCCACCTTCTTGTCAGCCGCGTTGCGACCGTTGACGAGCGGGAGCCCGTTGAGCTCCGTCATGAGGGCGACGTGCGCCTTGGCTGTGACCTCCGCGAGCGCCAGCACCTTCTGCGCCTCGCGCACCTGGCCCGCGACATCGCCCTTGTGGACGATGCGGGCGAGCAGCCCGTTGGCGGCGGCGTAGGCGTTCGCCATGTTGAGCATGTTCTGGCACTCGACCCGGTTGTTCCACAGGCCGGCGTGCATGGCACCCGTGCCGTCGTGGGTCCAGTCGCCGTACAGGAACGACTCCTGCCGGGACGGGTCGCGCTTGACCTTGAGGTCGTTCCCGAACACGCGGGTGAGGTCGATCGACGCGAAGCCACGGGCGCCCTTCGCGCCCAGCAGCCCGCTCGTGACGAACCCGGCCTTCGCGCGCTGCTCGCCCACGAGGGTGATGACGGCCTCGAGGACGCCCAGCGCATCCTCATCGGTCAGCTTCTCGTATTCGGGCGTGACGTAGCCCATCGGGGACGTGTCGCCCTTGCGCACCGTGGCGCGCATCGTCTCGTCTTCGACCCAGCGCCCGCCGACGCGGATCGCGACGGGTACGAGGATCACGGGCCGCTGGAACGCGGGGACCGCCTTGATGACCTGACGCGCGGTCCGCGCGCCGGGGGTGACGGTGCCCAGGCCATGCCACGCGGGCTTGTCCGCGTACCACGCCTGATCCGTGCCGTCGATGCGTGCGATGTTGTGAGCCATGACCGGCCTCCTGTGAGAGTGGGGGGAGCGGCGGGGTGCCGCTCCCGATGTCTACCTACAGTATACCACGGTCCGGATCGGTCACTACCACGCGGCAGCGGAGCGGATCAGGGCCTTTTCAGTGAGGCCACGCGGCGCCGTCGCGCCGATGGCAAGGGCGATGATGACGACGCGGCACTGGTGGATCGCCGCGTAGTCGCGGGCCGTCTCGCGGACGGTTTCGTAGTCGCCGTTCTCGAGCGGCAGCCACGAGTCGGATCCGGGCTTGGACTCCCGGAAGGCGTGGAAGGTGAGAGCGCGTGTCCTCGCGCCTGGCAGGTAGCCAGCTTTGTCGAGTGCCATGACCGGCCTCATGTAGCGGTTGGGGCAAGTCGCCCCGGTGGGCGCAGGGGTCCAGACCTGCGCCCACCGGGAGGGCGTGCCTCCCGGTTGCCTAGCGGTGAAGGTTGCAGTCGTGCCCGTCGTCGACCGGCGGCGGTGAGACGTGGCCCCGGACCTGCCCGGCGCATCGCTCGATGCACCATGCGCACAGCCCGTGGGTGTAGACCTGCGGGGAGCCGCAGCACTCGCAGGTGCCCGGCCCGCCCATGAGGTCATTGTCGGCCTCGCGGGCGATCAGCGTGCCCTCGATGTAGAGCTCCGACTGCCATGCGTGGCAGAACCGGCACTCCCACACGCCCTCGCGGTAGGCGTTCTCGCCCACCCGGTCGAACGAATGGCCTTGGATCGCGGTCACGTACTCGCCCGTGTCCGGGTCGCGCTGCGGGATGGACGGGCGAGCGGGGCAGTAGCCCTCGCGCCCGATGTCGATGATCGACACGATGGGGTAGGGCACGGAGTCGCCGGCCTCGAAGGCAGCCCCGCGCAGGTCGAACGTGGCCCACAGGGTCGGGACGAACGGGGAGCGGTCGCGCAGGGCCCACGAGGCCCAGGTCCGAACGGCGTACATGTCAAGCCTCCAGCATGATGGCGCGGCGGTGAGTGTGGACGGTGATCGACTCGCGGCAGGTGCCGCATGCGAGGGTGCAGGTGGCGACCTCGAGCCAGCGGTCGGCAGGGTCGGGCGACCAGTCCCGATCGGCGTCGTCGTCGCACCAGTCGTCCCACGGGGCGAGTGCGCCGATGCCGTTGCCCTCGCGGTCCCGCGCAGCTTCGGGCGGGAAGTCGAGAACCTTGGGCGCGAACGGGTGCGTCGTCGGTCCCCAGCGGTGGACCTCGCCGCGCACCGATCCGCGGTGCGGTGCGGCCTCGCCGCAGGTGCGGCAGACCACCTCATGCCCGAACCGTTCGAGCGTGCAGCCGGGACAATGCGTGTCGGCCTCATACGTGTAGGCGACCGGGTTCCTCATGACGTGCCCCCTTTCGGAGCGTGCGGGGTCAGGCCCCGCTTGCAGGTGCGCACGGTCCCGCCGCCATCCTTGAGCCAGAACAGGCGGGTCGCGCTGTACTTGACGACGCGGCCGCAGACCGCGCAGGGGATCGTGTAGGCGTCGGGCGGGTCGATCGGCAGGTTCATGACAGCCTCCGGGACGGGTGGACGGGCAGGGACTGCGCGAGGTTGTTCGCGAGGCGGCATGCCTCCGCGAGCCGGGTGCGAGCCGCCGCGCAGGTGGCGCAGGTGTCGGGCGACGGGGCGACCGTCGGGTGCGCAGCGGTGAGCGCCGCATGCTCGCGGATCGCCGCGCCGTAGACGTGCGAGCGGCGGTCGACGCGCTTGACCGCGCGGCGGTACAGGGTGCCGACAGGGGTGTTCGTGGGCGTGGTCATCACAGCCTCCCGGTGAGTGCGAGCAGGGGTAGCAGGATCACGGCAAGGCCGGTCCCGATGATCGCGAACGCGAGGGCGAGGACGCCCAGCACCTCCGCGTACAGGCGCAGCGTGTCCATCACGCCGCCTCACGGGCAGCGGCGGCGGCCTCATCCGCCGCGCGCTGTGCGTCGATGTCCGCGAGCCGCGCCATGAGGGCGCGGGAGTCCGCGAGCGCAGCGGCCTCGAGCGAGGCGCGCCGATCCTTCGCGCGCTGGAGGCGCATGAGGACAGCGGACTGCCGGCCCCGGTACGCGCGGACGGCCTCATCGAGGTCGCCGAGGTCGCACTCGCGCAGCACCTCGCCGTCGTCGCCCTCGCGATGCCACCGGCCACGGGCGTACCAACGGTGCGCGGAGGCGGGCAGGATCGCGGTGAGCAGCACCGACTGGAACCCTCGCCGGGTGCGAACGGGCGGTGTCGCGACTCGCCGCCACACGCGACCGCAAGCGGCGCATTCAACGGCGGCGAACCTGTCGGCCTCGCGTCCCCGCAGGTCGACCGTGATCCGGACGACGCCCCATCGCCCCGCGCAGCGGCGGGCGAGGCACCGGCCTCGCACGGTTGCGAGGTCGAGCGTGTACGGGGCGAGTCCGGCCCGCGCAGCAGCTGCCGCGCGTGCCTGGGCACGGTCGAGGTCGGGAAGGCTGGCCGGCCTCCGCCGCGCGGCGGGACCGGCATCGCCGGGTGGCGCGCATCGGCGCCCATAGACGGCTGTCATGGCTGGACCTCCAGACAGGGTGCGACTAGGTGTCGCGCCTCGCGGATCGCCCGAAGGGGGGGAGTCGGGCGATCCGCCGGGCGCGAGGCCCGGTATTCGATTGGACGGCGGCGCGCGGCGGCTACGCGGCCTTGGCCTCGCGGCGCGCGGCCTTGGCATCGAACCGCTGTGCGAGCGCCACGATCAGCGCGGCGAGCGACACGGGGTCCGTCTCTGCGAGGCCCGCAGCGGCGCTGTGCACGATGTCGTCGACCGTGCGACCGCGAATGTTCGCAGCCGCCTCCGCGACCTGTGCGGGCGTGGGGGTGAGGTTCGCGTGGGGAGTAGGCATGACCGGCCTCCTGCTCGCGAGGGTCGAACGGCTAGTGTGCCGTTCGGCACTCGCCTCAGGGGGCGAATACGCATTGTCCGGTTGTCCCTCCCCCCTCCCGGCAGTCACGCGGCGGAGTGGGGATCGGCGAGCATACGAACCCAGGGACCACGAATGTCGGACTGACCGGCCTCGCGTGGTGCCCCGTTCGGTACGTGACTCGCGCAGTGCGAGCCCTCGCCGGATGACGGTGCGGTGCGTATTCGTCATGAGGGACGGCCTATCGAGGCTTGACCGCGCGAAGCGCGCAGCGGCTATCGTCCATCGCCGCCCGTACCGGGCATTCTCACCAACGGTGCCCGCACGGGATCGCGGACCGTTCGGCGTGCATCGACACGCTCTGCCGTGCGCATAGACGGGTGGACCGTCACGGCGCCATGTAGGCGGACGCGGTGGGCCAATGCATACCGAACGCGCAGCTTTCATCAGGCCGCAAACGCGCACTGTGCGCGCCGACTGCCGCCGACTCTGCCGCCGCGCGTCCAAGCATCGGATCGCGAGGCCATATGTAGCGGGGACCGGTACGCGGGTGAGGCGACCGGCTCGCGTCCCCGGATCGACTGTCGATCCGGTGATGGACGTACCGTAGGGCACCGGATGTTGCGGCAGCATAAACGGCTGAGCGTGGGAGCATTACATCCGCATATCACCGACCAGAGGCTGTCGCCTAGAGGATCGGGCGCGCGCCTGGGCGCGCGTGCGCGCGATCCCTACCGCGCGGGACCGAGGGCACGCCGTTACGATCCGGGCCGACGGGCCGACATCGTAACGGTCTAGGCTGTCTAGACAGGTCGACTCACCCGCGTCCCCCATGTCGGGCGTATCGGCTCACAGGTCCGCTGGATGACAAGGTGCCTTGCATCCGAATGACAAGGCACCTTGTCACTAGGTGGCAAGCGACCCTGCCCCCCGGTCGCAAGGCACCCTGCTCGCGAGTGACAAGTGACCCTGCCGCCGCGACGCAAGGAACCTTGAGGCCCCCACCCCCGGCAGCCCTACGCCGGGGGCCGCGCGGGCGCGGTCTGAGGCGCCTTGAAATCATGGGGCCCCATAGGAAGGAGTCCCGTTCCATGCCAACCCCACTAGACAGATGACCTGAGCGGGCACACAGTAGAAAGCGATCTCGATCTCCAAGGAAGAAGGGCCCCTATATGCCTTCTCGGCCGCAGGCCAACCCCAGTCATATGACCGTCGCTGTCAACTGGCTGCGCCGGCACCCCTTCACGGTCCTGTTCCTGGCGCTCGTGGTCACGATCCTGCTCTACCACGTTGGGGCCCTTCACCCCGCGGACTGGTGGGGCGATGGCATGGAGGTCCGGCGATGACACACACAGAGGTTCCGGAGGCGACGGAGGTCGATCCGCCCAAGGCGCCCAAGAACCTGCCGGGCGGCAAGACGCCCGACCAGCTGCGCAGCGAGGTCGAGAAGGTGGGCGAGGTGATCCACCCGGACGGCCACGGCGAGGACATCCTGCGGGACTTCCCGCAGTCGGACGGCGACGAGGCGGTCATGGTGGAGGTCGCGGTCCTGCTGCGCCAGGTCATCGCGCTCTCGGGCGGCACGGGTCGGGCACCCTCCCGGCGGGCCGCGCTCATTCGGACCAAGGCAGAGGAGGCGCTGCTCTACGCGCTGTCCGGCCACCTGACGGGAGTCGACTGACCATGAACGCACCCAACTGGCTGTGGTTCCTCATCGCGCTGCTCGTGATCCTCGCGGTGCTGTACCTCGTGGGGATCCGGGTCAACGTCGGATGACCACGAGCCTCCGCCGCCGCCGCGAGCTCGAGGAGGAGCGACAGCGCATCGCGGAGTACGAGGCCGATGGCTTCGTGCCCTACGGCGCGTGGCGGTCGGCGGAGGCTCGACTCGACTCGATGGAGCATGCGATGCGGGCGAAGATCAGGGTCGGGGCCACGATCACGACGATCACGCGCAGGACGCCCCTGCCCGCGTGGGCGCGATGAGCGTTGCCCGCAGGACGCGAGCGGTCGCCGGGGCGAAGCGCGACGTGGAGCTGCTGTGGTTCATCGTCGCCGCGGGGTCGGTGGTCGCCCTGACGGCGGGGGCCTACTACGAGGTCATGCCAGCGATGATCGTTGGCAGCCTCGGCCTCGGTGTCATGCTGGGCCGGCAGTCGGTCAACGCGGACCGGGCATACCTGGAGGGGTTCAGCGATGGGATCGTCTACGAGGCGGGAGCCGTGGATCCCGGACCTCCCGGACAACGAGGCAGCGATCGCGGACACGATGCGCGAGTACCAGTCAGCCCTTGGGCTGATGACCCTGCCGCAGCTGATGGCACAGGCGGCGCAGATCGCGGAGGCCCAGCAGCGACTGTCCGGGTCAACCCTCTCGACGACGCTGCTGGAGGCGCGGACCAACGAGTACCTGTCGGCGGTGGACCGCGCTATCCCGCGTTCACGCTCGACGGCACTCCCGCAGGACTCGGGGAGGGGCCGCGCCTCGGTGGCCTCCCAGCAGTCCCGACCGTCCCTGCTGCCAAGCCCACCAAGGGCCCAATCACCGCGCGCGTACGCAACCGCAAGGCGGATCGCGGCGCTCCAGGTGCGTAACGAGATGCGAGAGCGAGGGATCGAGTAATGGGCCAGCGGACGATCCAGACCCACGGCGTCCTCACCCTGATCCGGGTCGACCCGGCGCCCAACGGCGTCGGCAGCGATCCCCGGGTGTGGGTCGAGGGCCAGATCCAGGACACGAACGGCAACGTCGTCGAGCAGGTGAGCGAAGACCTGTACCCGCAGCTGACCGCGGCGCAGAAGACGGCGGTCGGCAACCTCATCGCCAAGGTCACGGCGCGCCTCGCGGTGCTGGCCGGTGACTGAGCGGGGGCACCAGCTGCCGGGCGGGGGCCTGACCCTCACCGCCCACCAGCGCGCCCACCTCGCCAACCGGGTCATGCTCCAGAAGCCCACCGGCATGAACGAGCGCGAGATCACCGCATGGCGGCGCGGGCTGGAGCAGACGTTCAACGGGATCCCCGGCGACGTGCTGTTCACGCTCGACGCCCTGCGCCTCCTCGCGGAGCAGGGCAACAAGGTCGCCGCGGACCTGTTCGACCGCGAGAGCGACCGGCTGGGCTTCACGCGCGCCCGCCACTACCTCCCCGGCGACTGACGATGGGCGTCCAAGCGGGACAGGGGCCGTGTTCGATCTGCCAGTCGATGACCCCGATGGACCTGCTCGAGCTCGACGCGCTCCTGGCCGATCCCGCCGCGTGGCCCGCGAGCGTGTGGGGCCTGTTCAACCCGCCCAAGGGCGGGCTGCCCGCGTCCTATCGCCGCTTCGGGGCACAGCGCGTCGGGCGCGAGTGGCTGGACGCGCACGGCTACGAGCGCGTGACCAACGGGACGCTGCGCCGGCACATCAGGTACGACGTGCCCCATGTGGCCCGGGACGTGGCGGAACTGGTCGGCCTCGGCCTCATCACCAAGGCGGGGACGCAGACCCGGATCCCGACCAGCCCGACCCTCGACGCCGGGGCGTTCGTGTCCTACTTCAACGCCGGGATCCAGATGGGCAGCGCCGCCCAGCGGCTGCTCGCGGAGCGGATCAACGCGGCCATCGACGCGGGCGAGGAACCCGACGTGAAACTGGTGATGAAGCTGGCCGACATGGGCGCGGCGTTCGCCCGCAGCCAGGCATCGCTGATGGCGAAGGGGCTCAAGTTCAACGGCGACGAGGAGGACGAGGACGATGCGTTCCGCGGACCGGCTGACGACCTCCCCAGCCAGCGGATGGGCCACAGCCGGGTGCGCAACGTCAACGGCGAGCGGCGCCCGGTCGCGGACAGCGGCCCAGCGGACCGCGCGAAGTTCAACGAGCGGTCGCGGCTCGAAGGTGGCGAGGGTCTTTGACGTGCCGCGGGGGCGGAGGCCGGCGCTGCCGGAAGACCTTGATGCCGATGCATCGCCGCCGCCCGACGCCATTCACTGCGACATGTGCCTCGTCGGCAGCCACCGCACCAAGATCCTCCAGTTCGGCCTCACCCGGCGCGAGCATGTCGGGGGCCGGGTGACGACGCGCGGCGCGGGCGCGATCCGCCTGTGCATGGACTGCTGGGCGCACGGCCCCAAGCGGCGCATGAGGCGGCACCGATGCCCCAGCCGCTGAACCGCCGCGCCCCGTCCAAGACGGCGCAGCTGATCGCCGCCTGTCGCGACGACTTCCCGCGCCTCTGCTACGACGGCTTCGGGATCATGCTGTCCGACGAGCAGATCGAGGCCCACGACCAGATCGGCGTCCCGGGGCCGCGCCAGAAGGGCGAGGCCAAGTCCAACTGGCTGTCGGGCGGCACCCGGTCGGGCAAGACGGTGTGGGGCTCGCTGACCCATTTCGACGCGAACCTCTACAAGCGGGGCGTCGATGTCACCGACTCGACGTTCTGGCGCAACTACGACTACGGCACCCTGCACATCGCGCCGACCGACGAACTGGCGCTGCGGCTGTGGGCCATCGCTGACTCCATCTCCAAGGGCAGCAACGACGCCCAATACGACCGCAAGGCCAGGCAGTCGCGCGGCGGCGCGCTGCTCAACAAGATGACGGTCGGCAAGCAGGGCCGGTGGGGGATCATCCGCTACGTCACGGGCGGGCACACCGACTTCCGGTCGAGCGAGGGCAAGGCCACCCGGCTGGAGGGCGGGCAGTGGTGGTGGTGTACGTGGGACGAGTGGGCGTCCCAGCCCGACCGCGAGATCGAGTTCGTCCGCAAGGACGTGCTGCTGGCCCGCCTCCGCGACCACGACGGGAAGCTGTGCGCGATGGCGTGGCCGAAGGCGGAGACGGAGCATCACCTGATCGAGGTCATCCGGGCCATCGAGTCGGGCGAAGACCTGGACTCCAAGGTCGTCTACATGTCCGCGGAGTCGGCGTTCTTCACCAACGCCAGCGCGCTCGAGGTCGAGAAGCGCCAGAAGGACAAGGCCAGCTACTCGCGCACGGTGCTGGGGAGGCCGGCTGGCGGCGCGGCGGTCGAGTTCAAGCCGCACATGCTGACCAACATGTTCGACCACTCGCTGCGGATGCGGGTGCCGCGCGAGTCCGGGTTCGCCTACCTCTCGACGTTCGACATCGGGCTCGCCCACGACCCCACGGTCGGGCTGACGTTCCGGATCCCCATCGTCGGCGGCAAGCGCGTCGTGACCCCGGACCACAAGGCGCGGATCGTCAACACGGTCTACCTCCCCGGTGGCGACGACCTGACCCCGGACACGATCACCTACGAGATCGGCAGGGAGCAGGCGTTCTACCGCAGCCAGGTCGCCATCGACGCGACCGGCATGGGTGGGCTGATGGCGTTCCGGCAGGTCAAGGACATGAACCCGCGGCCGCTCGCCTTCTCGTCGCGGAGCAACGACCGCATCTACGGCAACATGCGCCTCGCCGCGATCACCAACGCGCTCGACGTGCTGGAGTGGGGCAAGCCGGAACCGGAGCTCGACCCGGAGGGCCTGATCCCGTGGGGCCTCATCGAGGCACCGTGGATCGTGCGCCTCAACGACCAGATGCTGTGGTTCGACCGGGACGAGGAACGGCCCGACGATTGGGTGTGGGCGTTCAACATCGGGTGCTGGTATATCCGGCGGTTCTGGGCACAGGGCGTCCCGGGCAAGCGGAGCGCGAGTGCCGGCGCCCCGCAATCGTTCGATGTGCGTGATCGCGGCGACCCTGATGCTGGTATCGTCCGCAAGCGGAAGCGCGGTCGCCTGATCTCGATGGAGTCACCAGTCGAGATCAACGACGGCCAGGTGTTCATCCGCGACGGCAAGCGGTACGTCCCGCCCGGCCTTCGCCGCAGGTGAGGGGTCACAGGGAATGAGCGCATACACCGCGGAGCGGACCGAGGTTCCCGTCTCGATCGCCAACGGCGGCACGGCGTCGGCGGAGGTCAACGTCGGGAAGGGCCGCGTCGTCGGGATCAAGATGCCGGCCGCGTGGACGGCGGGCAACATCACCTTCCAGGCACTCATCCGCCAGCCTGCGGGCAACCCCGCGGCCCCGGTGTTCGGCAACGTCGTCGACGGCGCGGGTGCCGCCATCGTCGTGTGCGCCACGCCGACCGCGGACACGTACTTCGCCCTCCCGCCCACGGTGGACTTCATCGGGCTGGGCCGGATCAAGGTGGTCGCCGGGGCGGCGCAGGGCGCACAGCGCGACTTCTTCCTCGTCGTCGTCGGGTAGCCCCCGTGGCTACGCTCGCGGATGCGTTCCCGCCCCTGACGGACGAGAACCGGGCCATCGCCGCCCGGGCCGGTTCACGGCGTCTCGCGCTGATGGGCGACCTCCAGAACCTGCGGCTCCGGTACGAGGAGTCGATGCGCTGGATCAACCCGCCGTGGTCGGCCATCGACGGCGTGCCGGATCCGCGCCCGGAGGCTGCGAGCAACCTGCGGCAGGGTCGCCCGAAGATCCACGTCGACCTCACCTCGCAGGTGGTCGATCGCTGGGCCGCGCTCCAGGCGGGCGTGCCGTTCATCTTCCGGTGCCGGCCCAAGTACATCGCCACGCCGGTCGAGAACCCCAACGACCCGCAGGACATCGACAACCAGCGGAAGCTCTACGAGATCGACCGCCAACTCGAGCAACTGCGGACCGCGGCCATCGAGGAGACGACGAGCGAGTGGCAACTCCAGTCGAACTTCGACCGGACGTGGATGTGGGCCGCGTGGTCGAAGGAGGCGTTCGGCAAGGCGATCCTCAAGACCGGCTGGGATCCGGACGAGAAGCGCCCGACGCTGGAGCTCTACGAGAACCCGGCCACGGTCGCCTACGGCTGGAGCAAGCGGTACGGCAATCGCCGCCTGTCGTGGGTGAGCGTCTACGACGAACTGTCCGTGGACGAGGCGTCGTCGCGCTTCGGGATCCCGATGCCGATGGACCGCAACGGCAATCTCGACATGAACGCCTGGGTGGGCGTGCCCGACAACGTGACCGACATGGACACCCGGGTCGAGCAGTCCGAGGCCGTCAGCCACATGGTCGTGGTCGAGGAGTATTGGGAGTGGGTCGACGGGACCGCCCGCTACGCCTTCATCCTCGCCGGTCGCGTCATCGAGACGGCGACCTACTCGTTCCTCAAGCGGCTGCCGTTCCACATCCTTGAGTCGTCGCACATCCCGACCTACCAGCACGGCAAGAGCAGCGCCGAGCAGGCCCTGCCGATCAACGCCGCCTACGACGACCTCCTCGCCCGCCAGCACGAGGTCATCGAGTTCGAGTCGGGGCCGCGCTACATCGGCATCGGCATGAAGAACAGCGACGAGGTGGACATCCCGCTGCCGTTCGAGCTTCTGCCGCTCGACGACAACCAGATGATCCAGCAACTCGACACCCGGGTGGACTTCTTCCCGAGCGAACTCCACTCCAAGCAGCTGATCGAGGAGGCCCTGACACGGGCCACCGGGCTGACCGCGATCGCGTGGGGCATGAGCCCCAACGCGCAGACGAGCGGGCGGGCGATGAGCGCCGAATGGCGTGCAGTCGAACTCCCGCTCACCAACCGCCTCCTCAACATGATCCCGGAGGCCCGCGACATCTTCGCGTGCTGGTGGGACTACGCGGAGGCGTACAACCCGAGCGCCCGCGACATGAAGCGGGACGGTCGCCAGTTCGAGATCATCCCGGTCCCGTTCGACATCAGGGACAAGACCGAGAAGACGCTCGACATCATCCAGCGCCTCCAGGCGCACATCATTGACCCCGAGTCGGCTATCGAGGAGTCCGGCTACGAGAACACCGGCGAGATCATGGCAAGGATCCGCCGCTACCTCCTCGATCCTGTCTGGAACCCGCTGAACGTCCAGCAGTACCTCACCCTCCAGCAGCTTGCGCTCTCGATCCGCCAACAGGCGCTCGAGGTCGCCGCGATGGAACAGCAGGCCGGCGCCGCCGGTCAGCCGCAGGGACCGGGCGCCACGCCCACCCCGGAGTCCATCGCCGCGCAGGGCATGAACGCTGCCGGTCAGGCAGCCCAAGGCCCGTCCGGTCCCGTGACCGAGGCGAACAACCAGCCCGGGGCAGCCCCCGGTGGTGGTTCCGGTGTCCCGCTCGACACCGGCATCCTGCTCCGCACCCCGCTCCAGGGGGGCATCGGAAACCAGACGCAGGTGCAACTGTCCGGTGGACCCGGCCAGTCGCCGTCGTCCGGACAGCAACCTAGCTGAGAGGGAACGAGATCATGGCTGACAACGAGAGGGCCATCAAGCGCATCGGTCGCCGCGCCAAGGGCAAGAAGGTGCGGACGCACCCGCGCGCCCACGGCTTCAACGAGGGCTCCGTCGAGACGCGACACCCGGGCGTCAAGCGGCCCAAGCCGCCGAAGCCCGCGACCTCGCCGGCCCACGGCAAGAAGACGGGTCCGCACCCGAGCGCGAGCGCGATGGCGCACGCCTCCGACCGCGCCCGCTTCAAGCGGCCCGTGTCCACGACCGCCACCCCCACGTCCCCGGCGAGGCCGCGCGGCCAGCGCCCGGTCCCGTCCCCGGCCCCGTCCTTCGACAAGGGCGCTCGCCGCCACCCGGGCACGCCCGCCCCGAAGGCGTCCCCGGCGGGCCGTCGTCACCCGTCCTCGCCGTCCCGCACCCCGTCGACCCCGCGCTTCGGGATCCCGGAGAGCGGGGCGAGCATGCCCAAGCCGGTCGCCCTGCCGGGTGGCTCGTCCACCGTGGGCGTTCGCCCGATCACCCGGACCCCGGGTGCGGGCAGCGCGCCCAAGCCGTCCCGCGCGGGCGGCTCCCCGGTGTCGATGCCCGGGAAGGTCGCTGGCAAGTCGGCGTTCGCGCCGGGCCAGATCAAGAAGCGCACGGGCGCAAAGAGCGCCGCCGCCTTCACCCGCGGCCAGAGCAAGTCGCGGGGAGGCTGACGTGGCGAAGTACGGCAGCAGCAAGTCGAAGCTGACCCAGGCTGTCAAGGTCGGCAAGGCCAAGACCGGCTCCTTCGGGAAGCGGGTTTCGGGCGTTGCCGGCCGGACGGCCACCGGGGGTCGCGGCGGCTCGACCGACCAGGCAGTCGCCGCGGGGTCGCGCGCCTACGGGCGTTCGGCTCCCGGCACCAGCATGGGCGGTGCCGGTGGCGGCAAGACGACGGGATCCGTCGTCGAGACGACCACACCCGCTGGCGGGACGCCTCGTCCCGCCCCGGCTCCCCGGCCCAAGCCGTCCCCGGCCCCGCCGAGCTCCGGTGGCACCTTCGGGTCGCCGGGGCCGATCGGCCAGCGGTCGATCGCGGTGTCGCGGACGGCAACGCCCGCGCCCGCGCCGAAGCCCGTTGCCAAGGCCCAGCCCAAGGCCCCGCCTCGCCCGGTGGCGAAGCGGAAGGTCGTCGCCAAGGCCCCTGCGAAGGCTGCACCGCGGCCCACCAACATCGCCAACCGGACCGGAGCCAAGGGCGCCGCAGGGCGTCCCATCGCACAGGCGAAGAACCGGCCCGGTGGCAGCCAGGGCAGCAGCAGCAAGAAGAAGGCCACGACCAAGGCAACGAAGAAGCCGACGACGAAGCGCGTCGGCACGACAGTCCGCAAGTACCTCTAGGGGGCCTCATTGGCTCGACGCGGCGCTCTTGGCGGGTTCAGTCTCGACCTGTTCGGCGGCGGCGGTGTGGACGCAGGTGTGTTCAACATCGCCAGCCAGTCCAAGCAGAACGAGGCTTATCTCGCCCTGACCCGCGTCGAGGTCCAGTGGGAGGCGGGGAAGGTCAGCAACGCCGACTACCTCGCCGCCCTTGGCACCTACGCGCAGACCTTCCCGGCTGACTCCGCCGAGCGCCTGAACCAGGAGTCGCGGCTGGAGTCGACCACCTACCGCATCGAGCGGAACGTCCTCGTGGCGCAGGTGAACACCGGCACCAAGACCATGACGGACCTCCTCGCCTACGACAAGTCGAAGCTCGCCGGCCTGAACCCCGACTCGCAGGAATACCTCGACCGGCAGGGCCGCGTGCAGGACTCGCAGGGGCAGCTGTTCAACGAGGAGGAGGAGAAGGTCATCGAGTCGTACAGCGACGGCAAGATGACCACCGCCCAGCTGTCCAACTGGTACAAGGCCCGCCAGTCCGACGCCCGGTTCGGGGACAACCCGGACCTCCAGAAGGAGGTCACGAAGCGGATCGGGGATCTCGCTGATCGCGTTGTCGAGGAGCGCGATCAGAAGATGATCGCCGACTACGCGGACGGCAAGGTCACGCCGCAGAAGTTCCTCACCTACGCGGCCACGGCCCGCGCGCGCTACAAGGACGGGACCACCCAGGCACAGGATTGGGATGGCCGGATCGAGGGCGCGAAGGACGCCGCCGTCGAGGGCGACCTGTCCTACCGCTACAGCCTGTCGCAGGAGTACCTGCGGCTCAAGCAGTTCATCGCCGGGGCACAGGCGCCCAAGGGCACCCCCGCCCACGTCGGCAAGCCCGGCACGCAGCACTCGAAGCGGACGGTGCTGGGGTCGGACGGCCACTGGCACACGGTCACGGTCACGACCCACACCCCCGGCAAGTCCTACCCCGGATCCGGCCCGTCGCCCGCCGAGCAGAAGGCGTGGGCGAAGCTCCAGATCGAGGTGGCCGAGGCGAAGCGCCAGATGGCCGCGATCACCACGAAGATCGGCAAACTCCAGGGCGGCTGGGTCACGACCGACGACATGCTGGGCTACTACAAGCGCCAGCTGGTCCGGGTCAAGAAGGGCACCCCGGAGTGGTATCAGATCCAGCAGCGGATCGACGGCCTCAACGACTCCAAGGCCAACGAGCGGGTGCTTGCCAAGCAGGGCGTGAAGACGACGTTCTCGTACGTCTCCAGCAACCGGGGCCGCGAGACGTACCAGGTGCCCGGCACCAAGGCCACGTCGTCGTCGTCCACGAAGAAGCCCAAGGCGACCTCGAGCGGCAGCATCGGCAACGCCACCACGCAGTCCTCGTCGAAGTCGCACCCGAACACGAGCCTCGACCAGTTCATGTCGGGGCTGGCGAAGATCGAGAGCGGCGGTCGCTACGACGCGCGCAACTCGCAGACCGGGGCCTTCGGCAAGTACCAGATCCTCCCGGGCAACTGGAGCTCGTGGGCGTCGAAGGCCGGGCTGCCGCCCGATGCCAAGCCGACCCCTGAGAACCAGGAGAAGGTCGTCCGGAACCGCATGCAGCACCTCTACAACAAGTACGACGGCGACTACAGCAAGATGGCCGCGGAGTGGTTCGCGGGCGCGGGCGGCAGCCACGGCGGCGACTCGTCGCAGTGGGGACCGAACACCCGGCGCTACGTCCAGAAGGTCATGGCCGCGGCTGGATCCTCCTACTCCCCGTCCCGGACCGCTGGGTCGACGGCCCCGGCGTACCCGGGTGGTACGGGCGGCGGTGGTGCCTCCTCCTCCACCGCCGCCCATTCCACCGGGTCGGGCGTATCGCACCCGTCCGCGGGCGGCAAGGCCGACCCCAAGAAGCCCTCGCTCAAGATCGTCACGGGCGTCACCTACTACCGGAACGACACCCGGCGCGCGACGGGCGGTGCCCACGAGGACTCGTCCGGGGACTCCAAGGCCGGCCGCGAGAAGGTCACGACGAAGAACCTCAACCTGCCGACCAACCTCGACGCCCGCCAGTTCCGCAAGATCTACGACGCGATCGAGTACGGGTTCAACCACGGCCAGGAGGGCGTGGTGATCGACCTTGGCGGCGGGCACCGCATGCAGGTGTTCATCGGGGACGACCCGGACGAGCAGATCGCCACGATGCGGATGCTCGACGACCTCCGCATCGACCTCGCCGACGTGGAGGTCAAGAGCTACGACGGCACGGGATCGGGGGCCGCGGTCAGCCAGCGCGCCATCGCCGCCCGCAAGGATGCCGCCAGCCACGAACTCCTGATCCTGTCGTCGTCGTCGCCGTACGACCACGGGGCGAAGTCGAACCCGCTCACCGCCGCCAACCGGATCCTCGACCAGACGGTCAGCGGCATCGCGCAGGAAGTCACGCTGATGAACAGCGCGTACGCCCGGGGCGACCTGACGAACGCCTACCTCCATGCGCAGAAGATCCAGACCCTCTCGTCGGGCCTCGAGCTCGACGGCAAGCACGTCGGCGACCTGAGCCACCTCGCGGACCTCGTTGCCGAGGCCGACGCCCGGGTCGGCAAGATCGTGGGCGCGACCGGCGTCAAGGTGCCGTCCGTCGTCCAGGCCGACCTCGACCGGCTGCACAACGCGATGGACGAGATCAACAAGGCCGCGGCACCCGGCGAGAAGACGGCGACCGACCTGTCCAACGTCCTCCAGAAGGACAGCAGCGGGCAGGTGGTGTGGTCGACAACCGGGCCGAACGGGACGGTGAAGCTGCGGCCCGACATGATCCAGGTGGTCACGGGCAGCGGCAAGGTGGAGGTCAAGCCGAACACCAAGACGGAGGTCCGCAAGGATGGCTCCGTGGGGCCGGTCACGCCCGACAACATGGTCCCGGTCATGGTCAAGGCGGGCAACAGCGTCATCAGCGCCTACGCCAACTACACGGTCGGCAAGGTCGGGTTCGCCATGCTCCCGGACGGCACCAAGGTGCCGCTCACCGGCAAGATCGTGTCGGTGCCCACGGACAAGAACCAGGACGGCGTGCCGGACGGCACCAGCACCTACTTCGAGAACCCGCTGACCCCGGGCAAGTGGAGCAACACGGCGATCCTCTACAACGCGCCCAAGGGCACGAAGGTCGTCTACGGCAAGGGCACCGACGATCCCGCGTTCCAGTTCACCGACAAGGACGGCGCGTCGATCACCCTCCAGACCGATCCCAAGACCGGCGTCTACACCGGCTGGTATCAGGGCAAGGGCACCGGCTTCGGTCCCGAGCCTGAGCCGGTCCCGCTGGGCGCGTCGAACCAGAACAAGGATCTCGCGGACGCGCTCAAGGACTGGACCCGCGACACCAGCAACGGCGCCCCGCTCGACCTCCGGACCGACACCGGCATGCCGGCGCTTGGCTTCGAGGCCGACGACCTCAACGATGTCCAGCTGAACAGCACCCTCGCCGCCTACAAGAAGTTCGTGGACGACGACGTGGCGAAGAAGCTGCTGGGCGGCGTCGGGGCCAGCGACCACGCGCCGACGCTCACCAAGGAGCGGCTGGCCCTGCGCGCGACCAGCCAGCAGACCGACAGCCAGAAGCGCGGCACGATGGCGCAGAACTCCGACCTCGCCCGCGAGATGCTGGACGAGTCGAACCGCGTCTCGCCCAAGGTCAACAAGGCGACCGGCTTCACCGAGAACTACACCCGGGGCGGGGCGACGAGCGGCGTCAACAACGCGACCGGCTTCACCCTCAAGAAGCTGCCCTCGCAGAAACTCGCCACCGTGGATCCGGCCCGCAGCCCGAACCGGAACCTCCTCGCCATCGACCAGCGGATGGGCGGCGAGCGCGTGACGGCGACCTCGAGCAAGCCCGCCCACAGCGCCCAGGGCTCCACCACCAAGAAGAAGGCGGGCGGTCCCGCGCCGTCGCGGCCCGCGCCCAAGGCGAAGGCCGTCGTGAAGCGCAAGATCACGCCGCTGCCGAAGCCCAAGCCGCGCACGACGACGACGGTCCGCTCGACCCGCAACACGGCGCTCTGACATGCCCTACGACATTCAGCCACTCTCCGGGTCGTGGCGGGGAAGCCCTGAGACGCTGGCCCCCGAGCCGCCCAAGCCCAAGACGACGAGCGTCCTGCCTGGCGGCTACGACTGGCTCCGCTCGCAGTCGTGGGACTACGAGCGATACCTGACCGGCACGTCGCCGTTCGCGCAGAACACGATCAAGGGCGGGCTGGGCCCCGGCCTGTTCTCGTCGCTGGCGTCCAGCCACAACCAGCAGGCCGTCGTCCCGGAGCCGCCGGCCCTCGACGTGCCCATCATCGGCGGCGGCGGCGCGAAGCAGAAGATCGGCCAGATGAGCCTCGACCTGCTCGACCCGAGCGGGACGCTGGGCATGCTGACCGGCTCGTTCCTTGGCCGCGAGGATCCCATCGTCGGGCCGGGCGGGCAGGTGGATCCGCTCGCGTTCCTCCAGTCCAAGGGCATCGACCCGTTCGGCATGGGATCGACCGGCATGCCCGCGCGCCTGTCCGACTACGCGCTCGCGCCGATCATGGCCGCGGCGCAGATGGCGACCAACTCGCCCATGCCCACGGTCAAGGACGCCGACCTCCAGTACGGCTTCCAGAAGGATCCGACCTACTGGCGCTGGGTGGCACAGGCCGACCCCGCGGGCATCGAGGCGCTTGCGTACGCAACGGTCGGCAGGACGCAGGATCCCTCCGCGAACCCGTGGCTCGTCGACCAGCTGGCGGCGCAGTTCCGCATCGACCAGGCGAAGACCTCGTTCGTGACCTCCGGGGATGCGGGCCTCGACTACATGGCGATCAAGGGCGCGGCCGCGAGCCGGGGGAACTTCGAGGCGACGGGATCCCTGCTGGGCGACGGCGGGCTCACGATGGCGAAGATGGCGATGCCGCTGTGGGGCTTCCTGTCCAACTTCGGGATGCTGGGCGGCTACAACCTGACCGAGGCGATCGACCCGATCACCCCCGAGGAGGATGCGTTCTGGGCCTCGCTCCCGGCGCAGGTCCGGCAGCAGCAGTTCGGGTTCATCGGCGGCGTGAAGATGGGCACCGACTTCATCACGATGCTGCCCACGCTGTCCGCGTTCGGAGCCGTCGCCGCCACCGCCAAGGGCGCGACCGGCCTCGCGGGCGCGGCCTACAAGGGCTACGACTGGACGCTGCGCCTGTCCAAGATGGGCATGGCGACGGGCCTCACCGCGGCGACCGCGACGTGGGCGCTCGACGCCGCGTGGCCCGCCGACCTCAACCTGGGACCGATCACCGCCGAGGGCGTCCACGAGTACACGAAGCGGGTCGACCTCTCGCGCCCGATCAGCGGGTCCGAGTTCGCGGGCCTCGTCAACGCCATCGGCTTCTGGTCGTCGGGCACGATGGGCGCCGGGACCGCGATCTCGTCGGGCAAGCAGATCGGCCGGAAGCTGGTCGGCGCGCTCGACCACGCCGGGATCCCGCACCCCACCGCTGGCATGAGCGACCTGCGCCTGTACGCCTTCGGGCTGGGCGGCAGCGACATGCACAACTTCGCGTCGTCGGTGCTGGGCCTCGACGAGGCCGGCCTCAAGCTCTCCGCACAGCGCCTGTACATGTCGACCATGCTCAACTCCATTCGCCGCTCCCGGTTCGCCCGGTGGAGCGCGGCCATCGCGGGCAAGCCGACCCACTCGTTCCTCGACGAACTGCCCACGGAGCAGCGCGTCGAACTGGCGAGCATGGAGATGGCGCGCCCGCTGGAGTCCACGATGAGCGAGGCCGAGGCACAGATCCGGACGCTGAACCTCGCCCGCCAGGACATGTCGTTCACGCGGGTCAACCCCGAGACGGGCGAGCGGATCGCCGGTCCGATCATCAGCGCCGACGCCCACGCCGAGTACAAGATCGCCCAGCGCAACGCCCGGTCGGTCGACGACGGCCTCGCGCGCGGGTTCGTCAACGACTACGGCGCGCCGTTCATGCAGCGGCTGGCGGGCGCGGACACGCCACAGGCCCTGCGCGGCTGGCTGGAGTCGGCGCTCGAGCGGCTGGGCGGCAAGGCGCAGAACCTGCCCGACGCGGGCAAGCACTCGCTGGAGTGGTGGCACCAGCTGGTCCGGACGGTCTACCACTACCAGTTCGACCGCTGGGCGGGGATCATCCACGACGCCAGCGAGGGCGCGGAGGAGGGTGGCCGCATCTCGATCATGGCTCAGCGCCACGTCTTCCGGAACGTCTACGACGACCTGCGCCCGGCGCTGCTGGGCGAGAAGGGCGTCGAGGAACAGGCCGCGGCGTTCAAGAAGCTGATGAACACGATCGAGGCCGAGGAGTGGGCGCTGGCCGAGACGCGCGACTCCGTGGCCCGCGCGCGCTACGGCCCGGGCGGGATCCGCGGTCCCTTCGAGGCCGACGCCAAGGGCCTCGCGGACCACCTGGACGACATCTACGACACCCTCGCCACGAAGCGCGACCTGCCGGGCGAGAACAGCCCGACCAGCACCGAGCCCCTGAACCTCGCCCACATGACGATGGAGGCGGAGGGCAACTGGACGCTGGGCTACAAGCCGGTCAACGAGGCCGGCGAGTTCGTCGCCGCGGTCGAGACGCGGACCGGCCAGCACGTCCAGACGGCATGGCTCGACTACCCGCTGTCCAACGCCGACAACATCGAGCTTGGCAACCGTGGCTGGCTGGGCAACAAGATGGATGCCGTCACCCGGGGCTTCCGGACGTGGCGGATCGTCGAGTACCAGCGGGGCTCGCTGTTCCGGTCGCTGTCGAGCAAGACCGGCTTCAACGCCACGCAGATCGAAGCCTTCCACGCGGGCGTCCTCAACCTGTCCCGCAAGCACACCCTGTCGCCGCAGGCTGTCGGACGCGCGCCGCATTGGGCGCCGGGCCTCTCCTCCATCGCGGATGAGGTCGACCAGCTGGCGACCCGCGTCTTCGGCCCGGGGCCCTACCTCGACAAGGCGGGCCAGCCGATCAACCTTCGCCGCGAGATCGGCAACGCCTACCGCCAGGCATACCGGCTCAACCTGACCGCTGGCCTGACCTCGCACCTCAAGGCGTCGTTCGGGCCGGTGGGCGAGGCGATCACCTACGGCTCCGACTTCATGTACGTGATGTGGCGCTTCGGCCTGTCGCCGCTGTTCAAGGGCGGCGAACTGTGGGAGTCGGCGCAGCTGAACCTGATGCGCCGGGTCGCGCCCACCGAGGATCCGGCGATCACCGCGCTCTACATCCGGACCGGCGCCAGCGGGGATCCCGCCGCCGTCGCCGCCGAGATCACGGGCGCGGACCAGATGATCCAGGGCCTCTCGCGCCAGCCGGACCTCAACCCGTCAGGCGCGATGGCGGGCAACCGCTCGCGGAACCAGCTGACCGGCGACGAGCGGGCCGCGGCTGGCCTGTCGTTCTACGCGCTGGGCCTCAAGGAGAACCACTTTCAGGCGCTGGAGCGGCAGGCTGCCGAGGGCAGGGCGGCGGCGTTCCGGGAGCGCGCGGGCGGCGGCGAGGCGATGCGCAACACGCCGGCCGACACCATCAACGCGCGGATCCTCGAACTGACCGACGAGGCTGGCGACATCATCCCCGGCAACGAGGCCGAGGTCGCCATGCTGGTCCGGCAGCTGGACCTCGAGCAACTGCCGCCCGACGTTCGCGCGGCGCTGGAGCGATACCCGGAAGGCGCGCCCACGGCGGCACAGATCGCGGAGGCCAACGACCTGCGCGAGACGGCGGCTGCCTGGCGCGGGCTGACCGAGCGCCCGGAGCCGCCCGTGCCCGCGGGCGTGGTGTTCACCACCGAGACGGTCGACACCGGCAACCTGCTCAAGTCGGGCAACAGCCAGCAGGTCTTCCACGTCAAGGCGCTCAACGCCGACGGTGAGCAGATCGGCCACCTGACCGTGGGCCAGCGGGACGCGCCCGACCTCCCGAACATCGTCGTGTGGGTGGATCCGGTCTACCGCCGACAGGGCGTGGCGTCCCGGCTCTACTACGAGGCGGAGCAGCAGTTCGGGCTGGACCTCGAGATCGTGTCCGCGACGAACGCCGCCAACGGATCGCTGACGGAGCTTGGCGCGAAGTTCCAAGCCGGTCGGTCCGCGAAGCAGCAGCCGCTCAACGAGATGGACCGGCTGGGCATGTACCAGGAGACGGTCAAGCGGGGCTGGATGCCCGAGCCGGAAGACCTGCGCGTGTGGCGGCGGCTGGACGAACTCGTCACCGACGTGACCGCCGAGCGCGACAAGCAGCGGGCGTGGAAGGCCGGCGGGCCGATCGTCATCAACACCGGGGTCAAGAAGGACATCGACCTGTTCGACCCGATCACCGGGCAGCCCGTCCTGCGGGACGTGGTGAACGCCAGCGAGCGGGAGTTCGACACCGCCCTCCGGTCGCTGCGCGCCCGCCGCGCCTACGCCCGCAAGAACCTGACGATCCCGTCCGTGGACGACCTCGCCCACCGGCTGGAGATCCATGCCGAGGCGGTCGAGGCACCCAAGCCGATCCTGCGCTCCGAGCGCGTCGGTCCCGCTGACGCCCTGCCCGAGGGCTACACGCTGGACCCGGCAGAGGTCGTCGTTCCCGGGCAGATGGGCGTCAACACCGAGCCCGGCCAGCTGTCGTGGCTGGACACGGAGAACACCACCGCGGAAGGCCGCGGCATGTGGCACGCCACGACGAAGACGACCGCGATCCTCGACACCGGCATCAAGAGCCGTGCCCAGCAGATGTCCGAGTCCGTCCCTGCCGAGGCCCGCGACATGGTGCGGCAGGCGTACGAGGGATCGAACCGCACCAACGCGACGAGCATCCACTTCATCCAGGCCGACGGCACCGAGCTCTACATGCGGGACAACGACCTGCGGCTGTGGGTCGATGGGACGACGGGCGACATTCAGGACGCCCGCTCGTTCGGCAGCGCGTCGTTCAACCTCGTGGACCGGATCGTCGACGACTCCGGGGTCACGCGGCAGACGCTGTGGAAGCGGACCGCCGCCACGCCGCATGTCCCCGAGGGCCTGTCGGCCTCGCGCCCCGACCAGTGGGTGAGCCTGACGACCGATTGGGTCCACGCCGACACCATCGCGTCCCGGATGAAGCTGATGGGCGAGGCCGCGAACGGGCGGGCCACGGGCGACGATCTGGTCGGCCACTTCTGGTACTACTACGAGAACCACCTGGGCGACGACGAGGACATCGTGGAGGCGATGGCGGCAGCCCTCCACCTGCGCTCCGCGTACGTCCCGGGCGAGGTCGACCAGTCGATCCACAACATCACTGTCGCGATCGACAACATGACCCCGCACGAGAAGTTCGAGGCGGTCCGCGACCTCGACATCGGGATCCGCGACGCGACGTGGAAGAACAGCAACGCGGACTCCAGCGAGTTCAGCGGCTACGTCGGGTTCGCCGGCTCCTACGAGGGCGCGCGGTCCATCGACCCCAACGAGGTCGGCGTGGTGCAGGTCGCCGTCCGCAGCCACCAGATCCCGGAACTCGACGGGCCGACCATCGAGCGGGCCCTCACCGATGCGTGGGTCCAGACCGGCCCGGGCGACGTGATCCGGGTCCACATGAAGGACGGCACGACGCCCGTCTTCATCCGGTTCAAGGATCCGAACCTGACCATCAAGAACGGGATCACCGGCAAGGAACACACCGAGACGGACCAGTTCCACGAGTTCTTCAACGACGTGACCGACGGCGACTACGGGGCCGTCACCGGGGTCGAGGTCTACAACTACCAGACGCCCAAGAACGAGCGCCAGTTCATCGCGGGCGAGGGGCTGCCGACCGACGAGAAGGCGCTCCACCGGGTCGGCCCCGACCAGTTCGAGCTCCAGTCGCCGGGCAAGGACATCTACGTCATCGACCCCCGCGTCCACGCCGAGCCGCTGGCCGACGGCGAGGAGGAACTGCTGCGCCAGCTGCGGATGACGATCGACGACCAGGGCAACGTGACCCCGGGCTACGAGCGCCGCAATCAGGAGGTCGCCACCCGGCTCGACCACATGCGGCAGGAGTCGCTGAACCCGGATCCCGTCGCCTCGCTCGAGGACATCCCGGACACCGCGGAGGGGATCACCGCCAACCTCAACTCCCGGATCGAGGCCCGGGTGTCCCGGATGGACGCGCTCAAGGGCAAGGTCCGGCGCGGCGGCGAGATCTTCTGGGATCCGATCCCGACGAAGAACAACGCGCTGACCCGGCAGGTCATCCAGATGCAGCGCGACGAGTTCCCGCGCGTGATCGCCGGGACCGGCGTCGAGCGCGTGTTCCGGGAGGTCGCCGGCCCTGAGAACCAGTGGGCCGACTGGCTGGTGCAGGACCGCCAGCTGCTCGACGACTGGATCACCGCGCGCACGTCCGGGACCGACGAGGAGGCCGCGGCGGCGCTCGACCGGCTGACCGCCCACGCTGGCGGCGATGAGCAGCGCGCCGCGGTCAACGACCTCTACGACTCCGAGGATTGGGCCACCGTGTCGGGCCTGTGGGCGCTCAACCTCAAGGGCAACGGCGAGGAGGCGTTCGGCACCCACTTCTTCGACCAGTACCGCTCGCCGCTCCTGCGGGGCATCAACCATCCGGTGCTGGGCGTCTACCCGGCGTCGTGGGCGCTCAAGACCGCCCGCGAGTGGACGCGCTTCCTGTTCCAGAACCACTCGTTCGGGCAGGAGCTTCACCTTGGCATGACGCCCGCCGTCGCCATCCAGAACGTCGCCCGGTCACAGGCCGTGACGTTCGCGCAGGATCCCGACAACCAGGGCCAGTCGTGGGAGGACTTCATGAAGCAGGGCCCGCTGGGCTCGTCGATCTTCATGTTCAACCTGCTGATGCCCGGCGACTGGTCGAGCATCCCGTTCCCCCTGTCGCGGACCATCCGCGAGGTGCTGCGCGGCAACCTCGACCCCGGCTCGATCCTCGCCTCGAATATCACGTACAGCGGCGTCACCCGCGACCTGCGGCTGGGTGCCGAGTCGTGGGGCGAGTGGGTTGACCTCGCCCTCGACAAGCACGATCCTGCGGACAGCGCGTGGACCGACGCGCCTCCGAGCATCGCCGGCATGCCGATGAAGAAGCCCAAGAAGCCCCCGCGGTGGGTGGACACGCCAACCCGCTGATGACACGGGGCTGTAATGTCCCCATCGCAAGGAGGGCCTGATGCCCGCAGCGAACCTGACCGATCCGCAAGATCTGAACGAGACCCCGGACGACGACGACGCGAACGACGCGCCGCCGAGTCTTACCCTCTCGTCCGATGCGGTGAAGAACTCGCCCGAGTACAAGGCACTCCAGCGCCAGCTTCGCCAGGAGGCACGCGCCCGTGGCCGGATGGAAGGCGAACTCGCCTCCGTCCGCACCTCGAGCGCCGAAGCCCTCCAGGCCGCAGAGGCCCAGCGACAGCAGGCGATCGCGGAGCAGCTTCGGGATGTTCTTGGTGAAGACGGCATTGACGCCTTCAACGAGATGGCCGAACTCTCCGAGACGGACCCCGTGGCAGCCGCCCGGAAGTTCCGAGAGCTCGCAACCTCGTTCGCGCAGAGCGGCGGGGACAAGGCGGCACTCGAAGCAGCCGTGGCCGGAAACACCGAAGGAGCAGCGCCCGTGACCGGACAGCAGCAGACGCCGCCGCCCGTTCCCGGCAACACGCTCTCCGGAGATGCGCCGCTGGGTCAGGCGACCACCGGCACCGATTGGGATGCCGTCATCGCGGACTCCACGGATCGCTACGCGAAGATCGTCGAGCGCAACCAGGATCCCGTCACCCGTGCCCGTGTCACCGACCGGGATCGCGGCGAGGGGTTCATGGCTTGGCTGGGCGCCGCGTACGTGAAGGGGATGCGGACCGTGGGTCGTCTTCCACGCTGACCTGACCACCTGAGAGGGGCGCAACTGTGGCGACAATCACCGGGACGCGGCTGACGCTTTCCGACACCGTGGGGCTCGCGGTCGACATGAGCCCGACCATCCAGCTGATCGACCCGTTCGACGTGGGGCTGCTGTCCTACTTCGGCCTGTCCTCGCTGGACAAGGCGTGCACCGAGACGGAGCACAAGTGGATGGAGGACACCCTCCGCCCGCTGACCTCGCTCATCACCGACAACCCGCTGGGTGCCGGCGCGACGACGATCAACGTCACCGCGACGACGGGCGCGAACTTCCGGACCGGCGACATCGTGAAGATCGACGACGAGCTCATCCGGATCACGGCGGATCCCGCCGCGGACGCGCTCACCACGATCGCCAGCCCGAACGGTCGCGGCTGGGGCGGCTCGACGGCAGCGGCCCACAACCTGGCCTCCACCATCGAGATCGTCGGCGTGGCGATCCTCGAAGGCACGGCCACCCCGGGCATCGCCCGGACCGTCGTCAAGACCTCCGTGAGCAACTTCACGCAGATCTTCGAGGACGTGGTGCAGGTGTCGTCCACGCTCGAGGCCGTCGAGCAGTGGGCGCCGGGCTCCGAGTACGCCCGGCAGCTGTCCAAGACCATGAAGACCCTCATGATCCTCATGGACAAGACGCTCATCTACGGCAAGCCCACCACGGGCTCCGCCACGGTCCCGCGCTCGATGGGTGGCATCCGCCACTTCGTCGTGACCAACGTCACGGCAGCCAGCGGCGCCCAGATCAGCGAGAAGCTGACGCTGGACTCGCTGAACCTGTCGTACGACAACGGCGGGCGCGTCCGCGTCATCGCGGGTCG
>Ga0307306_10000009_pt1 | contig 45719 bp, 38 predicted proteins | sample ER_DNA_193_FD_194507 | JGI IMG/M metagenome (GOLD analysis project Ga0307306, IMG submission 194507) | Bulk soil microbial communities from the East River watershed near Crested Butte, Colorado, United States - ER_DNA_193 | ecosystem: Environmental > Terrestrial > Soil > Floodplain | place...
CTCCTGCCTTCGCTCGGCCTGCTGCTGCTCGGTTTCGTGGCGATGGCGGTGGGGTGGCGACGGCGCGGGCGCGAGCCGGCCGAGTGGGGGCTGGCGGTGAGCTGCCTGCTGGCCTTCGCGATCGGCGCGGTCGCCTGGGCGCTGCTGCTGTTCGGCGGCACCCGCGCCTCCACGGTCATCCACCAGGGCTCGCTGGCGATCCCGATCTTCGGGATCTGCGCCGCCGCGGTCGGCGTCCGCGCGGTCTTCCCCCGCTTCGGCGCCTGGCTACTCGGCGTCAACGCGCTGGCGATGCTGGCGATCTACGTCCCCTCGCTGGAACCGCTGGAAGGGACCGCCTACGCACCCTGGGCCGGCGTTCTCGCCGCCCTCTCGCTCGCCGCCTTCGTGCTCGTCGCGATCCGCCGCGAGCCGGCGCCCCGCTCCGTGCCGGTCGCCGCGGCGGCGGAATAGACTCGCGCGCCTGATGGCGGCCCGGAGGCGCAACGCGCCCGTTCTGCTCCTCGCCGCGGCGATCGTCGCGGCGGCGATCGTCCTCACCCTGGCGCAGTGGGGGGTGACCTACTTCCAGGACACCTTCGCCTTCCTGCTCGACCGCCAGGACTTCTCCGCCGACTCCTTCTTCGCCCCCCACAACGAGCACATCGTCGTCATCCCGGTGGCGATCACGAAGCTGCTGCTGGCCGTCTTCGGGATGACCTCGAACACGCCCGAACAGGTGGCGATGGCGCTGACGCTGTTCGCCGCGGCGATCCTCCTTTTCGTCTACGTGCGGCGCCGCACCGACCCCTGGCTGGCGGTGATCGCGGCGGCGCTGCTGCTCTTCCTCGGCTCCGGCTGGTCGGTCCTGCTCTGGCCGTTCGAGAACGAGTTCACGCTGCCGATCGTCTTCGGGCTGGCGGCGCTCTTGCTGCTCGAGCGCGAGGACTCCGGCGGCGACGGCTGGGCCTGCCTGATGCTCTCGCTCGGCGTTCTCTCCGGCAGCCTCGGCGTCTGCTTCCTGGTCGCCGCCTTCGTCGACGTCGTCCTCCGTCGCCGCGAGGGCGGCCTGGGACGGGCCTACGTGTTCGCGGTGCCGCTGCTGATCTACCTCGCCTGGTACGCGGGCTGGGGCCACGAGGCCGCACACCACATGACCCTGGAGAACCTCCTCAACTCGCCGATGTACGTGCTCGAAGGGTTCGCGTCGGCCCTCGACTCGCTCGCCGGCCTCAGCACGATCCCGATCAACAGCCCCGGCCAGAACGACTGGGGCCGGCCGCTGCTGGTCGCCGCCGTCGCCCTCGTCGCCTTCGGCCAGTGGCGGCGCCCCGGCTTCTCGCGCGGCTTCTGGGTGGTCAGCTCGGCCGCGGTCACCTACTGGCTGCTGGCCTCCTTCAACTACATCCCCGGCCGCGAAGCCTCCGCCACCCGCTACGTCTACGCCGGCGCCGTCTTCGTCCTGCTGATGGCGGCTGAGCTGCTGCGGCCCTGGCCGTTCAGCCGCCGAGCGCTGTGGGTGGCCGGGGCGGTGGCGCTGCTGGCGATCGGTCCCAACCTGGCGAAGATGAAGGAAGGCGGCGCCTGGGAGAAGGAGCAGAGCGTGCTCACCCGCGCCGACCTGGGGGCGCTGGAAATCGCCCGCGGCCACGTCCCGCCGACCTTCACGCTGGCTTCGGTCGAGGTCTCCGGTACCGCCTCGCTGGCGCTGATCGAAGCCGGCAAGTACTTCGAAGCCGTCGATCGCTGGGGCTCGCCCGCTTACTCGCCGGCCGAGCTCGAAGAGGCGCCCGCCACCGGGCGCAAATACGCCGACATCGTCCTCGGGCAGGCGCTGCCGGTCTCGACGGCGACCACTCCCGGCGACTTCGATGCCGGCTCGGCGGCGGAGAACTGCGTCCAGCTGCAGCCGGGAAGCGCCCCCGCGGAGACCCAGCTCGGGCCGGGGACGACGCGGATCGAAGTCGCCCCCGGCGCCCCCGCCTCCTTCAGCCTGCGCCGCTTCGCCAGCGGCGAGTACCCGGTGCGGACCGCCGGCGCCGACGGCGAATCGACGACGCTGCTGAAGATTCCCCGCGACCGCGCCGACCAGCCCTGGTTCCTGCATGTGGAAGCCGCGCAGCTGGTGCGGGTCTGCCGCTGAGGCTCTAGCGGCTCAGGGAAGCTGGTCGCAGGGAACGCTGAGGCCCCAGCCTGGCGGTGAGGTCGGGACGGCGGCTTCGCCGCTGTCGCTGGTGCCTTCGGCGGCGCAGGTTTCGGCGCCGGCGTCGAGTGCCGCCTCCCAGGGCGGAGCGCCGCGGACTGCCGTGTCGCCGACGTAGAAGGAGGCGGCGATGACCAGGGCGGCGAGGGCGGCGGCGGCGACCGCAAGCCAGCGCGGCCGTCCTTCGTCCCGGCGCCGCCGCGAGCGCCGGTCGAGCATCACGAAGGCGACCGAGACGAGGAGCAGGGAGGGGACGATCGCGTAGCGGCCCGCGGCTTCGGCGGCGTCATTGGGCTGCCACATCAGGTCGCTGCCGACCGCTCGCTGGTAGGCGGAGACGACGAACATCGCCACCGAGATCGGGATCGCGACCGCCGCGAGCAGGCGGGCGCCGAAGTTGCTCCGCATCACTCCCCAGACGAGGGCGGCGATCGCGGCGACCAGCAGGGCGATCAGGAAAGCCCAGCCGGCCTGGATCCAGGCCTCGCCGCCGATCCGAAAGCCGAGGGCGGCGCCGTCGAGGACCCGCTGCAGGTAGGCGGTCCAGATGTCGCTGGTCCAGAGCGGCGAGACCGCTTCTTCTTCGTTGAACATCAGCACCGGCACCTGGACGGAGGCGCCGATCCAGTAGCCGGCGAGGACGATCGCGTCGCGGCGGTCGCGGCTGGCGAGAGTCCGCAGGAGCGCCAGCGGGATGAAGAACCAGACGCCGGGGGTGCTGAGGCCGGTGAGGAGGACGAAGAGCCCGGCGAAGACGGCGCCGCCGGTCGTGCGCGGCCGCCAGAGCAGCACCCAGAAGGAGGCGAAGAGCATGTACCAGGGGACGTAGGCGGCGGAGTCGGTCGACTCGAGGCCGCCGACCGGGCTCAGCACGGTCAGCGCCGCCAGCGCCCCGCGCAGGTAGGGGTCCTCGATCAGCCCGGCGGTCGCCCACCAGACGACGAGGCCGCTGAGGGCGACGGCGGCACCGGAGAGAATCGAGATGCCCGCCGGCGCGTCCGCCAGCGGCAGCAGGTCGGCGAGTTCGGCGATCCCGCGGGGGACGAAGACGAGGTAGGTGGCGTAGGTGTCGAAGAGGCTGCCGCCGAAGCCGTTGTGGACAGCCCCGGAGAGGTAGACGGCGCCGTCCTCCGCCCACAGCGAGTGCAGCGAGGCCGACCAGCCGACCCGCAGCATCTGCAGCAGGATCGCCAGCAGGAAGAGGCCGGCGATCACCGTCAGCTCGGGCCGGCGCTGGGCCGCGGGCGTCGCCGGCGGCGAGTCGCGGAAGAGCGTCTCGTCGAGGCGGCTGCGCAGGCCGGAGATCTTCGAGCGAGCCGTCGACATCGCCGCGGCACGATATCCGTGTCAGGCTGCGCGGGTGAACGCTCCGCGCCCGGTGGCGGTTGTGATCCCGAGCTGGAACTCGGCCGACCTGCTCCCCGACTGCCTCGGCTCGCTGGCCGAGCAGGGGGTGGAGCTGGAGACCGTGGTCGTCGACAACGGCTCGACGGATGGCTCGCTCGACTACCTGCGCCGGGAGGGCGTGCGCCATCTGGCGCTGCCACACAACGCCGGCTTCGCGGCGGCGGTCAACCGCGGGGTGGCGGAGACGAGGGCGGCGGCCGTCCTCGTGCTGAACGCCGACGCGGTGCTCGAGCCGGGCGCGATCGCGCGGCTGCTCGAGGCGCTCGAAGCCGACAGCCGCCTCGGCGGCGTGCAGCCGCGCATCCTCCAGCTCGAGCAGGGGGGAGGCAGGGAGGTCGACACATCCCACCTCTACAGCGCCGGCCAGGCGCTGACCGCCGACGGCCGCGGGTTCGAGCTCGGGGCGGGGGAGCCGCAGGGCGACCGGTACCTGCAGCCGCGGGAGGTCTTCGGCGTCTGCGGCGCCGCCTGCCTGCTGCGCCGGCAGCTGCTCGAGGAGCTCGGCGGCTATGACGAGCGCTACTTCTCCTTCTACGAGGACGTCGACCTCAACGTCCGCGGCCGCATCGCCGGCTGGCGCTTCGCCTATGTCCCGGAGGCGGTCGCCTGGCACCTCGGCAACGCTTCCTGGATGGCCGAGGCGCCGCGGCCGAGCGCCTGGAACGCCCGCCTCGTCGCCCGCAACCGAATCGCCACCCAGACCAAGTTCATGCCGCTCCGTGCACTGCCGCGCATCCTCCTCGTAGAGATCGGCGCCCTGGTCCGCGCTGTCGCCCAGAACCGCCTCCGCGCCACCCTGCGCGGCAAGCTCGAAGGCCTCCGCCTGCTCCCCGAGATGCGCCGCGAACGCCGCCGGCTGAAGCGGAAAGGCAGCTTGGCGGCGGCTAGGTCGTGGCTCGGCGCTTCCGCCTCAGCGCCAGCGCCTCGCGGGCGCTGAGGTCCAGCAGCGGCGCACTGACCTCGCGCCGCTCCAGGCCAGAAGCATCGCGCCAGCCGCGCAGTCGTCCCTTCAGCCCCGCCGCCGTGCGGTCCTTCAGCAGTTGCCCGGCGCAGAGGGCGGCCTCGCCGCCGAGCGCGCGCAGCGCCAGCTGGGGGTCGCGCATGACGCCGTAGCGGCGCAGCATGTAGCCGCGGCTCCAGCCGGTCCAGGCGTACTTGCGGGCGCTGGCGGCGCCGAGGCTGGCCGAGTAGGCATGCAGCGCTCGCGCCTCCGGCGCCAGGCGGCACCGCCCGCCCCGGGCGGCCAGGCGCAGGGCCAGGTCGAGGTCCTCGTAGTAGAGGAAGATCCGCTCGTCGAAGCCGCCGACCGCCTCGAACGCCGCCCGCCGGTAGAGGGCGGCGCCACCGGTCGGCCCGAGCGGGTGAGGGGCGGTCGCGGCGGCGGCGGCTGGCTCCCCGTGCAGGTAGTCGAACCCCATCAGCGTCGCGTCGGCGACGACGCCGGCGGAGTCGATCAGCTCCGGCGCCCGTTCCTGCAGCAGCACGCCGGCCACCGAGTCGACCCCGTCGTCGAGCCCTCCCAGCAGCGCCTCGACGAAGCGGGGCTCCGGCACCGCATCGTTGTTGAGCAGGATCAGCGGGTCGCCGGGCGCCTCCGCCACGGCCCGGTTGACCGCCGGCCCGAAGCCGAGGTTCTCGTCCAGCTCGACCGCCCGCACTCCCGGCAGCTCGCGTCGCGCCACCGCCACCGAGTCGTCGCTCGAGCCGTTGTCGACGAGGACTACCTCGCACTCGGCCGTCTGCTCGCCCAGGGCGCGCAGGACCGCGCCCAGGCGGGTCGCGCCGTTGAAGTTGGGGATGTAAACGGTTGGTCGCACCGGTCTCTTCGCCGCTCGGTAGGGTTGCAGCCTCGCATGGAGCCCTTGAAGGGACTGATCCTCTCTGGTGGCGCCGGCACGCGCTTGCGCCCCATCACCCACACCTCCGCCAAGCAACTGGTCCCGGTTGCCAACAAGCCCGTGCTCTTTTATGGGATCGAGGCCCTGGTCGACGCGGGGGTGAAGGAGATCGGGATCATCATCGCCCCCGAGACCGGGGACGAGATCCGCGAAGCCGCCGGCGACGGCTCCCAGTTCGGCGCCGACATCACCTACATCGTCCAGGACAAGCCCGCCGGCCTCGCCCACGCCGTCCTCACCGCCGAGGACTTCATCGGCGGCTCGCCCTTTGTCATGTACCTCGGCGACAACCTCCTGCGCGACGGCATCCGCGGCCTCGTCTCCGCCTTCACTGAGCACGAACCCGATGCGCTGATCCTGCTGACGCCGGTCGACGACCCGCAGTCCTACGGCGTCGCCGAGCTCGACGGGGAGCGGATCGTCCGCCTGATCGAGAAGCCGAAAGACCCGCCGTCGAACCTGGCGCTGGTCGGCGTCTACCTCTTCAGCAACCTGATCTTCGACTCCGCCCGCTCGCTGGAGCCCTCGTGGCGCGGCGAGCTGGAGATCACCGAGGCGATCGACAAGCTGATCGACGAGGGTCGCAACGTCCGCTCCGAGGTCGTCCGCGGCTGGTGGAAGGACACCGGCCAGCTCGCCGACATGCTCGAGGCCAACCGCCTCGTCCTCGAGGAGCTGGTCACCTCTGTCGAGGGCGAGATCGACGACGACTCCAAGGTCGAGGGCCGGCTTGTCCTCGGTCCCGGCGCGAAACTGGAGCGCTCGGTCGTCCGCGGCCCGGCCGTGATCGGCGCCGGCGCCCACGTCGAGGACGCCTACATCGGCCCCTACACCTCGATCGGCGAGGGCGTCCACGTCCGCCGCTCCGAAGTCGAGAACTCGATCGTCCTCTCCGGCTCGGTGGTCGAGGATCTCGGCACCCGGATGGAGGCGAGCCTGCTCGGCAAGGAAGTGAAGCTGACCCGCAGCGAGGGAATGCCGAAGACCCTCCGGCTCCTGGTCGGCGACAAATCCGAGATCAAACTCGTCTAGTGGCGGTGGGCTCATGAAGTTGCTGGTCACCGGGGCCGCCGGGATGCTCGGTCGCGACGTGCTGCTCGCCGCCGGCAACGCCGGCCACGACGTCGTCGGCTACGGACGCGCCGAGCTCGACGTCACCAACCCGGAGACGGTCGCCCGACGGTTCGACCTCGAGCGCCCCGACGTGGTCATCAACTGCGCCGCCTGGACCGACGTCGACGGCGCCGAGACGGCTGAGGAGCAGGCCTTCGCGATCAACGGCAAAGGCGCCGGCAACGTCGCCGCCGCGGCCGCCGAGATCGAAGCGCGGATCCTCCACGTCTCCACCGACTACGTCTTCGACGGCGCCAAAGGCTCGCCATACGTGGAGAGCGATCAGCCGGCGCCGCTCTCGGCCTACGGCCGCACCAAGCTGGCCGGCGAGGAGGCGGTCGCCGCTGCCAACAAGCGCCACTTCATCGTCCGCTCGGCCGGCCTCTACGGTCTCGGGGGCCGCAACTTCGTCGACACGATGCTGCGCCTCGCCGAGCGCCAGAACGAGGTCACCGTGGTCCGCGACCAGATCGGCTCGCCGACCTACACCTGGCACCTCGCCTACGGCATCGTCCGCCTGATCGAGGGGATCGAGTACGGCATCCACCACATGGCGGCGGCGGGCCAGTGCTCCTGGTACGAGTTCGCCCGCGAAATCTTCGAGCAGGCCAAGGTCGAGTGCAAAGTCCTCTCGATCACCAGCGAGGAATTCGGCGCCGCCGCGGCGCGGCCGGCCTTCTCGGCGCTGGTCTCCCAGCGCGAGCACGCGATCCGACTTCCCAGCTGGCAGGACGGGCTTGCCGGCTATCTCGCCCAACGACACGCGGAGGCAAACGAATGAGACTTCTGGTCACCGGAGCCGCCGGCTTCATCGGCTCCACCTACGTGCGGCTGGTCGGCGACGAGCACGAAGTCGTCGTCCTCGACAAGCTCACCTACGCCGGGCGGCGCGAGAACCTGCCCGAGGGGACGAAGCTGATCGAGGGGGCGATCGAGGACCCCCACGTCGTCCGCGAAGCGATGGAGGGCGTCGACGCGGTCGTCAACTTCGCCGCCGAGAGCCACGTCGACCGCTCGATCGACGACCAGGAAGCGTTCGCCCGCACCCACGTCGTCGGCACCGGGACGCTGCTGGACGCCGCCCGCGAGCTCGGGGTCGAGCGCTACCTCCAGGTCTCCACCGACGAGGTCTACGGCTCGATCGACTCGGGCTCCTTCACCGAGACCTCGCCGCTCGATCCCTCCTCGCCCTACTCGGCGACGAAGGCCGCCGGCGACCTGCTCGTCAGTGCCCACTTCCACACCTACGGCCTCGACGCCTCGATCGTCCGCGGCTCCAACAACTACGGCCCGCGCCAGTACCCGGAGAAGCTGATCCCGCTGATCGTGCTGAACGCGATCCACGGCGACTCGCTGCCGGTCTACGGCGACGGCAAGCAGGTCCGCAACTGGCTCTTCGTCGAGGACTTCTGCCGCGGGATCCACACCGTGCTGGCGAAAGGCAAGGCCGGCGAGGCCTACAACGTCGGCGGCCCGGAGGAGTGCGAGAACATCGAGGTCATCAAGCGGGTGATCGAGCTGGTCGGCGCCGACGAGTCGCTGATCGAGTACGTCACCGACCGCCCCGGCCACGACCGCCGCTACTCGCTCTCCTCGGAGAAGCTGAAGAACGAGCTCGGCTGGGAGGCCGAGGTCCACTTCGACGAGGGCCTAGAGCGGACCGTCGACTGGTACCGCGAGAACGAGGACTGGTGGGGGCCGATCCGCTCCGGCGAGTACCGCGAGTACTACGAAAAGCATTACGGGAAGGCGCTCGGCTAGTGGCGGAGCGGTTGGAGACGAAGCTCGACGGGGTCGTCCTGATCGAGCCGGTCGTCCACGGCGACGAGCGCGGCTTCATGCTCGAGTCGTTCAGCCGCGACGCCTGGCGCGAGCTCGGCGTCGGCGTCGACTTCGTCCAGCACAACCACTCCCGCTCCTCGCGGGGCACCCTGCGCGGGATCCACTTCCAGACCGAGCCGGGGCAGGCGAAGCTGGTCCGCTGCGCCCGCGGCGAGATCCTCGACGTCGCCGTCGACCTGCGCCGCGGCTCGCCGACCTACGGCCAGTGGGAGGCGCACGTGCTCGACGACGTCAAGCACCGCCAGCTCTTCGTGCCGGTTGGCTTCGGCCACGGCTTCGCCGTCCTCTCAGACGTCGCCGACGTCGCCTACCAGGTCTCCAGCTACTACGACCCGGCCACCGAGGCCGGGATCGCCTGGGACGACCCCGAGATCGGCGTCGACTGGCAGGTCTCGGAGCCGCTGCTCTCCGAGCGCGACAAGAAGGCGCCGCGCTTGAGCGAGATCGCGGACGAGCTTCCCTTTCACGCCTGAACGGGCAGGCGTAGCCGATTCTTGCCACAGCGGGTGTGGTCAAAGTCGGATGCGGTGTCGGAGCAGGTCGATGGTCCTGGCGAGGGAGTCGCGGACGCGGGCGGGTTCGTAGCGAACCTCGTAGTGCGTGAAGCGGAGCGGGGTCATTCCAGCCATCACGTGGGCACGGTCGCGGCGGGCGTCCTTCAACTGCGCCGAGGGCGTGCGGTGGTAACGGAGTCCGTCCGTCTCCACCACCAGCCCGAGTTCTGGCCAGTAGAAGTCGACCTCGAATTCGTTGACGCGCTGTTTGCTCAGGGGCGTAGGCAGTTGAGCTCTCCTGACGATGCGGCGGAAGTAGATCTCTAGGTCGGAGTCGGAGAGCTGAAAGAAGAGCTTGTCGAGGAGCCCCCGCAGTGGACGCACTCCTGGTTGGCCGCCAAAACGGACTAGCTGCTCTCGAAGAGCTTCAGGGTCGATCAGGCCGCGCTTGTCAGCGTCATTCACCGCTCGCTCAAGCCGAATCGGGTCGAGTTCTGTCGCCAGGTCGAGGAGCGTCTGAATGGGCGACGTGACTGGAACGTCCTCGCGGCACAGGATGTCCTCGGCCCGGAGGCGCAGCCGACCGTGGAAACGGATCCCGGGACGCCGCAGTTCGCAGCGTCGTCGCACGCTGATGTCGATCCTCCCGTCTTCCTCCCTGCCGATTTCCCAGAGCGATGCGGCACTTCGATGGCTCAGTGCTGCTCCCTCTCCACCTGCAAGAACCGCTGCCATCCAAAGCCGCTTCTGGTTGAGCGCGGGCCACCCGACGGCGTAGACGCCAAGGCTCACCGGGAAGAGGCGCCCACGTGCCACGCGATGTTCGATTGACCTCGGACCGAAACCCAGCGCCAGCAACTGCTGGCGGGTCACGATCCCGTGCTGACTCCCAGCGAGCTGCCACGCCTGGGCGCTGCGCGTATCCGATTTCTGCCCCACTCTGGTGGGGTAAGGATCGGAAGCGCTGATTTCTCCCCTCAGGCCGGACGCAACGGCCCTATTTGCAAAGGCCCTCTGGGCTCAGGGGCGGGCGCGGCCGCCGGTCAGCGAGACAAAGGCCCGCCAGGCCGGCTTCGGGTGGAACTTGGTGCCTTCGCGGAAGAGGCCGACCGAGTCGCAGAAGGTGCAGGATTCCTTCAGGTCTTTCCAGGAGAACCAGTAGACCTGCTTGAGGTCGAGCCGGTTGCGGTTTTCGAGCAGGTAGCCATAGGCGGCTTTGAGCTGCTTGACCTGGCCGCGGATGCCCTGCTCGAAGGCGACCTGCTGGAAGTTGTTCTGCGAGCCCCAGCCGATCTCGGTGATGTACATCGGCACCCGGTCGTGGTTTTCGACGGTGACGTCGTGCAGCGCCTCGACCAGTTCTTCGAGGTCTTCGGGGAAGGCCGCGTACGGGTGCAGGGCGATGCCGTCGAAGAAGCTCTTGATCCCCGGCGTGCGGTAGATCGCGGCGAGGAATTTCGCCGCCGGCATCCCTTTCTTGCCGGAAGCGGTCGGTTCGCCGAAGAGGCCGGAGAGGATGACTTTGGCGGTCGGGTCGATCCGTTTGATCGCCGGGCTGGTGATCTTCAGCAGGCGCGTGAACCGGCCCGGCGAGACCGGGTAGGCGAAGTAGAAGAAGTTGGCCTCGTTCCAGACCTGCCACTGGCGAATCGGCACCGATCGCGGCAGCACGGTTTCGTACTGGACTCCGGGCGCGTGCAGGTTCCAGAATTCGCCCCCGGGCCCGTAGCGTTTGACCGCCGCTTCGACGAACCCGATCCAGGCCTTGCGGGCGGCGCCGCTGTCGATTGGCATCGTCGTGTACTTGCGGGAGATCCAGGGCGGGACGCCGTAGAGGATCGGCAGCACCGACATTCCGTGCCGGGCCGCTACTTCGACGACTTCGTCGAACCCTTCCCAGTGGTAGCCGCCCTTGCGGGTCGGCTGGACGCCGCCCCAGGCGAGCGGCCAGCGGATCGTTTCGATCCCGCCGGCCTTCATGTAGGCGGCATCGGCATCGGTCGGCGTCGACTGCGGGTCGATCCCGAAGAAGCCGCGCGGCGCCGGCACCGGGGGCTTGGCGGCACCGGGCTGCGCCCCGGCGACGAGGGCGGCGATCAGCAGGCTGCAGAGGAAGACGACGGCGAGGAGACGTTTCATTCGAGTTCAGGAGGGTAGCGACCGGGGTCGCTGGGAATCTGAAGATAGGCTGCGCCGCCGTGTTCCCTGCAGGCGCAAAGGCCCGAGCGCAGCTGATCTACCTGCTGAAGGCGGCGGCCCGCTACCTGCGCTGGCTGCCGACCGACCTTCGCGAGCGGCGGGACGAGGGCCTGATGCCGCCGCGGCGCCTCTCCTTCGTCGGCCGCGGCGACTTCGAGCGCACCGGCAACGAGTACCTCTCCCACTTTCAAGCGCTCGGCGGCCTGCAGCCGGGCGGTCGCGTCCTCGACATGGGCTGCGGGATCGGGCGGATGGCGATCCCCTTGATGGGCTATCTCGACGATTCCGGTTCCTACGCCGGCTTCGACGTCGGCCGGGCGATGATCCGCTGGTGCCAGCGCGAGATCACCTCGCGCCGCCCCGACTTCCAGTTCACCTGGGCGCCGGTCTACAACCAGAAGTACAACCCGTTTGGGTCGATCTCCGCCGCCGAGTTTCGCTTTCCCTACGAGGACGGCTGCTTCGACTTCGTCTTCGCCACCTCGCTCTTCACCCACCTGGTCCGGGCGGAGACCGAGCACTACCTGCGGGAGACCGCGCGCGTCCTGCGCCCCGGCGGCACTTGCCTGCTCACCTTCTTCGCGCTCGACGAGCACGCCGAACGGGAGATGGCGGCGGGGCGGGCCTCGTTCGACTTCCGCCACCCGATCGAGGGCGGCTTCACCACCGACCCGAGCCAGCCCGAGGAAGCGATCGCCTTCCGCGCCGCCGACCTGCGGGAGATGCTGGCCGCGGCGGGGCTGGAGGTCGAGGAGCCGATCAGGTTCGGCCTCTGGTCGAACCACACCGACGGTCCGGCGGGGCAGGACGTCGTGATCGCGCGCCGGGCCGCCTGAGCCTCAGCCGCGACCCCGCGCCGCGGTGATCGCCAGGCTGACGCCGAGCTTGGCGGCGATCCCGGCGTAGACCGCGGCGTTGACCAGCGGGTTGCCGGCGGGCGCGTCGAAGCGGCGGTAGAAGCGGCCCATGCCGCGGTGGAAGGCGATCTCCTGCCGCGGCGCCCGCCGCCGCGCGCTCGAGCCGCCCTTCACGTGCAGCGCCGCCCCCGCGGGCTCGTAGAAGACCTTCCAGCCGGCGTCCCAGAAGCGGTGGCACCAGTCGAGGTCCTCCATGTAGAGCCAGTAGCCCTCGTCGAGCAGGCCGACCTCGCGGATCGCCTCGGCGCGGCAGAGCATGAAGGCGCCGTTGACGGCGTCGACCTCACCCGGCTCGTCGTCGCCGAGGTGGCCGGCGCGGTACTGGGCGCCGCCGACGCCGGTGAAGTGCCCGAGCGCGCTCTGCGGGGTCGGGAAGGAGCGCTTGCAGGCGTGGTCGAGCTCGCCACTCGCGGTCACCAGCTTCACCCCGACCATGCCGATCCGCTCCTCGGATCGCAGCCGCGCCAGCGCCGCGTCGAGGGTGCCGGCGTAGACCTCGGTGTCGGGATTCAGCAACAGCACGGCGGCGGCATTGCTCTGGCGCAGGACGAGGTTGTTGGCGGCGGAGAAGCCGATGTTGTCGCGGCGCAGCAGCCGCACCTCGGGGAACTCGACCTCGACCATGTCCGGGGTGCCGTCGGGGCTGCCGCTGTCGACGACGGTGACCCGCATCTCCCCGGCGGAGATCGGGTGCTCCGCGAGCGAGCGCAGGCAGCGCCGCAGCAGCGCTTCGGCGCCGTGGCTGACCACCACGACCTCTAGCTCGAGCATCGCGCGCTAGTACGCGCCCTCGCCGCGGACCAGGGCCCGCGGCGTCCGCAGCAGGATCGCCAGGTCGGTCAGCAGCGAGAGGTTGTCGAGGTAGTCGCGCTCCATCGCCAGCCGCTCCTCGAAGGTGAGGTCGCTGCGCCCGTAGACCTGCATCGGCCCGGTCATCCCCGGCTTCACCGCCAGACGGCCGCGCTGGCGCTCGTCGTAGAGGGCGACGACGCTCTCCTCCTCGGGCCGCGGCCCGACCAGCGACATCTCGCCCTTCAGCACGTTCCACAGCTGCGGCAGCTCGTCGAGGCTGGTGCGGCGCAGGCTGCGGCCGCTGCGAGTCACCCGCGGGTCGTCGGGGATCTTGAAGGCGGGCTGGTCGAGGCTCTCGATGTCGACCAGCTCCGGCAGCCGCTGCTCGGCGTCGGTGACCATCGTCCGGAACTTGACCATCGTGAACGGCTCGCCTTCCCGGCCGGCCCGCCGCTGGCGGAAGAGGACCGGGCGGCCGTCGTCGAGCAGGATCCAGACCGCGATCGCCAGCAGCACCGGTGCCATCGCGACCAGCAAGAGGGCGGAGATGACGACGTCCATCACCCGCTTCATCGCCACGGTCGAGCGCGGCGGGTCTGAGAAGCGGAAGTCGAGCACCGGCAGCTCGGCGAGGCGGTTGAGCTCGATCCCCGGTCCCAGCAGGCCGTAATGCTGGGGGAGGAAGGTCAGCGCCAGGCCCTCGACCTTGCACTCCTCGATCAGCCGCTCGGCGTCCTCCTCGCTCATCTCCGGTTCGGTGACGACGACCCGCTCGATCGCGTGCTCGCGGGCGATCCGGGAGATGTCGCCGGGGGAGCCGAGCCGCGGCAGCTCCCGCGCCTCGGCCTCGGCGGCCGGAGCGAGGTAGCCGACCAGCGCCAGCCGCGTCTCCGGGTGCGTGGAGACCCGCCGGGCGACCAGGTCGGCCGCCTTCGCCGGGCCGATCACGAGGCCGGTCGCTTCGGCGGTCAGCCGGTGCCAGAGGAAGCGGAGGACGCCGCGCAGGGAGAAGCTGAGCAGGAAGGTGCCGACGCCGATCCCGATCGCCGCCGCCGGCGAGAGCGGCCCGGCCGGGCTGATCGCCATCAGCGCGTCGAGGACGAGCGTCGCCAGCACGGTCGCGGTGACCAGCGAGGGGAGCTCGTCGAGGGTGCTGTGGCGGAGCCGGCGGTGGTCGTTGTCGTAGAGGCCCTGGAGCTTGACCACGATCACCCAGGCGGGGCTGAAGAGGACCATCCAGAAGAGGTCGCCGACATCGGTGCTGGAGCTCGAGGCGGTGATCAGGCAGAGGACGGCGAGGAGCGCCCCCCAGTCGCTCATCGCCAGCAGCCGCCGCAGGACGGCGCCGCGGCGGCGGAACTCGCTCGGCCCGCGGCCCTCGGGGTCGAACGGCAGGGGTCCCGGGCGGGGCGTTTCCGCCACCTTCGGTGCCTCGGGCTTGATGTCGGGCGCCTGACTCATCGGCATCCTTCGTAACCCTTTTCGAGGCATTCTTCTTCGGGGTTGAGCCGGCGGGCTTCTTCCAGGCTCGCCTTGGCGGCGCCGTCGTCGCCTGATTTGTGCTCGACCCGGGCGCGCAGGTAGTGCAGCTGCCAGTTGTCTTCTTCGCGGTCGATCGCCTGGCTGAGGCGGTGGACGGCGGGGCCGTATTCCCCCTGCGACTCGGCCAGGAGGCCGAGCTGGAGGTAGGGGCTGGCCGCCCAGGGCTCGATCGAGCGGGCAGTTTCGGCGTGGTCGACGGCGGCGGCGAGGTTGCCGTCGGCGGCGCTGGCGTTGCTGGTATCGATCTCGCGGTCGACCAGCAGCGGGCCGATCAGCGCCAGCGCCGAGATCCAAGCGAGGGCGAGGCCGCCGACGGTGAGGCCGAAGCGGCGCCGGTCTTCCTTGCCGTCGCTCTGCGCCCGCGCCTGGGCCAGCTGGCCGCAGCGGGCGGCGACCAGGGCACCGCCGGCGAGGAAGAAGATCGCCCCGACGCCGGCGATTTCCCAGAACCAGTCGATCGCGGCACCGACCGCGAAGGCGAGGCAGGCGGCGAAGAGGACGGCGTAGAGCTCGCGGCGGGGGCCGCCGGCATGCCGCCAGGCGGCGAAGCCGGTCCAGAGGATGATCCCGACCAGCCCCAGCACCAGCAGCCCGCCGAAGATCCCGAGTTCGGTGAACGCCTGCAGGTAGAGCGAGTGGGCGTTCAGCACCGGCACGTCGATGTGGCGCAGCTTGTCCCAGGAGAAGCGGTAGGTGCCGGCGCCGTGGCCGAGCAGCGGCGCTTCTTCGAAGGCATCGATGGCGACCCGCCAGAACTCGTGCCGGTTCGCCCCGGAGAGCTGCGAGAAATGCTTCGCCGGGTCGGAAGGGAACTGCTGGTCGGGGCTCGAGAATTGGTCCCAGGCGCGGCCGCCGACGGCGATCGCCGCCGCCACCGCCAGCAGGGCGCCGACCAGGGCGATGATCCGCAGCGTGCGGCGGTCGCGCGAGAGCGCCAGCGCCCGGCCGGTGAGGGCGCCGCCGCGGCGCTCGGCGCGATGCAGGAGGGCGTAGAGGAGCAGCGAGAGGGCGATCCCGGCGACGAGAAAGAGGAGGACCGTGACCCCCTGATCGACGGTCGCTTGCTGGGGATAGTTCTCGGCCAGGCTGGTGCTCGCCTGCACCTTCAGCACCGCCGGGATCGTCCCGACGGCGCCGACCGCCAGCGTCCCCAGCATCCAGAGCCGGTCGTGGGAGAGGATCAACAGGCAGCCGCAGGCGACCACGAGTCCGACCAGGCCGCCACGCGAGTAGGTGAAGTAGAGGGCGAGGAGGAGGACCGGGATCGCGGCGACCGCGATCCAGCGCAGCGCCGCAGTCAGCGAACGGCGGCTCATCCAGAGGCAGAAAGCCGCCCCAATCCCGAAAGCGAGGCCGTCGGCGTTCCAGTAGCCAAACGGATATCCGGTGCGGGCGCCGCTGCCGGGACCCGCCCCGAGCTCGAAAACATGGGGCAGCAAACGGCTTGCCAGGGCCAGCAAAGCCGCCCCAATCAGAGCAATTCCGATCCCTTCAGCGAAACGTTGGCGCCTTTGGTCGGTTTGGGCGATCAGGAACGCAGTGAGAAAGAAGCCGAGGTAGACGAGAACCCGGTCGGCTTCGATCACGCTGAGCTCTACTGACCCTGACCAGAGAGATGAGAATGCGGAAAAAAGCGCCAGTCCTCCGATCAACCCCGTCGCCCACCAGAACGGCCGGCCCAGCGTCGCCTTTCCCGCGGCCCCAAGCGCCAGCATCACGACGAGGACCGCTAGGACCGCTAGCCCGGCGATGTGGCGGTCACTCAGAAAGAAGCCGCCACCTGCGAGCGCCAATCCAAGGATCAACGCGAGCGGACTTATCAACGCCGCTGATTCCTCTAACCTTGCGCGCCATGTCTCAGGCCCGGCACCCCCGCCCCCGAAGTGCGGCCCTACCTGTCGCCTTGCTTCTGTCAGTGCTTGCTGTGCTGGCATTGGCTTGCTCACCCGCTCTGGCTCACGCCGAAGAAGCGACGGGGCCGCAGTACAACCCTGAAATACCAACCGTGCCGACGGAAGAAGGTTCCGCAGGCGGTGGCGGCGGTCATCACGATGGCGGCGGCAGCGGCGGCACCGGCAGCGGCGGAAACGCGGGCATCTCGAACACGCCCGGCGAAAACGGCACGGGCGAAGGCAGTGCGAACGGGGGCGGCGGCTCCTCCCACACCGGCCAGAGTAACCAAGGCTCCACCGGCAACGGGGGGCAGCCGGGAGGCGGCTCCAAGGGTGCAGGCGGCGCCATCGCCGAAGGCAAGCCGGTGGTCAATCTCGGCCCGGACACCGCCAACGCCGAAGAAGACGGTTCTTCCTCGCCCTTGGTCCCGATTTTGATCGCGATCGTCGTCCTCGCGGCGATCTCGATCGGCGCCTACTACTACCGGCAGCGCCGTCAGGGCGCCGGCTCTTCCGTCTCGCCCAAGGCGAGCTGATCCGATGTCGAAAAGGAGCGAGTACATGAGCAGGATTCTGCGTGCCTGGACGCTGGCACTGGCCGTGACGATCTTCTTCGCCCTTTCGGCCTCGGCGGCGCAGGCGCTGCCTTCCGGCTTCTGGGGCGTCGTGCCGCAGAACGCGCCGACCTCCGAACAGTTCCAGCGCCTCGGCCGCGGCGGGGTCGAAAGCCTGCGGATCTCGATCGGCTGGGGCTCGGTACAGCCGAGCCAGGGCGGCTCCTTCGACTGGAGCGGCTTCGACAACCAGATCGAAGAGGCGGCGAAAGCCGGGATCAAGGTCCTGCCGTTCCTCACCGGCGCGCCCGAATGGGCGGTCCCGAGCAAGCGGGTCGCCGGCGCCGGCGGGCTGACGGCTCCGGCCTACCTGCCGGTCAAGGGCACCGCCCGTGCTGGCTGGACCTCCTTCGTCACCGCCGCGGTTGCCCGCTACGGCCCGACTGGCAGCTTCTGGTCCGAGCATCCGTCGGTGCCGAAACGGGCGATTCGCGAATGGCAGATCTGGAACGAGCCCAACTTCAAGTACTTCATCGCCAAGCCGAACCCGGCCGAATACGGCCAGCTGGTGAAGATCTCCTCCACCGCCCTGCACGCGGCCGACCCGGGGGCGAAGGTCGCCCTCGCCGGGCTCTTCTCGCGGCCGAAGGGCGCCCGCGACCGCAAGACCGGCAAGCACAAAAGCCTCAACTGGTTCGCCAGCGACTTCGTCGACGTGATGTACAAGCGGACGCCGGGCGTGAAGGCGAAGTTCGCCAACGCCGCCCTGCACCCCTACACGATCTTCGCCAAGGAACTGCCCGAAGTGGTGGAAGAACTCCGCAAGGTCATGCAGCGCAACGGCGACCCCGCCAAGGGCCTGCTGCTCACCGAGCTCGGCTGGAGCTCGGGCCCCAAGGCCGGCAACAACCTCTTCGCCAAGGGCCCGGCGGGCCAGGCGAAGGAACTGCGGACCTCCTTCTCGCTGGCCAGCAAGAACGCGGCCAAGTGGCGGCTGCGCAGCGTCTACTGGTTCTCGGTCGACGACCAGCCCGGCGCCTGCAACTTCTGCGACGGCTCCGGCCTCTTCGGCCCCGGCTTCAAGCCGAAGCCGTCCTGGTACTCGTACGTGAAGTTCGCCGGCGGCACCCCGTAGCGCCGGGACCGACCCACCGATCTGCGTAAGATCGGTGGGTTGGCGACTAAGCAAAAAGCGAGTGCGAAGAGCGATCCGCTGGCGCCGTTCTCGGCGGCGACGCGACGCTGGTTCGAGGCCTCCTTCGAGGGGCCGACGCCGGCGCAGGCGGGCGGCTGGGAGGCGATCTCCAGCGGCGACCATGCGCTGATCTGCGCCCCGACCGGTTCGGGTAAGACGCTCGCCAGCTTCCTCTGGGGGATCGACAAGCTGGCCCGCTCGAAAGAGCTCGGGACCGGCGTCAAGCTGGTCTACGTCTCGCCGCTGAAAGCGCTCTCCTACGACATCGAGCGCAACCTGCGGGCGCCGCTGCGGGGGATCGGCGCCGAGATCGCGGTCGGGCTGCGGACCGGCGACACGCCGCAGAAAGAGCGGCGGGCGATGGCCAAAGAACCGCCCGACATCCTCATCACCACTCCCGAGTCGCTCTACCTGATGCTCTCCTCCAGCGTCCGCGAGATCCTCACCGGCGTCGAGGCGGTGATCGTCGACGAGATCCACGCCGTCGCCCAGACCAAGCGCGGCTCCCACCTCGCCGTGACCCTGGAGCGGCTCAACCACCTGGTCGAGAAAGAAGACGGCGACCCGATCCAGCGGATCGGCCTCTCCGCCACCCAGCGCCCGCTGGAGCGGATCGGCAAGTTCCTGGTCGGGCCGAAGCGCGAGTGCCGGATCGTCGACGCCGGCCAAAAGAAGGCCCTCGACCTGGAGATCGTCGTCCCGGTCGAGGACATGGCCGACCCGGGCGCGCCCGCCTATCCGAGCGAGGACGGGCCGCCGCCGACCGAAGTCGAGCCCTCGGCCCACATCAGGTCAATCTGGCCCGCCATCTACCCGAAGCTGCTGGAGCTGGTCGAAGAACACACGTCGACGATGATCTTCGTCAACAACCGCCGGGCAGCAGAGCGGTTGGCAAAGAGGCTCAACGAGCTGGCGAACGGCGAAGGCGAACAGGAACTCCCGGCAACCGAACAAGCGGGCCACCACGAGGACACCGGCGAGCCCGGGGACTACGTCGAAATCGCCCGCGCCCACCACGGCTCGCTCTCCCACGAGGAGCGGGCGAACGTCGAGGAGATGCTGAAGTCGGGTCAGCTGCCCTGCCTCGTCGCCACCTCCTCGCTGGAGCTGGGGATCGACATGGGGGCGGTCGACCTGGTGATCCAGGTCGAGTCGCCGAAGTCGGTGACCCGCGGCCTGCAGCGGATCGGCCGCGCCGGCCACCGCATGGGCGAAGTCTCCAAAGGCCGGATCTTCCCCAAATACCGCGGCGACCTGCTCGAGTGCGCGGTCGTCGCCCGCCGCATGCGCGAAGCGGAGATCGAGGAGACGGTGATCCCGCAGAACCCGCTCGACGTGCTCGCCCAGCACCTGGTCTCGATCGCGGCGCAGGAAGAGTGGGTCGTCGACGAGGTCGAGCGACTGCTGACGGCCACCGAGCCTTTCCATGATCTTTCGCGCGAACAGCTGGAGAACGTGCTCGACATGCTCGATGGCCGCTACCCCTCCGACCGCTTCGCCGAGCTGCGGCCGCGGATCGTCTGGGACCGCACCGAAGGCACGATCCACGGCCGCAAGGGCGCCCGGCAGCTGGTCGTCACCAACGCCGGCACGATCCCCGACCGCGGCCTCTACGGCGTGCACCTGCCCGACGGGCGCCGGGTCGGCGAGCTCGACGAGGAGATGGTCTACGAGGCGCGCCCGGGCCAGACCTTCCTGCTCGGCTCGAGCACCTGGCGGATCGAGGAAATCACCCGCGACCGGGTGATCGTCACCCCGGCCCCCGGCGCCCCCGGCGCCGTTCCCTTCTGGAAGGGCGACGGGATCGGCCGTCCCGCCGAGCTCGGCCGGGCGATCGGCGCCTTTGCCCGCGAGGCGGTCTCCCGCGATCCCGCCGAGCTCGCCAAGGAGTACGACCTCGACGAGCGCGCCGCTAACAACCTCGTCTCCTACCTGCGCGAGCAGCAGCAGGCGACCCGCGTCGTCCCCTCCGACGAGACGATCGTCGTCGAGCGCTTCCGCGACGAGATCGGCGACTGGCGCCTCTGCATCCTCTCCCCCTACGGCGGCCGCGTCCACGCCGCCTGGGGCCTCGCCCTCGCCGCCAAGATCCGCGACGAACGCGACCTCGAGGCCGACGCGATCTGGTCTGACGACGGCATCGTCATCCACCTCCCCGACGCCGACGAGCCGCCGCCCGCCGATCTTGTCCTGATCGACCCCGACCAGATCGAAGACCTGGTCGTCGGCGAGCTCTCCGGCTCGGCCCTGTTCGGCGCCCGCTTCCGCGAGAACGCGAGCCGCTCGCTGCTTATCCCGCGCGCCTACCCCGGCAAGCGCACGCCGCTCTGGCAGCAGCGGCTGAAGAGCCAGAGCCTGCTCGAAGTGGCGCGGGACTTCCCCCGCTTCCCGGTCGTGCTCGAGACCTACCGCGAGTGCCTGCGCGACGTCCTCGACCTGCCGGCGCTCGCCGAGCTGCTGGAAAAGCTGCACTCGCGGGCGCTCAGCCTGGTCGAGGTGGAGACGCCGACCGCCTCTCCGTTCGCCTCCTCGCTGCTCTTCGACTACGTCGCCACCTACATGTACGAGGGCGACACGCCGAACGCCGAGCGGCGGGCGGCGGCGCTGGCGCTCGACCGCGACCTCCTGCGCGAGCTGCTGGGCCAGGAGGAGCTGCGCGAACTGATCGACCCCGAGGCGCTGGAAGAAGTCGAGGCGCAGCTGCAGCACCGGACCGAGGCCGGCCGCGCCGGCGACCGCGACGCCCTGCAGCAGCTGCTGCGCAACCTCGGCGACATGACCCTGGCGGAGTGCGAGGAGCGGGTCGAAGAGGGTTACTCGGCGAAATCGATGCTGGAGAAGCTGGTCGCCGAGCGACGGGTGGCGCTGGTTCGCGTCGCCGGCGAAGAGCGCTACATCGCCGCCGAGGACGCGGGCCTCTACCGCGACGCGCTCGGCGTCCCCGAGCCGCCGGGCTTGCCGGAGACCTTCCTCGAGGAGCACCCCGACGCGATGCGGCCGCTGGTCCGCCGCTACGCCCGCACCCACGGCCCGTTCCCGACCCAGCAGCTGGCGGAGCGCTACGGCGTCGATCCCTCGCCGGCGCTGCGCGAGCTCGAGTCCGAAGGGGCGCTGGTCCGCGGCGAGCTGGCGCCGGGGGGGACCGAGCGCGAGTGGTGCGACTCCGAAGTCCTGCGCCGCGTGCGCCGCGCCAGCCTCGCCCGCCTGCGCAAGGAGGTCGAGGCGGCCGACACCCGCGAGCTCGCCCGCTTCCTGCCGAGCTGGCAGAACGTCGACGCCTTCCGCCGCACCGGCGCCGGCCTCGACCGCCTCCGCGAGGCGCTGGTGCCGCTGCAGGGGGTGGCGCTGACGCCGAAAGTGTGGGAGGGGGACGTGCTGCCGCGCCGCCTCGGCGCCTACTCGCAGAGCTGGCTCGACGAGCTCTGCACCAGCGGCGAGGTGGTCTGGCTCGGCGCCGGTGCCCTCGGCCGCAACGACGGCCGCGTCGCCCTTTACTTCCGCGAGGACGTCCGCCTCGCCGGCCCGCCGCCGTCGAACGCGAAGCTGGAGCCATTCGCGGGCGAGGTCCACGACGCGATCCGCGAGCGCCTCGCCGCCGGCCCCTCCTTCTGGCTCGACCTCGTCGTCGAGCTCGACCACCCGGCCGAGGACCTCCACAACGCCCTCTGGGACCTGGTCTGGACCGGCGAGGTGACCAACGACGCCTTCGCGCCGCTGCGGGCGCCGCGCCTGCGCGCGGTGCCGTCCTCAGAACGCCCCGGCCGCCGCTTCGCTCGCCGCCGCAGCACCGCCGGCGCCGCCGTCCAGGGCCGCTGGTCGCTGACCGCGCCGCTCTTCGCCCACGCCCCCGGCCCGGGCGCCAAGCTGCGGGCCCAGGCCGAGCTGATGCTCGAGCGCTACGGGATCGTCACCCGCGAGACCGTCCTCGCCGAGGGCATCCCCGGCGGCTTCTCCACCCTCTACGGCGAGCTCGGCAACCTCGAGCTGCTCGGCACCGCCCGCCGCGGCTACTTCGTCGAGGGCCTCGGCGGCGCCCAGTTCGCCCTTCCCGGCGCGGTCGAGCGCCTGCGCTCGCTGCCCGAAGCCGACGGCTCCTACCTCCTCCTCGCCGCCACCGACCCCGCCAACCCCTACGGCGCCTCGCTCCCCTGGCCGAAATCGGAGAGCGGCCGCCGCCCGGGCCGCACCCCGGGGGCGCACCTGCTCCTCCGCGACGGCGAGCCGGTCGTCTTCGTCGAGCGCGGCGGCCGCGGCCTCCTGCGCCTGCAGCGGATCGAGGGCGAGGAGCTGGGGGAGGCGATGCGCGCCCTCGCCGACGCCGTCAGCGAGGGTCAGCTGCCGAAACTCGCGGTCGAGAAACTCGACGGTGAGGCGATCATCGGCTCCGGCCACGAGGAGGCGCTGGTGGGCGCCGGCTTCAGCCGCGGGCCGCGCAAACTCACGGCCACCGCCTGACCGATTGGCCGCCCGACCAAACCATTGCCATAATCGATGTAGTGCCTGAGGCAGATCAGAGCGCGGTCGAGTTGCTGAAGAGCGTGACGCTCTTCGCCGACCTGGAGGAGGGGGAGCTGGAGCGCTTCTCGCACGTCGCCGTGCCGCGCACCTTCCCCGCCGGGACCCGCGTCTTCCACGAGGGCGACGACTCCGACGCCTGCTACATCGTCAAGGACGGCAGTTTCCGGGTCACCCGCGAACACTCCGACGGCCGCGCGATCACCCTCGCCACCCTCGGCCCCGGCGAGATCTTCGGCGAGCTGGCGATGCTCGACGGCGACAAGCGCTCGGCCAGCGCCGAGGCGTTGACCGAGGGCGAGCTGCTGGCGCTGCCAGCCAGCGACGTGCGCTCGCTGCTCGCCCGTCACCCCGAGATCTCCCTCAAGCTCGTTGCTGGCCTAGTACGCCGCCTCCGCGCCGCCAACGTCCGCCTCTCCCGCCAGTCCTTCCAGACCGTCCCCAGCCGCGTCGCCGGGATCCTCGCCCAGCTCAGCCGCGAGGGCCAGGACGGCGACGGGGACCCGGAAGAAGAGGTGACGATCAACATGAACCAGACCGACCTCGCCCAGCTCGCCGGCACCTCCCGCGAGTCGGTCAGCCGCTTCCTCGCCGAGCTCGAGCGCGCCGGCGTCGTCCGCTCCGGACGCGGCCGGGTGACCGTGCTCGAGCCCGAGAAGCTGCGCAACTACATCTACTGAGAAGTCGTTTCGTGAGCGAGTCGCCGAAGCCGCCGATGACGCTTGCGCTGCCATTTCGCTGGGCCGGCGTCGAGGGCGAAGTCGCGGTAGAGGTCCGCGAGAACGACGATCCCGCTGCCCTCGGCTGCCAAGAGTTCGCCCGCGGCTTCCCGGTCTGCCGGGCGACGATCGCGCCGCCAGCCACCGGCTACTCCGACATGCTCGGCTGGGTGCAGCTGGTGGACGACAGCTATCACGCCGACGGCTTCCACGCCGACGGCTTCGAACCGCTCGGGCACCTGCCGCACCCTTTCGGCTTCTACGGCGTCTCCCCGATCCTCTTCGACGCCCCTCACTTCGACGGCGAGAACTTCGACTTCCTCGCTCACACCTTCCTCTGCGGCCTCGGCGGCGAGCTGCTCGAATTCCGGCGCGAAGCCCGCGCGGTCCTCGGCTTCAGCTGGGGCTGCAGGAAACGCGGCCCGCAGATCGAGCTCCTGCGACTGGAGCCCCTCCCGGCCGAGATCTGGGACAACCACTGCCCGTACCTGGCGCGAACGTTCCCCGAGTGGACCTTCCCCGCGGGCTACTTCGAGCATCCGCTGCAGCGATGACGGACTTCGCCGCCGCCCGCACCCGCATGGTCGAGCGACAGCTGCGGCGGCGAGGGATCGAGGACGAGCGGGTGCTGGCGGCGATGGGGGAGGTGCCGCGGGAGGCGTTCCTGCCGGAGGGGCTGCGCGATCGGGCCTACGAGGATTCGGCGCTGCCGATCGCGGCGGAGCAGACGATCTCCCAGCCCTGGATCGTCGCCGCGATCTGCCAGGCGCTGGAGCTCGAGGGCTCGGAGCTGGTGCTCGAGGTGGGGACGGGATCGGGCTACTCGGCCGCGGTGCTGGCGCGGCTGGCCGCCCACGTCGTCAGCATCGAGCGCCACGAGGAGCTTTCCCAGACGGCGGCGGAGACGCTCGCCGCGCTGGGCGTGAGGAACGTCGAGATCGTCGTCGGCGACGGCAGCCTCGGCGTCCCGGCCCGGGCTTCCTTCGACGCGATCGCCGTCCACGCCACCGCCCCGGCGCCGCCGCCGGCGCTGATCGGTCAGCTGGCCGACGTAGGGCGCCTGGTCGTGCCGGTGTCCGGCGAGGACGCCGACATGCTCACTCTCCTGCGTCGCGAGGGCGAGCGCACCGAGACCATGAGCCTGGGCCCCTGCCGCTTCGTGCCGCTGATCGGCGAGGAGGGTTTCGCGGGCTGAGCGGCGACGCGGCGCTCAGCAGCTGCTGCCGGACGGGTCGTTGCCGTCCCGCGAGACTTCGTCGCCACCGCCGCCGCAGTCGATCTGCTTGTCGCGCTGGCCGTCGGCCGCGTCGATGTAGTCGCTGCCGCCCTTGCCGACGAAGGTGTCCGCACCGAGGTGGCCCATCAAGCTGTTGTCGCCGTTGTCGCCGACCAGGACGTCGGGTCCGTCGGAGCCCTCAAGGCTCTCGTTGTCGGCGAGCACCTGGTCGGGGCTGCCGCAGCCGGGGGGGCCGCCGCTGCCGCCGAGGGCGACGCGCAGGTTGTCCTTCGAGCGGGCGTAGGAGACCGTGTCCTCGCCGCTGCCGCCGTCGAACTCGTGGCCCTGGCAGGTGACGACCGAGTTGACGAGCAGGTCGTTGCCGTTGCCGCCGAGCAGCTCGTCGCCGCCCGGGTCGGCGTAGAGGACGTCGCTGCCGCCGTTGCCTTCGAGCCGGTCGTGGCCGTTGTCGGGGCCGTTGTAGTTCTCGCCCGCTTCGAGGACGTCGTCGCCCTCGCCGCCAACCAGGTTGTCGTCGCCGGCGTTGCCGTTGATCCGGACTTTGGCGCCGGCGGGGACGCTCGGGTCGACGACGACCGAGTCGTTGCCGGGGCCGCCGGTGACGACGATGATCGGCGTCGCCCCGTTGTCGGGGCAGACCATCCCGCTGGCGTTCGAGGGCGGGGTCTGGCAGCCGTTGCCGGCGAAGATCGGGATCGCCGAGGAGATCACCCAGGCGTCGGGCCCGCGGGAGATGCGGATGTCGTCGCTCTGCGGGCTGCCCTGGATGATCAGGCTGGTGCCGTCGAGCCCCTGGTTGAGGGTGCCGTAGGCGAGGCTCGCCGGGGGCGAGGGTTCGGGCCCGCACGAGCTCTCGGCGGAGAAGCCCTCGCAGGTGTCGGTGCCGGGGCCGCCGAAGGCCTGACCGTCACCGCCGCCGCTCTCCAGGGTGTCGTCGCCGACGCCGCCGTCGATCCGGTTCGAGCTGCCGTCGCCGACGATCGTGTCGCCCTGCGGCGAGCCGACCACGTCCTCGAAGCCGCTGAGGCTGTCGTGACCGTCGCCTTTCGCGGTGCCGGCGCCGAGGCTGACTTGGATGGCGCCGCGGGTGGCGCTGGCGTAGGAGACGATGTCGTTGCCGCCTTCGCCTCCGAGCAGGCTGTCGGTGCCGGCGTCGCCGCGGACGATGTCGCCGTCGCCGGGGCCGCCGTCGGCGTGGTCGGTGCCGGCGCCGCCGAAGACTTCGTCCGCGTCGCCGCCGCCGTTGAGATCGCTGTCGTCGCCCGGGCCGCCTTCGATGTGGTCGGTGCCGGAGCCGCCGTCGACCTGGTCGTTGCCCTTGTCGCCGAGCAGCTGGTCGTTGCCGCCACCGCCGTCGATCTTGTCGCTGCCCTGCTGGCCGTCGACGAAGTCGTCGCCGGAGCCGCCGTCGATCTTGTCGGGACCCTTGAAGCCGGTGATGTCGTCATTGCCGCCGCCGCCGTTGAGGCCGTCGGCGCCTTTGGAGCCGGAGAGCTTGTCGTCGCCGGCGCCGCCCTCGAGGTTGTCCGAGCCGGTTTCGCCCTGGAGGTTGTCGTTGCCGCCTTCGCCGTTGAGGTTGTCGAAGCCGCGGCCGCCGACGATCGTGTCGTTGCCGGGTCCGCCGCAGATCGTGTCGTTGCCGTTGGGGCCGCCGGTGATGACGTCGTTGCCGCCGCCGCCGTAGATGACGTCGCTGGCCTTCTTGCCGACGATGTGGTCGTTGCCGGCGGTGCCCTTGATCGTCACCTTCTTGCCGTCGCACTTCATCGCCGAGGCGGAGCCGGCGAGCGGGACCAGCAGGAATGCTGCGGTCGCGACGAGGAGGGACAGAAGCAGGCGGGAGGGAATGACTGGTTTAGGCATCCCTGCCTGAATCGGCGGCACGCTCGCGAATCTGGAGCGCCGCAATTGCAAACCGCAAATTTGTTTGTTTCGCCTAGGACAGACGTCCAGGGCGCCTAGCGGCCGCGCTGATATACGCTCGCAGCCTGATGCGGGGCGGCACCTACGTCTTGAACTTCTATTCGGCGGTCTTCGTCGACCAGCTCAAGCGTGGGCGCAAGACGGCGACGATCCGGCTCGGCGACAAGAGCAACAAGTACGAGCGGGGCCAGGTGGTCTGGGTCACGGTCGGCTTCCGCCACAGCCCCCGCGAGAAGATCTTCACCGCGGTGATCGACGACGTCGAGGTGAAGAAGGCCGGGGACCTCAGCCGCCGCGACATCGAGCACGACAACCCCGAGTTCCGGCTTCTGGAGGAGGAGATCCGCTTCCTCGAGCAGATCTACAGCCGCGACGTCAACGCCAGCGACGTCGTCACCGTGATCCGCTTCTCCCAGATCGTCGAGCCGCCGACGACGCATCTAGGCAACGGCGAGACCCCCCACCACAACTGAGGACGCGCCTGGCACGGCGCATATCGGCGTCCTCAGTCGGTCGTGTGCAGAAGCACACTTCCCTCCCTGCGTCCTTGATCTGCTTGGCCAGGCACGCCCTCAGAAGGTTTCGTCAACATCTCGATGATGGCTGAATACGCTTTTCTCACCACCTGGCTGCTGGACTGCCCGCGCGATCGGGTCTGGGAGGCGATTCACGACCAGGCGGCCTGGCCGCGCTGGTGGCGGGGAGTGGAGGAGGCGACCGAGCTGCGCCACGGCGAGGACGACGGGCTCGGCAGCGTCTCGCGGATGGTCTGGCGCAGCCTGCTGCCCTACCGGATCCGCTTCGACGTCACGATCACCCGGATCGAGCACCCGGCCCTGATGGAGGGCCGGGCGGTCGGTGAGCTGGGAGGGGTCGGCCGCTGGCGGCTCTACGAGCAGGATGGGGTCACCGCCGTCCTCTACGAGTGGAACGTGCGGACGACGAAGCCCTGGATGAACCTGATGGCGCCGCTGCTGCGGCCGTTTTTCGAGTGGAACCACGACTGGGTGATGCGCCGCGGCGGCGAGGGGATCGCCCAGCTGCTCGGCTGCCGCCTCTTGGCCTGCGACTGAAGCTTCGCTATCTTTCATCTTGTTGGCACTCGCACCCTAAGAGTGCCAAACGCCGCTAGACCCGTTATTCGGCTCTACAGCGGCGATCCTGATCTTTTTCAGACAACACTGACCGAACAACGGAGGTTCACGGATGAAGCTGAAGCCCCTCGGGGACCGGCTGATCGTAAAGCCGGTAGAGGAGGAGGAGACGACCGCAAGCGGGATCGTCCTCCCCGACACCGCAAAAGAGAAGCCGCAGAAGGGCAAGGTCATCGCCGTCGGCGACGGCGCGGTCAACGACGACGGCAGTCGCCGTGCGCTCGACGTCGCGGAGGGGGACGAAGTCCTCTACTCCAAATACGGCGGCACCGAGGTGACCGTCGAGGGCGAAGAGGTGCTCGTCCTGCGCGAGTCGGACGTCCTCGCCAAGGTCGCCTAGCTCCCACCCCCAGACTTACGTAACCAAGGAGGACCAGAACAAATGGCTCACAAGGAGCTGAAGTACGCAGAGGATGCGCGAGGGGCCCTGCAGGCCGGCGTCGATTCCGTCGCCAACGCCGTCAAGGTGACCCTCGGTCCCAAAGGCCGCTACGTCGTGCTCGACAAAAAGTTCGGCGCGCCGACGATCACCAACGACGGCGTCACCATCGCCCGCGAGGTCGAGGTCGAGGACGTCTTCGAGAACCAGGGCGCCCAGCTCGTCCGCGAGGTCGCCACGGCGACCAACGACGTCGCCGGTGACGGCACCACCACCGCCACCCTGTTGGCGCAGACGATCGTCCGCCATGGCCTGAAGAACGTCGCCGCCGGCGCCAACCCGCTGGCCCTGCGCCGCGGGATCGAGAAGGCCGTCGAGGACGTCGTCGAGAACCTCCGCGGCAAGCAGTCCAAGGAGGTCTCGGGCAAAGACCAGATCGCCCGCGTCGCCGCCATCTCCGCCGGTGACGACGAGATCGGCAACGTGATCGCCGACGCGATCGAGAAAGTCGGCAAAGACGGCGTCGTCAACGTCGAGGAGGGCCAGACCTTCGGGATGGAGCTCGAGTTCACCGAGGGGATGCAGTTCGACAAGGGCTACATCTCGCCGTACATGGTCACCGACCAGGACCGCATGGAGGCGGTGCTGGACGACCCCTACATCCTCATCGCCAACCAGAAAATCGGCTCCGTGCGGGACATCCTGCCGGTGCTCGAGCAGGTCATGCAGGGCGGCAAACCGCTGCTGATCGTGGCCGAGGACGTCGAGGGCGAGTGCCTCGCGACCCTGGTCGTGAACAAGCTCCGCGGCACCTTCACCGGCGTCGCCGTCAAAGCCCCCGGCTTCGGCGACCGCCGCAAGCGGATGCTCGAGGACATCGCGATCCTCACCGGCGGCGAGGTGATCACCGAGGAGATGGGCCTGAAACTGGAGAACACCCAGCTCGCTCAGCTCGGCAAGGCCCGCCGCGTCGTCGTCGCCAAAGACAACACGACGATCATCGACGGCTCCGGTGAGGGCGAGGACATCAAAGGCCGGATCAACCAGATCAAAAACGAGGTCGAAAACACCGACTCCGACTTCGATCGGGAGAAGCTCCAGGAGCGTCTCGCCAAGCTCGCCGGCGGTGTCGCCGTCGTCAAGGTCGGCGCCGCCACCGAGACCGAGATGAAGGAGAAAAAGCACCGCGTCGAGGACGCGCTGCAGGCGACCCGCGCCGCCCTCGAGGAGGGCGTAGTGCCGGGCGGTGGCGTGGCGCTGCTGAACGCCCAGGCCGGCCTGAACCCCGAGAAGCTGGACGACCCGGACGAGATCACCGGCGCCCGGATCATCCACCGCTCGCTGGAGGAGCCGGTGCGGCAGATCGCCGAGAACTCGGGCCTCGAGGGCTCGGTCGTCGTCAACAAGGTCCGCGACCTGAAGGAAGGCGAAGGCCTGAACGCGGCGACCGGCGAGTACGGAGACCTGATCAAGGCCGGCGTCATCGACCCGACCAAGGTCACCCGCTCCGCCCTGGAGAACGCGGCCTCGATCGCGAAGAACATCCTCGTGACCGAGGCGATCATCGCCGAACCGCCGGAAGAGAACGGCGCCGGCGGCGGCATGCCCGGTGGTATGCCGGACATGGGCGGCATGATGTAAGCACCCCCTTCGAGGGGAGTGAGTTTCGGAGAGGCCCGGGGAAACCTGGGCCTCTCTGTTTGTTGGTTATTTCTTCCGCGGCTTGGGCGGCAGCGGGGGGAGGAGGCCGGCGTTGTAGTCGGCGGTTTCGAGGAAGGTGGGGCGGCGGATCTTCAGGCGCAGGGTGTTGGTGGTGCGGGGGTAGAGGCGGAGGTCGTACTGGTTGCCGGCGCCGAAGCCCTGGTAGTAGACGAGCATCCGCACGCGCGGGTGGCGCACGGTCCAGGTGACGACCTGCTTGACGAAGCGGGGTTCGTCCTCGCCGGAGACCGCCCACTCGGTCATCGCCACCGGCATCCCCTTCCACTGCTTGCCGAGGTAGAAGTGGTTGAGGTCTTCCCAGACCGGATATTCGGAGTAGAAGTCGGTCCCGACCCAGTCGACCCAGCGGCGGCCGGGCCAGTAGTTGCCGGGGAAGTTGCCTTTGACCCGGGGCGAGCCGCCGGGGAGGGGGCTCCAGACGATGCTGACCGGCGCCGCCGGCAGTTCGGTCGGCGGCGGCCCTTTGCTCCGCTGCACGGGCGGCAGGCCGATTTCCGCCAGGGTCGCGTTGACCGCTTCCAGGCTCTGGCCGCCGCGGACGATCAGGGAGATGCGGCGGAAGGCCTGCTTGTACCAGCCGGTCGTGTGTTCGCCGCCGCGCTGGTTGCCTTCGCAGTCGACCGCCGTCCAGGCGTTGAGGCAGCGGTTCGGCTCCCCCAGCGGGCGGATGTAGGCGGGCAGCCCGTGGGAGGCGAAGAAGTCGTTCACGCGCAGCAAGTATTCGTCGCCCAGCCCCAGCGCGATCTGCTCCGGCGTGATCAGCTCCGCCAGCGTCTGGTCGTCCTGGGTCGAGATCGCCAGCACCGGCCGGGTCGCGGTTTCGCGCCAGCGTTCGTAGGCCGCGTTGAGGCTGTTGCCCCAGGGATGGAAGGTCTGCATCAGCGCCGGGTGCTTGCCGGTCAGTTCGGCGAATTCGTTGAATTCCGTCGTCGTGCCGCGGTCGCTGACGCCGAGGAAGACGTTCGGCTTCGGCGGCACCAGCGAGAGCGCGCTCGCCGAGGCCGGCACTGCCAGCGCGCCCAGCACCGCCACCGCAACGAGCATCCGCCTAAGCGTCTTCGAGCACATCGCCCATCCTTCGCGGTTCGACCCCGAGTGCCTGCGCGTCGGCCGGGCCGCGCTCGCTGACCATCCCCACCTCCATCAGCTCGGCCTCCTCCCAGGTCGCGAAGACCTCCTCGCCGGCCAGCGCCCGCAGCCCGATCAGGCTCGAGCGCACCAGCGGCAGCGGCACGTGCACCAGTGGCCGCGGCCGGCCGGCGACGCAGCTGACGAGGTCGGCCATCTGGTCGTAGCTGAGCGTCTCCGGCCCCGCCAGCTCGTAGCGGTGCGTGCCATCCTCGGCACCGCGCTCCCGCTCCAGCGCCCCAACCACGCACTGCGCCACGTCCGCCGCCCAGATCGGCTGGAAGCGCGCCTGCCCCTCGCCGGAGACCGGCAGCACCGGCAGGAAGGAGAACCGCCGCAGCAGCGTGATCCAGGGATCGCTGCGGTCATAGACGATCGAGGGAGCGAAGACGGTCGTCTGCAGCGGCGAGCTGAGGACCGCCCGCTCGGCCAGCCACTTGGCCCGGAAGAAGCGCGTCCGCTGTGCCGCCTGCGCGTCGAGCGCGCTGAAGAAATGGAAGCTCGCCACCCCGCTGTGCTCGGCCGCCCGCAGCAGCCGCACCGTCGCCAGCCCGTTCAGCTCCTCGATCAGCTTCGGCCGCTGGTCGCGGATCGACGCCGCCAGGTGGATCACGGTGTCGACGCCGCGCAGCGCCTGGCGCACCAGGTAGGGGTCCGACATCTCGCCTAGATCTCCGAGCGCGATCTGCACGTCGACCCGGCGCGAACCCAGTTTCCGCGGCTCCCGAACCAGGCAGCGCACCTCCTCGCCGCGCTCGAGCAGCAGCGGCAGCAGGCGCGACCCGACGCTTCCGGTTGCCCCCGTCAGCAGCAGCATCGCCGCATCATCCCTAAAATGAGCGCTCGCGCTTGGCCGGGGTCCCCGGCGGGCACCCGGAAAACGAGCTTTTAGGAGACCTTCGAAATGACCTACGTCATCGCCGAGCCGTGCATTGGCCAGAAGGACAACTCGTGCGTCGAGGTTTGTCCCGTCGATTGCATCCACCCGACGCCTGACGAGGCCGATTACGACAACGTCGAGCAGCTCTACATCGATCCCGACGAGTGCATCGACTGCGACGCCTGCGTCGAGGCCTGTCCGGTGGACGCCTGCTTCGCCGAGGACCAGCTCCCGGCCGAGTGGGCCAAATACGCCGAGATCAACGCCAACTACTTCAAGAACCAGGCCGCCTAGGTTCCAGAAGTCAGAGCTTCGAAAAAGGGCCGCCAGATGGCGGCCCTTTTTCGTGCCGTTCAGTACCCGGCGGGGTGTCTGGCCGTGAAGGGGCCGGTCGCCGCGGCTCGCAGCGATTTGTGCCACCTCGGGCCGGTGCCGCTGGTGTTGCCGGCGGTGTCCCAGCGCAGCCCGGCGATCACCGCGTAGGCATGGCCGCCGTTGGCGTAGACGGTGATCCAGCGTCCGCGGCCACCGCTGCCCCAGCTTTCCATCGGGCCGGAGGGGAGGGGGCTGGTGAGGAAGCCGCCGCCGTGGAGGGCGAAGCTGACCGCACCGGAGCAGTCGTAGCCGCTGTCCCAGAAGCGGGCGTGGCCGCCGCCGTAGATGTAGGGCTTGGTGCGGATCTGGTTCGCCGCCGCGATCACCTTCTTCACCGCAGGCGGCGCATTGACCGGCGGGATCGCCCGCCCGTTCACCAGCATCGCCTTGCCGGGCGGACCGGTTTCGGTTGGCGCTTCGACTTCGGGGGTAGTAGTGGTGAGACCACCGGGAGTGGTCGCCTGGGCCGGTCCGGCCACGGCCAGCGAGGCCGCTGCCAGGGCCAGTACCGCGAGGAAGATACGAAGGGCGGGCGTTTTCCGGGCCGCCCCAAGGGCCATCTGCATCTAGTCACTCCTCCTTCGTCCGCCGGCGGGGTTAGCTGTCGGGCTGGCGCTGAAGGAGCCTGCGCCCCCACCGCGTAGGTGGGCTCGCCCCAGGAACTTGGTTCCCCCGCTCCCCGGCATGTCTTAGCCAGGGATTAGGCGTTTGTGTGCAAACCTTAACCCAGGGTAGGGAGAGAAGTTGCTTTTCCTTCTGTGGATTCCGTCACAGAGAAACTTCGGGGGTTTGCCGCGGGCGCCTACTGGACGACAGGCAGCGGCGTGCCGCTGACCGGCGGCGCTTCCGCGGCCGGCGGCGTCGACTGCAGCACCGGCAGCTCCTGCGGCGTCGCCGCGACAATGCCCCGCGCCGCCTGGCGGATCGCCTGCGAGGCGGGGGAGTCGGGATCGTCGTTGACCAGCGGGGAGCCGCCGTCGGCGTGCTCGCGCAGAGGCTCTGAGAGCGGCACCTTGCCTAGCAGCGGCACGTCGAGTTCGTCGGCCAGGAGCTGACCGCCGCCCTCGCCGAAGATCGTGAACCGCTCCCCCGTGGGGGTGGTAAAGCCGGACATGTTCTCGATCACGCCGAGGATCTCGAGGTCGAACTTGCGCGCCATCTCGGCGCCGCGCCGCGCCACCGACTGGGCCGCCGGCTGCGGGGTCGTGACGACGACGAACTTCGCCTGCGGCAGCAGCTGCGCCAGCGTCATCGAGACGTCGCCGGTCCCGGGCGGCAGGTCCAGCAGCAGGTACTCGAGCTCGTCCCAGGCGACGTCCTCGAGGAACTGCTGGATCGCCTTGTGCAGCATCGGGCCGCGCCAAACGACGGCAGAGTTGTCCTCGACGAAGAAGCCGATCGACATCACCTTGACGCCGCTGGGCGAATCCAGCGGCAGGATCTTGCGCTCGGCATTCACCTCGGGTTTGCGGTTGACCCCGAGCATGCGCGGGATCGAGTAGCCGTAGACATCGCAGTCGAGCGCCCCGGCCGAGTGGCCTTCGGCGTTCAGCGCCGCGGCCAGGTTGGCGGTCATCGTCGACTTGCCGACCCCGCCCTTGCCGGAGGAGACGCAGATCACGTTCTTCACCTTCGCCAGCGCGCCCTGCGGCAGCTTGCCGCGGCCGAGGGTTTTCTGCAGGTCGCCTTTCTCCTCGTCGGAGAGGACGTCGAAGCCGACCGCGACCTCGGTCACGCCTTCAAGCTGGGAGACGTTCTGGGCGACGGCCTGTTCGAAGTGCGAGCGGATCGGGCAGCCGGCGGTGGTCAGCGAGACGACGACCTCGACCCGGCCGCTCTCCTTGACCTCGATCGAGCGGACCATCCCCAGCTCGACGATCGAGCGCCGCAGCTCGGGGTCGATGACGGCGCGCAGCTTCTCGGTGATCTGATCTTCGTTTGGAAGTGGCATCGATTCGATTCTAGGGGGGGAGAGTTTCCGCCGCCCCAGCCCTTGGTCCCTCCGTACGCAGTCGAGCGAAGGAGGAACCATGTCTCAGACCAGGATCGTCGTCGGAAGGATCGTCGCCCTCGGGGTGCTGCTGGCGATGAGCGTGCTGCTGCTCGCCGCCGCCAAGGCGAGCGCCGGCAAGTACCAGGTGGCCCAGTGCGGCTGGTACGTCGGCGCCGACGCCAGCTGGGCCGACACCACCGGCGGCGCCAAGTTCCGCTCCGACGCCTGGTGCGTTCCCCCGGCCGGCGCCGACCCCTTCGACGGCGCCCACCTGAAGAGCCTAACCCGGGACGGGCAGGGCACCGTCACCGGCACCCGCTTCGCCCGCTGGCGCTGGACCGCGCCGGCGACCACCGGCATCACCCAGGTGCGCGGGACCTGGTGGCACGCGCTCCACGACGGGATCGAGCAGCGGCTCGGCGGGGTCGGCGGCGGCGGCGACTTCAACCCCTTCCTCAGCGCCAGCTCCACCGACACCACGCCGCGCGAGTTCACGAAGGGCTTTCCCTCGCCGGTGGCGGCCTTCGAAGACCGCCTGCTCTGCGCCCGCGGCGAAGACAAGTGGTGCTCGCTCGACCCCGGGTCCTGGTCGGCGCTGCGGGCGCTTACGATCACCGTCGACGACTCGACCCCGCCCGGCGCCTGGATGACCGGCGGCGATCTCCTCGACGGCGGCTGGCGCCGCGGCTCCCAGTTCGTCGCCGTGGCCGGGTTCGACCACGGGGCCGGGGTCCGCTACGGCGAGACCAGGCTCGACGGCGCCCAGGTCGGCTTCACCGAGTACCCCTGCGAGAAGGTCTCGGTTGGCGGCGAGTGGAGGGGGACGCGGATGCAGCCCTGCCTGACCCAGGTCTCCGGCACCCACACGATCGCCACCACCAACTTCAGCGACGGGCCGCACACCGTCGTCCACTGCACGACCGACTTCGCCGGCAACAGCGCCTGCGCCCCGTCGCGCACGGTCCTGATCGACAACAACCCGCCGGCCCACCCCCGGTCGCTGCTGGTGGCCGGCGGCGAAGGCTGGCGGCGGGTCAACGACTTCGACCTGCGCTGGGACAACCCGGACCAGGGACCGGCGAGCCCGATCGGCGCCGCCCTCTGGCGGCTGACCAGCCCGAGCGGCTACGACACCGGGGTTAGGACTGCGCCCGGCCGCGACCGGCGGACGCTGTCGGACATCTCCCTGCCCGGGTCCGGCACCTTCTCGCTGCAGCTGTGGCTGCGCGACGAAGCCGGCAACGACGCGCCCAGCTCGGCGGTGACGGTGCCGCTGCGGCTCGACGGCGTCAAACCAGCGGTCGCCTTCTCGACCGAGGACTCCGCGACCCAGGTGATGGCGGACGTCGCCGACGAACACTCCGGCCCCGCTTCCGGGGAGATCCTCTACCGCCGCGTCGACGTCGCCGACTGGACCGAGCTGCCGACCAAGCTCGTGCCCGGCAAAGCGGCCGGCAAGGCGCACCTGGTCGCGCCGGTGCCGGAGCTCGGCTACGGCACCTACGTCTTCCGGGTCGACGCGACCGACGCCGCCGGCAACAGCGCCTCGACCAGCCTGCGCGCCGACGGCACCCAGATGGCAATCCGCCGGGAGCCCCCGCCTCCGGTTGCCAAGGCGGTCCCGCTGGCGAAGCCGAAGCCACAGCCCCAGCCGAATGCCAAGACGAAGGCGAAGGCGCGGCTGTTCGCCCGGCTGCGGGGCGGCCACGGTCGCGGCGACTCCCTGACGGTGCCCTTTGGCGCCCCGGCCCTGCTCAGCGGCCGCCTCACCAGCGCCGACGGGACGCCGCTGGCCGACCGCGAGCTGCGCGTCGTCTCCCATCCCTCCCACGGGGCGCTGGCGCCGATCGGCGCGCAGACGGTGAAGACGGGGGAGGGTGGCGGTTTCGAAACCAGCCTGCCGGCGGGACCCTCCCGCCGGGTGACCGTGATCTTCGGCGGCGACGAGGGGCTCGCGCCGGCGCGGCGCCCGGCGCTGGAGCTGCGGGTGCGCTCCGGCCTCTCGCTGCGGGCGGTGCCGACCCGCCTGCGCACCGGCCAGGCGGTTCGCCTCAGCGGCAAGGTCAAGAGCGCCGGGGCGCCGATCCCGCGCCGCGGCAAGCTGGTCGCTATCCAGTACCTGGAGCAGGCGACCCACCGCTGGCGGCCGGTCCTCGTCACCCGCACCGATCACCACGGCCGCTACCGCGCCCACTACCGCTTCCGCTACGTCAGCGGCAGCGCCTCGATCCGGCTGCGGGCGACGGCGCTGGCGGAGGAGCGCTGGCCCTACGCCCCCGGCTTCTCGCCCCCGGTGACCGTCAAGGTCCGGGGGTGAAGGCCGGTGGGCGGACGAGCGGCGGAGGTCTCGCTAGGGTGAGCCGCATGTCGCAAGCAACTCTCCACACCAGCGCCGGGGCGATCGTGCTCGAGCTTCACGACGAGGACGCGCCGAAAACCGTCGAGAACTTCCGCAAGCTCTCCGCCGAAGGCTTCTACGACCAGCTCGTCTTCCACCGGGTGATCCCGGACTTCATGATCCAGGGCGGCTGCCCGGAAGGCACCGGGACGGGCGGGCCCGGCTACACCTTCGAGGACGAGATCAACGACCACAAGGTCGTCCGCGGGGCGCTGGCGATGGCCAACGCGGGGCCGAACACCAACGGCTCGCAGTTCTTCATCGTCACCACCGGGGCGGCGCCGTGGCTCGACGGCAAGCACACCGTCTTCGGTGAGGTGATCGACGGCATGGACGTCGTCGACGCGATCGAGTCGACCCCGACGGGCGCCGGCGACAAGCCGGTCGAGCCGCAGACGATCGAACGGGTCGAGCTCGACGAGGGCTAGGCGGCCGGAGGCTCGCCGGCGGCGCGCTGCTCGCGGCGCGCCTCCTGGCGCCGTTTGATCCCTTCGCCGGGTCGCCAGAGGCTGACCAGGCCGGCGACCAGGGTGACGAGGAAGATCTGGCCGATCATCATCTCCAGGCCGGAGATCATCCGCCCCGGCTGACCGCCGGGGACGAGGTTGCCGTAGCCGGTCGTGGTCAGGGTCGTGTAGCTGAAGAAGAGGAAGTCACCGCCGGCCGGGTGCGGGTGGCCTTCGAAGAAGGCCCCGCCCTGCAGCCGCTCGACGAAGCCGTAGACGAAGGTGAAGAGGAGGCCGAGGACTGCGTAGACGCTGAGCGCGCCGAGGATCGTCCGCGAGCCGACCCGGTCGGCGGTCACCACCCGCCGCAGGACCGCGCCCATCGCCACCGTCAGCAGCCCCACCTGGACCACCGTGGCGAGGTTGAGCCAGAACCTGCCGCCGCCGGCCGCCCCGATCGCCGCCAGCAGGATCGTCGCCCCCGATAGGTAGAGAGCCGTACGGACCAGCCGCGGCCGCGCGTGGGCGCTGGTCAGCGCGATCACCGAGGTGGCGCTGGTCGCAATGCAGAGGACCACCGCCTCCCAGCCCCGGTTCGCCAGCAGGGAGGCGAGCACGTAAGTGATCAGGACCGAGGCGAGGACGAGCCCGAAGGCGTCGCGGACGCGCTCGGCTCGCTCCACCCAAGACTCGCGGCGCCGCTCGCGCCTGGTTGGATCCATCCAAGCTTCGTTCGTCCGCGGCGGCGTCATTCCTGCCGCCGCCCCGGCGCAGCGTCAATCCTCGGGTACTTCGAAGAGCATCTGGATCGTGCGGCCGGCGATGCCCTTCTCGCCAGATCCCCTCAGGCGTTTCGCGCTATCGACCTGAACCCTCTGGGACGCGATCGCCGCCGCCCGGTGGATCTCCCCGAGTTCGCGCCATCCCTGCTCGTCGACGGTGACCCCGATCCGGGTCAGATGCATGTCGAGGCGCTCGATGAGGGTTCCGCTCTCGACGGCCAGCTTCACGTCCCCATCGACCAGTTCGAGGATCTGGCCGGTTGCTTTCTTGCGTTCGGCCGGGCTCAGGCGTTCCCACTCCTCGATCTCGATTACCCGCATCATCGAGTGCATCCGCCACCTGACCGGACCATCGGCCGCTTTCGGCTCGACCGGCTCGATGCTCCCTTCGGCCTCGAGGTCTTCGACGTACCCCTGGACCGCCTCCGCCGGGGCCTCGAGGTCGCGGGCGAGCTCCTCGACGCTGGCCGGCCGGAGGGCGAGGATGGCGAGCACGCTCCACTTCGTCGACTGGACGGCGAGAACAGCGCCGATCCCCGCTTGGTCGATCGGGCTCAGAGGACGGATCCGGCCGTCGCTGTTGGCCACCTCGGTCGCGCGGGAGGAACCGAGGAAGGGGGCGAGGGCGATGTAGGTGCAGACCGGCGCCAGCGACGGCAGGGAATGGGGACCCTCCTGTCTGATCCGCTGGTAGATCAGCGCCCCGACTCCACCGGCGATCGCCTGCGTCGCGATGCCGGGCACGTCGGGCGCCAGGCGGTAGGCCTCGTCGAGGAGCGTCCCTAGGGGGCTCAGCGCCCGCGCCCGGCGGGCGAGGGCCCGAGTTCCTCCGGCATAGGCTTCGACCGCGAGGAGGTGCGCCATCGCCGGCCGCGAGGCGAGGAAGTTGAGCATGCTGCCGATCGCGGCCCGGACTCCATATGACCACTCCGGGCTGCGCTGGAAAGGAGTCATCGCGGCCGTGACGAGTTGCGCGCCGACGCTGTCGATCGCCGCCAGCAGCGCGTCCTCCTTGTCGCGGAAGTTCGCGTAGAAGGTGGCGGGGGACATCGACCCGCGCTTGGCCACCTCGTGGATGGTCGCGCCGGCGAAGCCGCGCTCGGCGACGACGACCGCGAACGCCCTGAGGACGCGCTCGGCGTCGTCGTGGGCCTCGAGGCTTTCCGGCCCGAAGCTCGGTGGCCGGGTCGCCAGCCGCAGCGGAGCCGAAGGCGGGCGGTAGGAGAGCATCACCTGTGTCAGGTCGGGCACCAGCGCCGCCATCCGCTCCGGCTTCCCCTCGCGCAGGCCGATCCGCGCGACCTCCTGCAGGGCGCCGACATGGGCGTCCGCCATCTCGGCCGGCATCGCCTCCCGCTCAGGCGCTTCGGCGAGCCACGCCCTCGTCAGCTTCCCGAAGCTCTGGAGGGCGGCGTCAAGCGGCCTGCGGGCATCGGGGCCGGCGGCGTAGGCCTCGACCAGGACGAGCTTCGCCGCGGCGGGCTGGGCGGCGAGCAGCGCCGCCAGGGCGCCGTAGCTGTCCCGCGCCGCCCGGTCCGGCTCGGCGTCCGCCTCCCCGGCGGTCGCGAGGGCATCGGAGACCGCGGTGACGATCGCTTCGAAGGTGGCGGCGAAGCAGGCCTCCTTGTTGGGAAAGAGGTCGTAGAAGGAGCGGCTGGAGACGCCCGAGACCTCGACTAAGTCGGCGACCCGGGTGGCCGCGTACCCCCGCTGCGAGACGCACGCCACCATCGCGCCGAAGAGGCGATCGCGCTGGTTCCTCGCCACCTCCTCCGACGAGGTTCCCGGACCGGGAGGCAGCCTGCGATCGCGCAGCGAATCCGACTCACCCCAGGGCGTGGCGACCATCGTGCCGCCGGACCCTAGTCGCAGTTTTTCCGACCCGATCATTTGGGAGAAAGAAATTCGCGGAAGCTTCTATTCAGAGTAGTAGTTGCGCCGTCTAAGCTGGATTGCCAGGGCTCTTAGCTTGACAAGAGTTAGATCACCTGTCTATCTTTCCCGCAGCCACCAGGGGTGGACGGCAATCGCCAGGGCCGCGAAGGGCGCCACGACGCGCGCCGCGTGGGTCGGGGGCGAGCGGCCGCGGGCACAGTGGGTTTCCCCGGCCCCTGTTCTCGGTCGCTCGCCGCCGCTCCAGCGCAACCCGATGGAAGCAGCGCTAGCGGAGGGGGTGGGATTCGAACCCACGAGACGCCTTTCGACGCCCAACGGTTTTCAAGACCGCCGCATTCAACCGCTCTGCCACCCCTCCGGAGTGCTCAGGCAAACTGTAAAGCGAAGCAGGGCTGAGTTTCCTCACCTGATTGGATGCGGCGGTGCGCCGGCTCCTCCTACTCGCGTCGGCGATGATCTTCATCGACGTCGCCTTCTTCGCCGCGATCGCTCCGCTGCTGCCGGAGTACGTCGACCATCTCGGCCTCACCAAGGCGGAAGCGGGGATCCTCTCGGCGGCCTACGCGGCGGGCACCCTGCTCGGGGCGTTGCCGGCCGGCCTCGTCGCCAGCCGGATGGGACCGCGGAAGACCGTCATCCATGGCTTGGTCCTGCTCGGCTTGGCGAGCCTCGTCTTCGGCTTCGCCAACCAGATCCTCCTGCTCGACACGGCCCGGTTCATCCAGGGGATCGCCGGCGCGCTGATCTGGTCCGGCGCCCTCACCTGGCTGATCACGACCGCGCCGGAGGACAAACGGGGGTCGATCATTGGCACCGCCCTCGGCACCGCCGTGGCCGGGGCGCTGCTGGGGCCGGCGTTGGGAGCGATCGCCGGATCGATCGGCACCGAGCCGGTGTTCAGCTCGGTCCTGGTGATCACGGTCGGGCTCGCGATCGCCGCCTCCAGGCTGCCGGAGACGCGGGCGCCGGAGACCCAGACGCTGGGAGAGGCGATGACGACGCTGGTCAGCCGACCAGTCCTGGAGGCCGCCGCCTTCGTCGCCGTGCCCTCGGTGATGTTCGGGGCGATCGAGGTCCTGGTGCCCCTGCGGATCGACTCCTTCGGCGGCAGCCACGGGGTGATCGCCGCCGGTTTCATCGCCGGCGCCGCGCTCGAGGCGATCCTCGCCCCCCTGGCCGGCCGGATCTCCGACCGGGTCGGTCGGCGGCTGCCCTACGTCAGCGGGCTGGCGGTCTGCGCCGTGGCAATGGTCGCGATCGCCGTCGTGACCACGCTCGCCGGCGTGCTGGCCGGCCTCATCGTCACCTCGCTCGGCGCCGGTCTCTGCTTCGCCCCGGCGCTGACGCTGATTTCGGACACCGCCGAGGACAGCAGCCTCCACCAGGGCTTCGCCGCCGGCCTCTCGAACATGGCCTGGGCCTCCGGGCAGGTGATCGGCGGCATCGGCGGCGGCGTCGTCGCCAGCCTCACCGGCAACGCCGCGCCGAGCCTGGCGATCGCGCTGCTGTTGGCGCTGACGGTCGTCTACGCGTTCCGGACGATGGATCCGGGCGTCGAGCCGCATCCCGCCTCGGGGTAGGCTCGCGCCATGGCGCGGACGGCGCGAGCGGCGGCTGGCGAGTGGGTCAACTGGGCCGGCGACCAGTCCTGCCGGCCGGCCCGGATCCTGCGCCCGCGGAGTCGCGAGGAGCTGGCGGAGGCAATCGCAGCGGCGGCGGCCGCGGGCGAGAAGGTGCGGGTGGCCGCCTCGGGCCACTCCTTCACCGAGGCGGCGCTGACCGGCGGGATGATGCTGCGGCTCGAGGCGCTGAGCGGTGTCCACGATGCCGATCCGGCATCAGGCCTGGTCCGGGTCGGCGGCGGCACCGTGATCGCCGACCTGAACGAAGAGCTCTCCGGTCTCGGCCTGGCGATGGAGAACCTCGGCGACATCGACCGCCAGACGATCGCCGGCGCGATCTCGACCGGCACCCACGGAACCGGGGCCCGGCTGCGGAACATCTCGGCGCAGATCGAGGGGCTGGAGCTGGTGCTGGGCGACGGCAGCGTCCGCCACCTGAGCGGGACCACCGACCCCGGGCTGCTGCGGGCGGCGCGGGTGGGGGTGGGGGCGCTGGGAGCGATCTCGGCGGTGACCCTGCGCTGCGTCCCCGCCTTCACCCTGCAGCGGGTCGACGCGCCGCATCCGCGCGAGGAGGTGCTGAGCAGCTTCGGCGAGCGGGCGGAGGCGCACGACCACTTCGAGCTCTTCACCTTCCCTTACTCGGACTTGGCGCTGGTGCTGGAGCGCAACCGCAGCGAGGGGCCGCCGCGCCCGCGCGGTCGCGCCGCCGCCTACCTCAACGACGTCGTCTTGGAGAACTGGGCGCTGGAGGCGTTGTCGGCGACCGGCAAGGCGATCCCGCGCCTGATCCCGGCGCTCTCGCGGCTCGCCGGGCGGCTCGCCTCCGGCAGCCGCACCAGCGACCGCAGCGACCGCGTCTTCGCCAACGAGCGACGGGTCCGCTTCACCGAGATGGAGTACGCGCTGCCGCGCGAGCACGGCCCGGAGGCGGCGCGGCGAGTGGTCGAGTGGGTGCGTTCGAACCGCTATCCGGTCTCCTTCCCGATCGAGATGCGCGTCTCTGCCGGCGACAATGCCTCGCTCAGCCCCGCCCACCAGCGCGACACCGCCTACATCGCCGTCCACCAGTACCGGGGGATGGAGTGGCGTCCCTACTTCGAAGCCGTCGAGGCGATCATGGACGACTACGGCGGCCGCCCCCACTGGGGCAAGCGCCACTTCCAAACGGCCGCGACGCTGGCCGAGCGCTACCCGGCCTGGGAGGAGTTCCAGCGAGCCCGCGACCTCCTGGACCCCGCGCGCGTCTTCGCCAACGAGTACACCGAGCGCGTCCTCGGCTTCTAGAGGAACGCCTTGCCGTCGCCGCGGTAGGTCGGGACCTCGTCGACGATCGCGTCGCCTTCGACGAGCAAGAGGGTGTCGAAGCGCTCGCATAGCTCGCCGGCTTTTGCGTGGCGCATGTAGACGCGGTCGCCGACGGCGAGTGAGCCGGCCGGTTCGCCGAGCAGCGGCGTCTGCACCTCGCCGGCGCCCTCCTCGTCGTCGAACCGCAGCCCCTCCGGCAGCCAGGGCGCGGGCAGGCGGCCGGGGTTGCCGGGACCGGAGGCGAGGTAGCCGCCGCCGAGCGCGGTCGCCACCCAATCCGAGGGCTTGCGCGTGACGGGCAGGGCGAAGGCCGCGGCGGGGGTGAGGCTGAAGCGGCTGTAGTGGTCGAAGAGGACCGGCGCGTAGAAGCCCGAGCCGGCGGTCACCTCGGTCACCGCCTCCTCGGCGGCGGTGAATTCGAGGCTGCCGGTGCCGCCGCCGTTGACGATCTCCAGCTCGACGAACTCGCTCAGGGCGCCGACGACCGCCGCTCGCCGCTCGGCGATTTCCGACGCCGAGCGCTTCTGCATGAAGCGGATCGCGGCGCCGCGCAGGCGCTGGCCCGGCGGCAGGTCGCCGACCCCGGAGATCTGCCCCTCGTAGGCCATCAGCGCATCGAGTTCGATCTGCGGCCGCTTCTCGATCTCCCGCGCCAGCGCCACCGCCTGCTCGACGGTGTGGATCGGCGAGCGCTTCGGGCCGATTTTCACCCGGCCGCCGAGCCACCACCAGCTCGCGTCAACGTCGACGCAGACCCGGATCGGCGCCGCCCCCTTGCCGAGCACCGACTCGATCATCTCCAGGTGCTCGACGCAATCGACCATCACGATCGGCGCCCCCTCCGGGTTCGCCGCCGAGCGCAGCGCCAGCTCCTCCAGCGCCCCGGCGTCGGCGGTGGGGTAGGCAAGCAGCAGGTCCTCGAACCCCTGCTCGGCGAGCCACAAGGTCTCCGGCAGCGTGTAGGTCATCAGCCCCCGGAACCGCTCGTCCCGCCCGAGGATCGCCTCCAGCAGCGCCCGGCAGCGGATCGACTTCGAAGCCACCCGCACGGGCTTCCCCGCCGCCCGCGCCAGCATCGCCTCCGCGTTCGCCCACATCGCGTCGAGGTCAACGAACGCAAACGGCGCCTCGACCTCCGCGAAGACCCGCTCATAGCGCTCGTGCGACTGCGGGGGAGGGGCGGACACGGCGCCAGCCTACCCCCGCCGTTCCCGGTTACTTCCTACAATCGGAGGTGCAGTGCCCGGAGAGGTGGCCGAGTGGCTGAAGGCACTCGCCTGCTAAGCGAGTAGGGGGCGCAAGCTCTCTCGAGGGTTCGAATCCCTCCCTCTCCGTTCAGCCGGACTGGGCGAAGTACCGGCGCTTCCGGCAGCGCTCGTCGTGCGGGTCGAAGTAGTCCTTCTGCCAGCTCGAGTCTTCGGCCAGGTTCTGGGGTTCCCATTTCTCCCCCGTCTCGAGCGCCCGCGCCACTGCCTCGCGGAACGCGTAGTGGGAGTGGAGCCGCATGAACTCCCCGAGGTAGGTGTCGGCGACCCGCTTGTCGCCATGGATCACCAGCATGTTCTCGGCGTTCTTGTGGGTGCTCTCGTCGCTCCAGTTGGCCGAGCCGGTGACCACGGTCGGGTCCTCGCCCAGCGGGTCGACCAGCATGAACTTGGTGTGCACCCATGGAACCTGTGCCTTGGTGATCCTGCTCTGCTCTTTGAGCCAGCGGTCGAAAGCGTTGACCGGGATGTGGTTGCCGATCGCGACGACGACGTTTGGCCGACGGCGGATCTTCTCGATTTCTTCCTTGCCTTCCTGCAGCCGCTGGCCCGTCCCGCTCGCCGCCTTGTCCATCAGCGCGTAACGGAGAACCTCGTCGTCCTTCCGGTAGACGTCTTTGAAGCGGCCGTCCATGCCGAAGGCGAAACTCATCATCAGCGCGTCCTCGGCGGAGGCGCTGATGTCTCTGTACCAGTCGAGGACAGCGTCGTCGGCGTGGGGGGAGAAGACGGTCGTCAGCGGCTTCTGCTCGTCGGCTTTCGCCGGCGGGCGCGGATTCCTTTCCCCCATCCAGTCCTGCTCCGCTTTGTGATTCTCGTTGTCCCACATCTCTCGCCAGTAGTCGAGGAATTCACCCGCTACCGCCGGGTCCTCGACGATGTGGCCGCAGTTCATGTGCCCGAAGATCCCGTTCACCGTGGCATTGGTCGAACCGGTCCAGACCGACACCGGCTTCCCGTCCTTGGTCAGGACGAAGAACTTGTTGTGCATGAGGTAGCCCTCGGTGCGAGCGCGGCAGAGGCCTTTGATTCTGCCCTTGGCGATCGCGTCGGCGTTCGGCGGGCCAATCGTGTCGTTCTTACCGTGGTAGAGAACCCCCACCTTGGCGCCGCGCCCGTTCGCCTCTCGCAGCGCTTTGATCACGCTGGGCCAACGCAGTTCGAAAATCGCCCCGTGGATCCCCCAGCTTGCGTCGGCGGCGCGGCCGATGAAGGCGACCATCGCCTCCTCGAGTCCGCGCGAGAGCCAGCGATACGCGGCGGCACTATCTTCGCCGCTCAGCTTGTCCGGGGGGATGTTCTGGAACTGGCGCGCGTACTCCTGGGTCGCCACCGACCCGCGGTTGAAGAACATCGAGTGGGGGGCGCCGATCTCGATCTCGGTTCCGATCTCGACCGTCACCCGCGGCCCCTCGCGCAGATTCGCCGGCTCGCCATAGAGCGGCATGACGGTGAAGGCGTACTCGTGCGCCGGCTTGGCGCTGTAGTCGGCCCACTGGAAAGTCTGGAAGGGATGGTCGCGGCTGGAGGCGGTGCCGCCCGGGCCGAGCTGAGGGTTCGTGCTCGGGAAAGTCTTCATTCCGCGCAGCCAGTACCGCTCGTCCTCGGTCTTGTCTTCGCGCTGGATCGCGAAGCCCAGGCATTCCTTGCGGCGCGCTTTGTCGAGATCGAAGCCGAGGATGACGACGTGGGTCCCGGCGATCGCGTTGACGGTAATTCCCTCATTACTCACACGCGCTCTCATTGTTCCAGTGTAACTGTCTGGGTACGAGGTGAGTTCCCGACAGCCACGGATACCCTCAGGGCAGGATGAAAGGATCGCGAGAAGCAGCCGGCGGGGCCCACATGGGACGCCGGACCAAGATCATCGCCACGGTCGGGCCGGCGAGCTGGTCGCCCGAGGTGCTCGAGCAGCTGGTCGCCGCCGGGGCCGACGTCTTCCGGCTGAAC
>Ga0307306_10000010_pt1 | contig 45057 bp, 50 predicted proteins | sample ER_DNA_193_FD_194507 | JGI IMG/M metagenome (GOLD analysis project Ga0307306, IMG submission 194507) | Bulk soil microbial communities from the East River watershed near Crested Butte, Colorado, United States - ER_DNA_193 | ecosystem: Environmental > Terrestrial > Soil > Floodplain | place...
CGTCCTCGTCGAGGACGGTCGCAGAGCGTCCGTACAGCTGAGCGTGATCGACGTACTCCGCCTCCCCCCACCTCGCCGGAGGGGCCGGCATCGCGCGTCCGTAGAACTCGTCCATCCCGGGCGTCGTTTTGGCACCGCGGGCGAGGCCGAGCGCGAGCCCATCGCCCGCGCTCCAGGGATTCGCGCGGACTGGCAACCCGTGCTCGCGCGCCAGGCGCACGGGGAAACCGCCCGTTGCGAGCACAAGCGGACCGGTCCCGTCGCCTGGCACCAGGCCGCGCCCGAACGAAACGTCCCCCGCGGCGCGGACGAGCGCCTCGGTCAGCCCGCGCGGGTCGAAGCGGCGGCCGGTCGTGAGCGGGTTCGCTGTCTGCGAGGAGACGACAGGCGCCCCGAGCGACTCGAGCCAGTCAAGCGCGGCGTCGAGCCGCTCGACGATCGCCGTCTGCAGCCGCGGCTCACCGGCCGGACACTGCCGGCGAAATTCTTCGAACGACCGGTAGCGCCAAACGACACCGCTCGAAAGCAGCATCGAGCCGCCGGGCCGCTCGCCCTTCTCCAGGACGGCCGGCGCCAGCCCCAGCTCACGCGCGCGAGCGGCCGCGCAAAGCCCGGCCATGCCGGCGCCCGCAACGACCAACTACGTCAGCGAGAAGGACGCCTTGTGCTCGACGTACTCGATCCGAACCCGCTCCGGCCCGAAAACAAAGACCGCGTACGTGTTCGGCGCGTCGACGACGTCGTCGATCTCGACCCCAAGCTCCTCGGCTTCGGTGATGTGCTCCTCCGCCGAGTCGACGAGCACGGCGAGGTGGTTCAGCAGCGGGCGCTCGGGCGCGCCAGGCTCGCCCTCGTGCAGCTCGACGAACGCGCCCCCGACTTCGACCCGCGGCTGCTCCGAAGGGCCCGGCGGCGCATAGCGGAACCCCAGCCGTTCGTAGGCACGGGCAGTCGCGACCGGGTCGGCCGAGAAGAGCGCAGCGTGATCTAGGTCGTAGTCCACCTCGGTGCGACCTTCGACGAGCCCCAGTCGGAGACCCTCGTGGACGTCGAAGTACGCCTCGCCGTCGCGAGGCTGCTCGACCTCGAGATTCTCCGGGAGCTCGGCGATCGCCGCGCGCAGGTCGTTGACGCGCAGCGCAATGTGCTTGAGTGCGCCGCGCTCGCGGGGCCCTTCGGCCGCGAAGAGGGTCAGCTTGCCTCGCCGGGCATCGGACCCCACGAGCGTGAACTTGTCGGTTTTCTCGATCACGTGCATGCCGAGATGCCTGGTCACGAAATCCGCGATCGGGTCGCGGTCGGCAACCCAAAGAGCGACGTGGTCGAGAGTCTGCGGCCTCACCGCCGGGACGATACCTACCGGACCCAGGGCTACCGCGAGCGGGAGCTCTTGCCCGCCAAAGCCCGCTGCAGCTGGGCCTTGGTCATCCGCGAGCGCCCCTTGACGCCCCTGCGCTTGGCCTCGTTGTAGAGCTGCTCCTTCGTGCGCCCCTTGGGCCGATTCGTGCCCGAGCGTAGGCCGCCGCGGCGACCCGAGGAGAGGTCATGGGTCGAGCTCCGGGAGGCCGACTTCGCCTCACCCTTGCGAGCCCGCTCCTTGTTCACCGTTGCCGCTGCGATCTGCTTGGCCCGCTTCGTCGAACGGCCCTGCTTCTTCTCGCCTTCCTTGATGTGCTCGTACTGACGCTCGCGCTTGGCACTCCAGGCTTCCTGTGGCATGCGAAAACCCCTTTCGTAATTCGTAGACCTAGGAGTTGTTCCGGGGCGCCGGCTAGCTAAACGCGGCAGTCAGCCCTCGAGGGGCGGGTTCTGCACGTTGTGCTCCGTCGCGTACTCGTTGACGAGCGAGTTGATGACGTCGGCGTCGCCGTAGGCGTAGTTGATCTTGACGAAGGCGTTCCACTTGTCCGGCAGCGCGTCCTCCGGAAAGATCGCCTCGACGGGGCATTCGGGCTCGCAGGCCCCGCAGTCGATGCATTCCTCCGGGTCGATGATCAGGATCCGGTCGAACTCGTGGATGCAGTCGACCGGGCAGACATCGACGCACGAAAGGTCTTTGATGTCGATGCAGGGCTCGGCGATGATGTACGTCATCGGCCGACCAGTGTACTCAGGCGGTCAGCTCCTCGATGAGGTCCTTCGCCCGCTCCGTCAAGGCCGATTTGGCCAGCACCTGGTCGAAGCCGGCCTCGTGGGCGCGCCTGAGCCCGGAGGTGTCGGTGTGGTTCGTGAAGCCGACGATCGGCACGTCGGGATAGGCGTCTGCGACGTCGTCCGGATCGACTCGCGCGATGTCCGCGATGACCACGTCGGGAGGATCGACGTTGTCGGTCGTGATCAGATGGTGGCCCGGAAGCAACCCCTCGAGCTTGCCGCGAAAGTAGAGGTCGACTCCCGCCAGCAGGATCGTCGCCACGTGACGAGCGTAACACTCTCGCCCGACCTCCCAAAGCGCTGAAGTGACGGAAATGACAACGGATTCCTACGAGCGAGGCCTCGAGCTGATCCGGGCCGGCGAGTTCTTCGCGGCGCACGAGGAGCTCGAGGATGCCTGGCGTGCCGCCGAGCCGGCGGAGCGCGACTTTCTCCAGGGGCTCGTCCATGTTGCCGTTGCCTGGTACCAGGCCGGCCGCGGCAATCGCGTCGGCTGCGAACGCCAGCTCGAGAAGGCCCGGCGCCGGCTCTCTCCCTACGGGCCGGCGCACCGGGGCGTCGATCTCGCTTCCCTGTTGCCCCAGCTGGAAGCGGCGGCCGCCACCGTGGCGGCCGGCTCCCTCGAGCTCCCGCCACCTGTCGTCTAATGCAAGCCGACCGCGTCGAGGGCGCGGTTGAAGCCGATGCTGAGCCACCAGATCCGGTCGAAGAAGAGGAGCAGGCCGATCGCGACCAGGAAGGCGCCGCTCACGGTCCGAATCGCGACGTAATGGTCGCGTAGCCAGCGGAACGGCCCCATCACGTGGGTGAAGGCGATCCCGGCCAGGACGAACGGCACGGCCAGTCCGAGCGAATAGGCGAACAAGAGGACTGAGCCACGCAGAACGGTCGTCGTCGAGCCGGCGAGGACGAGAATCGCCCCGAGCACTGGGCCCATGCAGGGAGCGGCGCAGACCGCGAACGCGGCGCCCAGGAGTGCCCCCGACCCCCGGCTCCGCGCGCTGCCGACCAGGCCCGGCGCGACCAGCCGTTCCGGGAACGGAATCAGGCCCGCGAAGGCGAGCCCGAACACGACGACGACGAAGCCGGCGACGGCCTGGACGCGCGTCGAGTTCAACGAGACCGCGTCTCCGACCAGCCCGGCACCGGCGCCGAGCGCCACGAACAGGACGGTGAAGCCGGCGACGAACGGCAGGCTGCGGACGAGGACTCGTTTGGTCGTGGCCCGCTCTCCCAGCTGCCCCGCCTCGACGGCCGAGACTGCGGAGAGATACCCCGGCACGAGCGGAAGGACGCAAGGCGCCACGAAGGAGACGAGCCCGGCGAGAAACGCGACCGGAATCTGGCCCGCCATGTCAGTCGAGCCGGGCGAGCTCTTCGTCCACGCGCCGGTCGAGCTCCGGATCGATCGGGCCGTGTCCGTTCAGCGACTGCGGCGACACGGTCTCCGGCTCCGGCTTTCTCCGGCTCCAGCCCCAGGCGGCGACTCCGAGCACCGCCGCAGCCGCGGCCAGGCCGGCGAGCGGCAGCAGCCAGGCGAGCAGGTTGAAGCCGTGCTTGGGCGGCGAGGCGAGAATCTCCTCGCCATAGTCGCGAACGAGCGAGTCCTTGATCTGGCTCTTCGTCCAGCCCTTGGCGATTCGTGCCCTGATGTCGCGCTCGATCGCGTGCGCGGCGGGCGAGTCGGACTGAGCCAGGGTCGTCCCGCACACCGGGCACATGATCTCGTTCTCGAGCTCATTCAGGGTCGGATGGTGCTCGCTCGCGGCCGCCGCCGGCGCGAGCAACAGCACCGCGGCGACAAAAGGCGCCAGCCGCCTCATGCGTCCAGCGCGAGCTTCTTCAGGAAGCGCGGCAGATCCTCTTCGGCCTGCATCTCGCCGATCACCTTGCCGTTTCGGTCGATGAAGAAGATGCGCGGGATCGGGAGGCCGCCCCATGCGTTCAGGACCTTCCGCCCGTTCTCACGGACGATCGTGTACGTCAACGCGTAGCGCTGGACGTATTTCCTGGCATCGGTACCGGCGTCGAGTGTGTTCACGCCGACGAAGGCGATCCTGCCCGCATATGTCCGCGAGTACTTCTCCAGGCGCTTCGACTCTCGCGGGCACGCGTAGCACCACGAGGCGAAGAAGTCGATCACGCGCGGTTTCTTGATCGCGGCCAGATCGACCGAGCCCTGGCCGTCGAGGCGCGGCAGCGTGAAGTCGGGAGCCTGCGGCCGCTTGCCCTGCGACAGCTGCGCCGCAACGCCGCCGCCCGGGTCGTGCGTCAGCTTCCAGACCAGCAGCACGAGCAGCCCGGCGACGCCGGCGAGCGCGAGCGCCTGCAGGGCCAGCCTCGCCGGGCGCAGTTTCATGCCGAGACGACGAAAACGGTGGTGCCGATGTCGATGTGGCGGAAGAGCCACTCGGCTTCGGGGATTCGCATCCGGATGCAGCCGTGTGAGGCCGAATAGCCGATCGAGGCGGCGTCCGGAGTGCCGTGGATGCCCACCCCGGGGGCGCTCAGGCCCATCCAGCGCGTGCCGAGCGGGTTGCCGGGGCCGGGCGGCACCGGTTTCAACCCCTGGGCCCAGCGCGAGGCGGGCGGGTACCACCAGGGGTTCTTCCACTTGACGACAACGTGGAAGCGACCGAGCGGAGTCGGGTAGCTCGACTGGCCGGTCGCGACCGTGAACAGGCGCCATTGCCTCATGCCGCGATAGAGGTAAAGCTGGTTCGAGGCCCGCCGGATCACGATCACCGGGCCGAAATTGAGCCGAGTGACCACCGGAGGCGTCACCTTCTGGCGCAGCCGCAGGGGCCCGCGCTTGTTGGCGAGCAGCGTGCTCTCGATCGCGGCCTGTGCACGCCCGCGGTAGAGCGTCAGGCCGGCGACCGGCTTGGCGATCCAGGGACGGAGATTGCGGAGGAAGAGCTGGGCGTCGACGGACTCCTGGTCGAACCGTTTCGCAATCTGTGCGACGTAGGCCCGGACCCGCGCCGAGTTGACGGTCACCTCGAGCGGGATACGGGCGCCGGGCGCCGCGTTGCCGGCGCGTGCCACGGCTTCCCCAACGCGCGCCGAGGCGCCGATTTGCGACGGGTCGGGCGCCAGCCGGTGGGTCCGCACGACGATCGCCAGCGGTCGGGAGAACGAGTCGCCGACGGCAAGGTAGGCGTCGTCAGCGGTCATGCCTCCGACCGGGATACCGCCGATCGAGACGCCGGCCGCGATCACGGCGGGAGCAGTCGTGGTTGTGCCGGTGCTGGTCGTGCCGGTCGTGGTGGCGACCAGCGACAGTGGCCCTGCTCCGGAGGCGACCGCCGCCGCGGACAGACCGCCCGCGGCCAGCGCAAGCGCAAAAATCCCTGCGAGAACCCCTCGTTTCACGCCGTCATTGTAGGAACAGCCGCGGGTCGTCGCTGATGACGCCGTCGACTCCGAGAGACATTGCCTCCTGCAGGACTCCGGGCTCGTTGACCGTCCACGCCCACACCGCCGCACCGGCGGCGTGACAGCGACCGACCGCTGCGCGCGAGAGAACCGCGTAATGGAGCATGGCGATGCTCGCGCCGGTCGTTCTCAGCATTCGTGGCAGACGGTAGGGAAGTGCTCGCCCGAGCAGCCGCACGGTCCCGGGAACGAGCGGCGCCAGCAGCCGCCGCCTGGCCAGGCCGTGACGATCCTCGGGGTAGGTGATCCCGATTGCCAGCCGCGGCTCCATCGCCCGGAGGTCCCGCAACGCTTGCACCCAGAAGGAGCTGGCGACCGCACGGTCCAAGAGCCCGTGACGGCGAAGCGCGGCCGCAACCTCCCCCCCGTGACGGTGACACTTGACGTCGAGATGGAGGCCGACCTCGGTCGAGGCGAAGAACGCGAGCGCTTCGTCGAGCAGCGGCACGTCCGGCGCCGCACGCCGCAAATCGGCCAACGCCAGCGGGCTGACCCGGCCCCGAGCGGCGCCGTGGCTCACCTCGAGCAGATCGTCGGAGTGGGCGACCACGAGGGTGCCGTCGTCGAGATCGAACACGTCGAACTCGACGAAGTCGACGCCTACGTCGATCGCCTGCCGGAAGGCAGCAAGCGTGTTCTCGGGAGCGATTCCCGCGCCTCCGCGGTGGGCGATCCGCAGCACGCGCCCCGAAGCCGGCCGGTGGAGCTCGGTCAAATCCTGCGGATGACGACGACGGCGCAGTCGTCCGTGAGGTCGCCGCCGGTGAACGCACGACAGTCGTCGACGACCGCGCGCGCTAGCTCCTTCGCAGACAAGCCGGCGTTCGCGGCGAGCAGCGCGTCGAGCCGCTCGTCGCCGTAGAGCTCGGCCTCGCGCCGCGCCTCGACGACGCCGTCCGTGTAGAGGACGAGGGCGCCTCCGGCCGGGAGCCGTTCACTGATCTCGTCGTAGGCCTGCCCCGGGTCGATGCCCAGGGCCAGCCCGCGCGCCGGCAGCGCCGTGACCTGACCGGCCAAGGTCACGATCCTCGGCCAGGGGTGGCCCGCGCTGCCGCACTTCACGTCGCCTGTGGTGGGATCGACGGTGACGTAGAGCATCGTGATGAACTTGCTCAGGGCGACCTCGCCGACGACGACCTCGTTCGCGGCCGAGAGGAAGTCGCCGGGCTCGGGGTGCTCCCGGGCCAGCGAGCGGAACACGAACTTCGCCATCGCCATGTCGGCGGCGGCGTCGATGCCGTGGCCGGTGACGTCTCCGAGCGCGACCGCCAGCCGTCCGTCGTCGAGCGTGAGGAAGTCGTAGACGTCGCCGCCCACGTCCAGCCTGGCCGACGACTCGTACACGTCGCCCACCTCGATCCCTTCGAGCTTCGGATAGACACGCGGCAGGAGTGACCTCTGCATCGTGTCCGCGAAGCGTTTCTGCTGTTGGTAGAGCCTCGCGTTCTCGAGTGCCAGCGCGGCCTGCCCGACGATCGAGAGCGCGAGCTCGAGATCGCCCTCGCCGAGCGGCCGTGCCGGGTCGAGCGAGAGCAGTGTCATCGTGCCCAGCACCTCGGCGGGCGTCGAGACAGGGACGATCGCCGTTGTCGAGCCTCGCTCGAGGAAGGGTACGAGCAGGGCGTACGCCCCGCCGAGCTCGCGGGCGATGCCGGGATCGAGCAGGAACGGCCGCCCTCCGGCGAACAGACGCCGGAGGCGCGGCGAGAACGGCTGGGGCCGCATCAGGATCGTTTGCACCGCCTCGGTCAGACGCTCGTCACGCACGTGCAGCGCTTGGGTCATGAGCGCCTCGCCCCGCTCGTCGGGCATTCGAATCCCGACCGCATCGAGCTCGAGCAGCTCGGCGAAGGTGCGCACGAGCGCTACGAGTGTGGTCTCGAGCGACAGGCTCTGGGCGAAGGTGCGCGAGATCTCGTAGAGCGAGCGGAGACGGCGCGACGCTTCCTGCTCGGCCTCGAGCGCCTCGAGACGCTCGCTGTCACGCTGCTTGACCTGCTCGTGGAGGCGGGCGTTCTGGACCGCGACGGCGAGCTGAGCGGCGAGGGCGGTGACGAGCGCGAGCTCGTCCGTCGTCAGCTCGCGCCCGCGCCGTGGATAGAGCGCGAGCAGGCCAATCAAGTCTTCACGCACGCGCAGCGGCAGGCCGACGGCGGCCTCGATGCCCGTTTCGGCCAGCTGCTCACGAACGGGAGCCAGCCGCGGATCAGCTTTCGCGTCGTCGATGATCATCGCCTCCTGCCCGCGCAGCGGGCCGCGTGCGAGCTCGATCAGGCGCTCCGCGACGCGAACGTGAGGCCCTGCGAGCCCGCGGCCCGCCGCCTCGACCAACCGATCCTCCTTGGGCTCGAGCAGGTAGACGGCGAGATGCTCCGCTTCGAGGAGCTCGGCGATCCGGGCGATCGCGGTCTCCAGGGTGTGGGCGAGCGAAAGCTGTGCGATCGCCTGCCCGACGACGGCGACCAGCGCCCGGCTTCGTTCCAGCTCGACCGATTGGCGGCGCGCGTGCTCGCTCGAACGCAGCGCGTGAGCCGCACGAGCGGCGAACGTGGTCAGGGCGTCGAGCACCTCGTCGGAAGGCAGGACGGGTTGCGCGAATCGAAGCTGCAGGGCGCCCAGTGGGGGCTGGCCGAGCTGCAGAACCCACGAGCCGGCCGCGATCGAGAACGGTGTTTTCGCGCCGAGCGCTTCCGCCACGCCTTCCGGATCGGCCGCGACGGTCCCGTATGAGCCCGCAACCTGGGGCTGGAGGTCGTCGCCGAGCCGCCAGACGATCGCGGACTCGGCGCCCGCGCCCTCGGCCGCCAGCCTTGCTACCTCCTCGGCCGTGCGCCCTTCGTCGAGCCCGGTCGCGAGCGCGTCGCCGCCGAGCCGTAAGAGCTCTCGCGGGGGCAACGGGGGCGCGCTCCTGCCGTTGCCGCCGATTCCCGAGAGCGCAACCGTCGCATGGTCCGCAGCCATTCGGGCCAGAGCCTCCTCGGCCGTGGTGAAAAGCGGCTTATGCCGAAGCACGTCGAGCCGCCCGACCTCGCGGTCGCCGAGGACAATCGGAACCTCCAAGGAAACCGCGAGGCCAAGGCGCTCTCCCGTCGAAGGCGACGCCTCCGCTGCAGGTGCCGGGAAGGTTCGCGATCCTTGGAGCTCGGCCATCACCGCAGTCGACGAGGCCGCGACCGCGCGCGCTTCGAGGATCCCGGTGCTCTCGTCGAGGACGCGAAGGACGACGACCTCAGCCGACAACGCCGAGGCAGTCCCCTCGACGATCGCGCGGAGCGCTTCGTCGACCGAGCTTCCCTCCGCCAGCCGCCGTAGAGCCCTGGCCAATGGCTCGAGCGCCGGCGCCTCTCCGACTGTCACTGTTTCGCTGCTCATCGCCCCCGAGAGGAAGTATGGACGCATGACAACATGCAGGGCTTTTAGACTCTTGCCGATGGCGGAGCCCGCAAGGAAGTCGCCGCCGGACGTCCCGGTCTACGATCCCGGCGCCGTTCGCCGCGAATACGTGCGTCACCGAGCCAAGCGCCACGCGCGGCTCCAGCGAACGCGCGAGCGCCGGGCCGCGAACATCCGCTTCTGGCTGATCGTCGTCGGTTTGCTCGCGCTCAGCGTCTACCTGAGCATCGCTATGTGGCATCAGGTCCAGAGGCTGTTCGGGCTCTGAGCGGTCAGACCGACCCCTTGATCGGCAACGTGCCAATCTAACCAGGAAGATGAACATACTTCGAGCGTGGAATCCGACGAGCCCCAGACAGGCAGCAGCTTGAGCGCCAGGCCCCTGAGTCGTGCCGGCGCGATGGCGGGCGGCATGACCGCCGTCGGGGAGCGGGCGACCTGGGTCGCGGGCCTCGTGCTCAGCGTCTCCGCCTTCACAGACTGGTACGCGGGGTCGGGGTCGATCGGCCCGACGATCGCCGTCATCGGCTGGCACACGGGAACGCTGGGGAAGCTCGTCTTCTTCATCGGACTTGCGGTCATTGCACTGGTTGCGCTCCGCGAAGCCGGCATCGAGCTGCCCGCGACGGTGCCCGACAGCCTCGTCGTGATCGCATTGGGGTCGCTCTCGACGATCTTCGTCCTGATCCGGCTGATCTCGATTCCGGACGAGTTCCTGCCCGCGGGCGGGCGCGGGATCGGAATCTGGATCAGCTTGCTGGCGTCGCTCGCCGTGATCGGCGCAGGCCTGTTACAAGCCAGCGAAGAGCTATAGCGATCGCGACGCCGAGGGCGGCGCCGCCGAGGACGTCGAGCGGGTAGTGCACGCCGACGTAGACACGTGACCAGGCGATCGCGGCGGCCAGGACGAGAAACAGAGGCGCTGCCCGGGGCGCGAAGAACGCGAGCGTCGTCGCGCAGGCGAAGCTCGAGGTGGCGTGACCCGAAGGAAAGGAGCCGTCGTGCGGCACGTGCACGAGCGCCTTGGGCTCCGCATAGATCTCGGGCGGGCGCGGCCTGCCGATCGCCTGCCTGAGTCCGTACGAGACCAGCTGGCCGGTGAAATCAGCCAGTGCAACCTGGAGAAAGACAAACGGCCGGCGCCACCAAAGGGCGAGCCCAAGCGCGATCAGGAGCCAGACGAGACCTTGCCCACCGGCCCAGGAGAGCCCCTCGAAGACGGGGTTCAGCCAGCCCGTCCGGTGATGGACGACCCAGCGTTCGAGCTGCCGGTCCCGGCTCAGGTCAGACCGAGAGCAGCTGCTTCGCGTGCTCGATCAGCTGCTGGGGGTCGAAGGGCTTGCCGAGAAAGCCCTGAGCGCCGCGGGCCGTGGCCTCCGCAGCAGCCTCGTCGTCGACCTTGCCGCTGAACATGACGACCGGGATCGCTCCGACTCCATGGCGCTCCTGGACGCGCCGCAGCATCTCCCACCCGTCGACCTCGGGCATCATCACGTCGAGGAGAACGAGGTCGGGTGAGACGTCCTCGAGCACCGCTAGCCCCTCTTCGGCATTGCCGGCCTCGCGCACGGAGTAGCCCTCCATCTCGAGATTGACGCGCACGTACTCGCGCACCCGCTCGTCGTCGTCGACGATCAGCACGAGAGGTCCCTGTTGCGCGTTTCCGCCTGGCCCTGAGCGGTTCAGGAAGTTGTCGAGGTCCGGCCTTCGGTAACGCCGGTGGCCGCCCGGTGTGTAGAAGGCGGGCACCCGACCCTGGTCTGACCACTTGCGAATCGTGCTCTGCGCGACCCCCAGGTATTTGGCGGCCTGACCGAGCGTCAGCCAGTCAGGATCGCTTGTGGGGGCGCGTCTTCCGGGAAACTCTCGGCGCGACATACTCGCGAAGCTACCCAAAGCTGCAACTTCTTAACCTAGCGGCCGTTTGTCGCTGTCAGCGGTGGAAAAGTCCGGAACGACGTCTGCTCGCCGCCGGGCCGCGGGTTGTCGTGCAGCGCCTGCCCGAGGGCGATCCCGATCCCGAACGCGAGCACGAGCGCGACTGCCAGGAGCGCTCGGTTGCGCGTGGCGTGACGCTTGGCCTGGCGCCTGAGTTTGAGCTGCTGCGGAGAGTGGGACGTCACGGGGCGTAGTCGACCGCACCACGCGAGTAGAGGTGGAAAGCCGCGTCGCTCACCGCCGAGAGCCGGCGAGGCCAGCCGCCGGCGGGCTGGATCTCCTCGACGGCCTCACGGGTCCAGGCCTCGGACCCCGCGTACGCGTCGGCGAGCTCGGCGAGGGTGAACGTCTGCCCGACGCGGCGGCGAAGCTCTGCGGTGACGGCGTTGACCTCCGAGAGAACCGCCTCGCCACGAGGTGACTCGCGAGCTTCGTCCTGGAGTCGGCGGTAGCCGAGCTCCCATTCGCGGCGTGTCTGGTCGAGTGCAATCGGCATGACGCCGAGACTATTCCGCGCTGCAACAACCTGAATCGGGCCAGGGCGCATCCACCTCGGCGAGAATCCGCTCGCCGAGCTCGTAGCCTGGCCGCGCAAGCGCGAAAGCGACGTGCGCATGGAGGCACTTCAGGCTGCCGCCACGCGTCGAGCCGCCGATTCCGCCGGGAACCTCGGGCCGAAGCCGGCGCTGCTCGTCGTTCGCGCGCTCGAGACTCGACCGAAGCGACGCGTCCTCGTCGACGGCGCGGGTCCAGCGCTCGACGCCGCCCGCCGCCTCGAGCCTCGAAATCGCAGCCACGAGATACCGGCAGGTGACATAGAACGTCGTCGGGAAGGGCGCGCCCTCGGAATCGACGGGCCACTGCTCGGTGACGGCCGGTCGGCCCCAGGGGCAGCGGAGGGCTACCCGCCGAAAAGCGCGCGGGGAGCGACCGAGTTGGCGCTCGACGACGGCCTCATCGTCCATGCCGCCTGATCGTACGCTGCGCCGCCTGCCATGCCTGAATCCCTTTGACGATGAACAACCGCTCGCCGGGCTTGACGAGACCGAGCCGCCGGGCCTCGCGGACGAGGGCGGCGTCGCCCGCGGCAGCGGTGAGCTTCTGCTGGAGCTGCTGCTGCTCACCGCGAAGACTTTTCACCTGCGCCGCCCGCTCGACGAGCGTGTGCCGTGTGTTCAGGTAGGTCTGGAGCGGCCGGTAGTAGAGGAGGCCGACCAGACAGAGCGCGCCGACCCCCAGCCAACGGCGGATGAGCACGCCACGGCGGGGACGGCGGCCGCGTTTCTTCGCAGCAGCGGGCATGGGCGTTCGAGTTCGCCCGCAAGCCGCGCGGTCCTGCCTAGAACCTCCTTGCTAAACCGTTTCGACCTTGATCACGTTCGTCGAGCCGGCGATGTTCACCGCCGTGCCCGCGGTGATCACGACGCGGTCGCCGGGCTCGACGACGCCCGACTCGCGGGCGGCCTGGACCGACCGCTCCCAGAGCTCCTCGACGTCCGCGCACTCGGCGATTCGCAGTGGGATCACGCCCCACTCGATCGCCATCTGCCGCCACGCGTACTCGTGATGCGTCAGCCCGAGCACCGGGCGGCGAGGCCGCAGCCGAGCCACCGCCGAGGCGGTGCGGCCGCTGAAGGTCGGCACCAGAATCGCCGCGGCCTGCAGGGTCTCCGACAGGTCGCACGCCCCGTTCGACATCGCCTGTCCGACGGTCGGCTCCTCGCCGGCCTCGGGGAGCTGATGCCGGTAGCCGAGGCTCGGCTCGACGGCACGGGCGATCCGTGTCATCGTCGTCACCGCCTCGATCGGGAACTCGCCGATCGCGGTTTCGCCCGAGAGCATCACCGCCGAGGTCCCGTCCAGGATCGCGTTCGCCACGTCGCTCGCCTCGGCCCGGGTGGGCTCCGGCTGGTGGATCATCGTCTCGAGCATCTGCGTGGCAGTGATCACGGGCTTCCCGTGGTCGAGGGCCTCGATGATGATCCGCTTCTGCAGCAGCGGCACGAGCTCAGGCCCGATCTCGACCCCGAGGTCGCCGCGAGCGACCATCACCGCGTCTGCCTCCTCGAGCACGGCGTCGAGCGCGTCGACCGCCTCGGCCTTCTCGATCTTCGCGATCACGTTGGCCGTCGAGCCGGCCTGCTGGATCAAGTCTTTGAGGTCGCGCACGTCCGCGGCGGACCGGACGAACGAGAGCGCGACGAAGTCGACGTCGAGCTCCAGAGCGAACTCGAGGTCGTCCATGTCCTTGCGAGTCAGTGACGGGATCGGCACCGGCACACCGGGGACGTTGACGCCCTTGTGCGAGGTGACCACGCCGCCGGCGAGCACGGCGCACTGCGCCTTGCCGCTCGCGACCCGCTCGACGCGGAGGCGGACGAGCCCGTCGTCGATCAGGACTTCGTGGCCGGGTTGCAGCACTTCGCCGATCACCGCGGGCAGGACCGGCAACTCGCCGTTGGTCGAGTTCTCGTCACCGGTGACCACGACCTCGTCGCCCCGCCTCAGCGTCACCGCCGCATCGAGCTTCCCGATGCGGAGCTTGGGCCCCTGCAGGTCGGCGATCAGAGCCAATGGCCTCCCGATCGACTCCTGGGTGTCGCGGACCAGGCCCGCCCGCTCCGCGTGCTCCTCACGGCTGCCGTGGGAGAGGTTCAGCCGGGCGGCGTCCATCCCGGCCTCGACCAGCGCCCGGACGCCTTCCGCGGTCCCGGTCGAGGGACCGATCGTGGCGACGATTTTGGTTCTCCGAGGCTGGTTCGCGACCATGCTCCTAGCGTAGCTCCGACAGTTCGACGCTACGCCTCCATGGATGTCGTCGGCGTCCGAAGCTTGCGGAATTAGCGCTGGAAGCGGGGGAACGCGCTCCAGCCGGGAAACACCGCCTCCGGGCCAAGCTCCTCCTCGATCCGAAGCAGCTGGTTGTACTTCGCAACGCGATCGCTGCGAGAAGGGGCCCCCGTCTTGATCTGGCCGGCGCCGGTCGCCACCGCGAGATCGGCGATGGTCGTGTCCTCAGTCTCTCCCGAGCGATGCGAGATCACCACGGCGTAGCCATTCCCCTGCGCCAACCGGATCGCCTCGAGCGTCTCGGTCAGCGTTCCGATCTGATTGACCTTGACCAGGATCGCGTTGGCGACCACCTCGTCGATGCCGCGCTGGAGGCGCTCTGGGTTGGTGACGAACAGGTCGTCGCCGACGAGCTGCACGCGGCTGCCGAGCCGCTCGGTCAGCTCGGCCCAGCCCCGCCACTCGTCCTCGGCGAGCGGATCCTCGATCGAGACGATTGGGTACGTCTCGACGAGGGCGGCCCAGAAATCGACCATCTCCTGCGGCCCGAGCTCGCGTCCCTCGAACCCGTACTTGCCGTCGTTCCAGACCTCTGTGGCGGCCGGATCGAGCGCGATCACAACCTGGTCGCGTCTCCCCGCCTGCTCGGCCGCCTCGAGGACGACCTCGATCGCCTGCTCGCTCGAGTCGAGGTCGGGTGCGAACCCTCCCTCGTCGCCGACCGCCGTCGCGAAGCCGCGCTCGTGCAGCAGCGACCGCAGGGCGTGGAACACCTCGGAGCCGATCTGCACCGCCTCGTGGAAGCTCTCGGCCCCGGCGGGGACGAGCATGAACTCCTGCAGGTCGATCGAGTTCTGCGCATGCGCTCCGCCGTTGATCACGTTCAGCATCGGCACGGGCAGAGTCCGGGCCTCTGAGCCCCCGAGGTAGCGGAAGAGCGAGACACCGGCCTCGACCGCCGCGGCCTTGGCGGTCGCAAGGGAAACGCCGAGGATGGCGTTGGCGCCGAGCCGGCCCTTGTTCGGAGTTCCGTCCAGCTCGATCAGGCGCCGGTCGATCGCTTCCTGCTCACCCGCCTCGAGACCGCGGACGGCGGCGGCAATCTCGCCCTCAACGTTGCCGACCGCCTGGAGGACGCCCTTGCCGGCATAGGCCTCACCCTGGTCGCGCAGCTCGACCGCCTCGTGAACACCGGTCGAGGCGCCGGAGGGAACCGCCGCGCGGCCGAGCGCACCCGACTCGAGGCGAACGTCCACCTCGACGGTCGGATTGCCGCGCGAGTCGAGAATCTGCCGGGCGTGAACCTCGGCGATGGCGCTCACCTGAGCGCCTCCTTGGCCCGGTCGTAGTAGCGATCCTGCTCCTCGAGCGGCAGCTCGGGCCAGGAGCGCCCCTCGTCGGCGGCGAGCTCCTCGGCCCTCTCCACCCGGGTCATGAACCGCTCGCTGACCGTTCGCAGCGCAAGCTCCGGATCGACGTTCAGGTGACGCGCGACGTTGACGGCGGCGAACAGGAGGTCGCCGACCTCGCCTGCGACCTCCGGGTCGGGCTCGGTCTCCGCGGCCGAGCCCCCGGCGGCGCCCAGCGCCTCGTTGAGTTCGCGCAGTTCGTCTTCGAGGTCGGCCAGGGCGCCGGCCGTGTCCGGGTACTCGAAGCCGACGGCCGCGGCCCGCCGCTGAACCTTCCGCGCGTAGATCAGAGCCGGGAGATTGCCGGGGACGTCGTGAAAGATGCCTTCGCGGCCCTCCTGCTCTCGCTTGATTCGTTCCCAGTTCTCCCGCACGCGACCGGCCGTCCGAGCCTCGACCTCGCCGAAGACGTGCGGATGCCGGGCGACGAGTTTCGCGTGGATCCCGCGCGCGACCCGCTCGAGGTCGCCCTGGCCGCGCTCGGCGAGCAGAAGCGAGAGGAAGTAGACCTGGAAGAGGAGGTCGCCCAGCTCGTCCACGAGCTTGACGTCGTCGCCCTGCTCGACTGCGTCGGCGACCTCGTAGGCCTCCTCGACCGTGTGCGGCACGATCGTGCGAGCCGTCTGCTCGCGATCCCAGGGGCAGTCCCGGCGCAGCCGCTCGGTGAGCTGCTGCAGCTCGAGCAGCGCGTCGAGGAGTGCCTGGTGGGACGTTGCTCGTTGTTGGGGTGCGATGGTCGTTCCCAGGGAAGGACGCAGGGAGCGTCAATAGTCAAGACTATTGGCGCGACTGAGGACGCAGCCTGGGGGCGAACAGCGCGCCAAGACGACATAGGCCACGTCTCGCCAGGCCCTCCTTGAGCGTCAAACTACGTGGTGGTCGTCTGCGTCGTCGAAGACGCGGGCGGCTCGTAGCCGGTCTGGTAGGCCGTCTTCTTCGCGAACGTCTTCTTCTGGTCGTTCCACCACTTGGTCATCTCATCCTGCTTGTTCTGCTGCAGGAGCTGCTGCTTGATCGCAGGCTTGACCTGGTCGAACGGGACCGAGCCAGCCTTCTTCGCCGGCTTGACGGGCCCGACGGCCTGGATCACATGCCAGCCGAACTGCGTGTGCACCGGCTTCGAGATCTCGTTCGTCTGCAGCGAGAACGCGGTGTTCTCGAACGGCGCGACGGTCTTCAGCGGGCAGCTGACCGTCTTCTCCTTGCACACGGTCAAGATCCCGCCGTTGCTCTTGCTCGGATCGATCGAGTACTTCTGCGCGAGCTTGCCGAAGTCGGCGCCCTTTTTGAGCTGGTTGTAGATCGTCAGCGCCAGCGCGTGATTCTTGACGAGGATGTGGCGGACGACGCGATTCTCCGGCTGCGGAGGCTGCGTGTACTGCTGCTTGTGGTCGTCGTAGTACTTCTTGGCGTCGTCGTCCGAAACTTTGACGTCCTTGGTGACTTCGTTGTAGATCTTCTCGCGCAGGAGCTGGGCTTGAATGCCGTCCTTGACGTCCTGGTCGGTCAGCCCCTGAGCCTTTAGCTGCGCCTGGTAGCGCTTGTCGATCTCTGCCTTGGAGGCGGGCTTCTGACCAGGCGGATTGACGAAGTACTGCTGCTTGACCTGGTTGAGCCGGTCCTCGATGTCCTTGTCGGTGACCTTGACCCCGAGATCCTTGGCCTTCTGGGAATACTCGGAACGCTCGACCAGGAACTGGATGATCTGCGCGCGCAGAGCGCCGTACACCTGGGTGCCGGCCTTCGGGAACGGCTTCTTCTGAGCTACATAGCTGCGCTGCGCCTGCGCGAGCACCTGGTTGTACTCGTCCTTCGAGATCGTGTCGCTGCCGACGACGGCAATCGCGTCACTCGGCACGGATTTGGGCGCGCTGTCGCTGCTGCCACAGGCCGCCGCAAGAACCGCCACAAAGGCGAGGATCGGAACGAGACGAAGGTGCTTCATAACGTACGAATCGCCAAGCCAGCCCAACATTCAGGCTGCTTGGCGTGTTTCGAGCATAGCATCGACAAGCCGGAGCGCTGCGCCGAATTCTTCGTCTCTTAACGAAACTTCCCTCCTGGCCGTCGTGTAGACGGCGGTTTCGACCCGCCCCCGCAAGGCCCGAAGCTCGCCGGAACCGAGCTCGACCGGCCCCACCGTCGCGCGGCCGCCGCGGAAGACGAGGTAGTCGGCTCCCAGCCGCGCGAGCTTCAGCTTCGCCTCCTGGATCGCAAACAGGTTCTCAACCGGCTCGGGTAGCGGCCCGTACCGATCCTGCGTGGCGATCTGCAGCTCGCGCAGCTCGTCCTCGTCGTCGGTCAGGGCAAGCCGGCGATGGAGATCGATCTTGAGCGCCTCGGAGCCGATGTAGCTCGCCGGCACGTAGGCATCGACGCGAGCGTCCACCCGCACCGGCCGCGCGACCGGCCGCCGCTGGCCGGAGAGCTCGGCCACGGCTTCGCCGAGCAGCTCGACGTAGAGCTCGAAGCCGAGGGCGGCGACGTGCCCTGACTGCTCGGCACCGAGCAGGTCGCCGGCGCCGCGGATCTCGAGGTCGCGCATCGCGATCGCGAACCCCGCACCAAGCTCCGTGTGGTCGGCGAGGGTCGCCAGCCGGGCCCGAGCCTCTCCCGTCAGCTCCTGGGCGTCGGGATAGAACAGATAGGCGTGGGCCGTCACGTCCGAGCGGCCGACGCGGCCGCGGATCTGGTAGAGCTGGGCGAGCCCGAGCGCATCGGCCCGCTCAACCACCAGCGTGTTCGCCTGCGGGATGTCCAGGCCGGACTCGATGATCGTGGTTGAGACGAGCACGTCGGCATCGCCGCCGAGAAACGAGAGCATGTGGTCCTCGAGCTCCTTCTCGCGCATCTGGCCGTGGGCGACGATGAAGCGCAGTTCTGGGCACAGCTGCCGGAGCCGCTCGGCCGCCTCGTCGATCGTCTCGACCCGGTTGTGGAGATAGAACGCCTGGCCCTCCCGCGCTGCCTCGCGACGGAGCGCGGTCTGGACGAGCTCCTCGTCGTACTCGCCGACGAAGGTGCGGATTGGCCGGCGACCCTCGGGCGGCGTCTCGATCACCGAGATGTCACGGAGGCCGGAGAGCGACATGTGGAGCGTCCGCGGAATCGGCGTCGCCGAGAGGCTGAGCACGTCGACCTCGAGCCGGAGCTGGCGGAGCAGCTCCTTCTGCGCGACCCCGAAACGCTGCTCCTCGTCGACGATGATCAAGCCGAGCTGCTTCGGGATCACGTCGCGCGAGAGCACGCGGTGGGTTCCGATCAGGACATCGACCTTGCCCTCGGCGTACTCGGCGAGCACGCGCCTGACCTCGGCGGCCGGCCGAAACCGCGAGACCATCTCCACGCGAACTGGGAAGTCCCGGTAGCGCTCGCGGAACGTGTTCCAGTGCTGTTGCGCCAGCACGGTCGTCGGGACGAGCATCAGGGTCTGCTTGCCGTTGACCGCGACCGCGAAGGCAGCACGGACGGCGACCTCCGTCTTGCCGAAGCCGACGTCGCCACAGACGAGTCTGTCCATTGGGCGCGGCGCCTCGAGATCCTCCTTGACCGCCTCGATCGCGCGCTGCTGGTCCTCGGTCTCGCGATACGGAAACTCGGCCTCCAGCCGCTCGAGCCACTCGTTGCTCAGGTCGAAGGACTGGCCCTCCGCCTGCTGCCGGCGCGCGTAAAGGGCGAGCAGCTCGCCTGCCAGCTCGCGCAGGCTCTCGCGGGCGCGGCTCTTGAGGTTCTGCCAGGCCTTGCCGCCGAGCTTCGAGAGCGCGGGCGCCTTGGCATCGGCGCCGACGTAGCGCGAGACCTTGCCGATCTGCTCGTGCGGGACGTAGAGCCGGTCCTCACCTCGGAACGCGAGCAGGAGGTAGTCGCGCGTGACGCCGGCGACCTCCTTCGTCTCGAACGCCTGCAGTCGCCCGACGCCGTGGTCCTCGTGGACGACGAAGTCGCCGGTGCGGAGATCGGCAAAGCTCTGCAGTGCGCGACCGGCGCCGACCGCCGCCCGCGGAGCGCGCTTGCGGAAAACCTGCGTGTCCGGCAACAGGACGAGCCCCAGCTCGCGCCAGACGAAGCCGCGGCGAGCGGGCGCGACCGCGAAAAGCAGCTCTGCCTCGTCCGGCAGAGGCTCGCCCGGCTCGAGCAGGCGCGCGTCGATCCGCCGCAGCAGGTTCTGCGTCCGCAGCGCCTCGCCGCGGTGCGGGAACGCAACCACAACCCGCTGTCCCGCACGCACGAGCGCCCCCAGTTCGTTCTCGGCCTCCGCCAGCCCCCGCGCGGCCAGGGCGGGGCGCTGCGCTTCGAACGAGAACGGCTGGTTGGCGGGAAGCGGATCGAGCTCGGTCGCGCCCGCGAGGTTTGCCTCGACGTTGAGCTCCTCGAGGGCGACCTTGCGCACCTCGTCCGGCTCCCACACGAGATCCGGAGCGCCCGCCAGCGCCGGCACGAGGTCGTCGGGGGCCGGCGCCGGCCCATCGGCCTCGTCGTCCGGGAGCGTCGGTTCACTCAGCTCTGGGCGGCGCTCGGCAGCGGGATAGACCCGTGCGCGCTCGACCGGATGAAGCGCCCGTTGCGTGAACGGCGAGAAAGCGCGGATCGACTCGATCTCGTCGCCGAAGAGCTCGATCCGAAGCGGCTCGCGGCCGGTCGTCGGAAAGACGTCGACGAGGCCGCCGCGCACGGCGAACTCACCGCGCTGCTCGACCCGTTCGACGCGCTCGTAGCCCGCGAGGGCGAACCCTTCGGCCAGGGCATCGATCCCCGGCTCCTGCCCCTGCGCGACGTCGATTGGCTCGGGGCGTTCCGCGGGAGGAGGCATCCCCTCCGCCAGCGCGGCGGCCGACGCGCAGACCAGGCCCCCGCCGGCGAAGATGTCGAGAGCGCGGGCCCGCTCGCCGACCAGATGCGGCGGCGGCTCGAGGCCGGAGCCCCAGTGGACGCCGCGGCTTGGCAGCAGCCCGACCCGCTCCTCACCGAGGAACCAGGCGGCTGCCTCAGCAGCGTCACGGGCGTCGGCGTCCTCCGGCAGCGCGCAGACCAGGCTTCGCTGAAGCCTTTCGTGCAGCGCCGCGAGCAACACCGGCAGCGCGGGCTCGGAGACGCGCGCGCGAGATCCCCGATCGCGAAGCGAAGTCGCGAACGCGGCAAGGCGCTCGTCCTCGACGAGCTCGTCCACGAACGCATGCAAGACAGTCCGGTCCATCGCAAAAGACGGAACCCGCGGTTCCGCCCCTCGAAGGGTACTCAGTCGAACGTACTCAGTTGAACCGCTGCTGAGCCGTCTCGACGCCTTCACGGGCGATCGTCTCGACCGCATCCGCCCCCCGCGCGACGAGCGCCTGGGCGTCCTCCTCCGGCGCGAAGCCTGAAAGCACGTAGTCGGCCACCGAGCGCGGATCGCCGCGGCCGGGCCGGCCGACACCGATTCGCAGTCTCTGAAAGTCCAGGGTGCCGAGCGCCTGAGCCAGCGAGCGCAGGCCGTTGTGACCGGCGAGACCGCCACCGGCCCGCGCCTGCAAGCGTCCGGGCTCGAGGTCGACGTCGTCGTGGACGACGAGCAGCGACTGCGGCTCGACCTTGAAGAACCGCGCCGCCGCGGAAACCGAGCGGCCCGAGTCGTTCATGTACGTCTCCGGCTTCAGCAAGCCGAGCCGAAGCCCGTCCAGGCGCACCTCGGCGAGCTGTCCCGAGAACTTGCTCCGCCACGAGCCGTCGAGCCGGCGCGCGAGCTCGTCGGCGACCATCCAGCCCACGTTGTGCCGGTCGCGCTCGTGCTCGCGGCCCGGGTTGCCGAGGCCGACGACCAGCAAGTCGAGGGTCGAGGCGGCCTCGCCCCGACGAAAGAGCCGCACGGCCTAGCCTTCGGTCGTGTCCTGCTCGCCCGAGGCGTCGGCCTCGGGCTCGGCAGCCTCGTCGGCAGCGCCCTCCGGCGCCTCCTCGCCCTCGGGCAGCTCCTCGCCCTCGGGCAGCTCGCCCTCTTCGAGCTCCTCTTCTTCCGGCTCGGGCTCGACGATCTGGGTCGGCACGGTCACCGTTGCGAGCACCGTCTCCTCGGGATCGTCGAGGTAGGTGACGCCCTCGCGGGCCGGCAGGTCGACGAGTCGCAGGCTCTCGCCGATCGCCAAGCCGCTGACGTCCAGTTCGAGCCGCTCGGGAATCTCCATCGGCAGGGCCTCGACGTTGATCTCGCGCTGCACCTGAGACAGCACGCCGCCTTCCTTGACGCCTTCCGGGTCGCCGACGAGCTCGACGGTGACCTGCGCCTGGATCGGCTGGTCGAGGCGGACCTCCTGCAGGTCGATGTGGATCAGATGGCCGCGGATCGGATCGACCTGGTAGTCCTTGAGAATCGACGCGTGCGTCGTCTTCTGCTTGTCGAGGCTGACGTCGAGAATCGCGTGGAGGCCGTGGTCGCCGGTAAGCACGCGGCGGAGCTCTCGCTCCTCGATGCAGATCGCATGCGGCTGCTTCCCGCGTCCGTAGAGGACGCCGGGGATCATGCCTTCGCGCCGCAAGCGACGGGAATCGCCGGTTCCCCGGCCCTCGCGCTCGCGCACGGACAGCTTTACTCGCTCGCCGGCCACGGCGGCGAAGTGTAGCGATGCCTCGAATCCACGCCCAGCCGAGGGATAACGGCCTTTGCGCGGACGGCCGATGAACGAGCCACAAACCGATCGAATCGGCGGCGCGGCCACGCCACAAGAGGAAGGTGATTCGAAGTGCTCAGGCTCGTGGCTGCATTGCATGTTTCCGCGTCGCAGGCGCTTGTCGCCGTCAGGCGCGAGGAAGGCCAGACAATGGCCGAATACGGAGTCGTGCTCGCCGTGATCGTGCTGGCTTGCGTCGCCGCGATCACGTTGCTCTCGGGCAACGTCCGCACCGCGCTCACGAGCGTCGCGAACATCCTTCCGGGCGGCTGATCGTCCGGGATTGGTGGAAAGGCCGCGCCGCCCGCGGCCTTTTCTCCGTGCCCTAGAACAACTGGTTCTCGCCGCCGAAGATGGCGGAAACCGAGTCGTCGGCGAAGACGTTCATGATCGTCTCGGCCAGCAGCCCCGAGACCGGCAGTACCGTCAGGGTTCGTGGCCGGTTGAGGACGTCGATCGGGACAGTGTCGGTGACGACGATCCCGGAGATGTCCGAGTCCTTGAAGCGCTCGAGCGCGCCGTCGGAGAAGACGCCGTGCGTGGCGAAGACCCAGACTTCGCGGGCGCCGTGCTCTCGGAGCACCGCGACGTTGGCGAGCAGCGTCCCGCCGGTCATGATCACGTCGTCGCCGAGGATCGCGATCTTGTCCTTGACCTTCCCCGTGATCTCCGTCACTTCGGCGATGTCTCGGGCCGGCCGCGTCTTGTGCATGATCGCGAACGTCCCCTCGAGCATCTCCGAGAAGCGGACCGCCATCTTCGCGCGGCCGGCGTCGGGCGAAACCGAGACGACGTCCTCCCCGGTCAGACCTAGATCCCGGAAGTGGCGCGCGAAGAGCGGCAGCGCCGTCATGTGGTCGACCGGGATCGTGAAGAAGCCCTGGATCTGCCCGGCGTGGAGGTCCATCGTCAGCACGCGGTCGGCGCCCGCGAGCTGCAGCATGTCGGAGATCAGGCGCGCCGAGATCGGCTCGCGCGGCTTCGCCTTGCGGTCCTGGCGCGCGTAGGGAAAGAGCGGCATCACCGCAGTGATCCGCTTGGCCGACGCCAGCTTCGCGGCCTGGATCATGAACAGCAGCTCCATCAGGTTGCGGTCGATCGGCTCGCAGCCCGTCTGCACCAGGAAGACGTCCGCGCCGCGGATCGACTCGAGGTAGCGGCAGTAGGTCTCACCGTTCGCGAAGGTCTCGAGCTCGATCTCCCCGAGCTCGACACCGAGATTTTGCGCGATCGCCTGGGCGAGGTCGGGATGCGAACGGCCCGCGAAGACCATGAGCCGCTTCTGCGGCCCGCGCTCGATCCAGTGACCCGGCTCGGGGGTCGGCGCGAGCTCGGGCGACTCGGTTGTCTCGAGCCCCGGGAGGGCGACGGTCTCAGTCATCGGCTGGCCTTCCGTGCTTGTCGTAGACGTAGCCTTCCTTCGTCACCTGGCGAGGCGCGAAGCCCACAAGCGAGCCCGGCGGCACATCGTCCGTGACCACCGTGCCGACTGCGATCCACACGTCGTCACCGATGTCAATTGGTGCAACGAAGGCATTGTGGACGCCGGTCCTGACGTTGCGGCCGATCTTCGTCCGCCCCTTGGGTTTACCCGGCTCGTGCGGATAGTTAACCGTGATCGCGCCGGCTCCCACGTTCGTCTTCGCGCCGATCTCGGCGTCGCCGATGTAGGAAAGGTGCGGCACCTTCGTCCCTTCTCCGATCCGCGAATTCTTCAGCTCGACGAACGTGCCAGCCTTTGCTCCCGCTTCCAACACGGTTCCGGGGCGAAGGTAACAGAAGGGGCCGACCAGCGCCCGCTCGCCGATCTCGGCGTCGATCGCGACGACATGCGGCCCGACTTCGGCGCCGCGCCGGACGCGGGTTGAGCCGCGGAGGACGGTGAAGGGCTGCACGACCGAGTCGGGCTCGAGCTCGACCTCCGCGTCGATCCACGTCGCCTGGGGATCGACGATCGTCGTTCCGGCGAGCATGTGGCGCTCGTTGATCCGGTCGCGAAGGACCGCTGCGGCGGCCGCCAGCTCGACGCGGGTGTTGATGCCGACCGGGGCCTCCGGGTCGTCGGCCTTGTACGTCGCGACGCGCTTGCCCGCCTCGACGAGCGCCCGAACCGTGTCCGTCAGATAGAGCTCGCCCTGAACGTTGTCCGGCTTCAGCTCGTCGAGTGCCTGCCAGAGCTCCGAACCACCGAACACGTACGTGGACGAGTTGAGCTCGCGGATCGCCTGCTCTGTCTCGGTCGCGTCTCCTTCCTCGACGATGGCGCTGAGGTTCCCTTCCCCGTCGCGGACGATCCGTCCGTAGGGCAGCGGCCGAGTCGGCTCGAACGTGAGGACCGTGGCCGCCGCCTCGCTTCGGCGATGCTCGTCGACCAGGCTCTCGAGCAAGTCCCGCGTCAGCAGGGGCGCGTCACCGGAGAGAACCAGGACGTCGCCGTCGAACCCCTCGAGGGAAGCGCGTGCACTGGCGACCGCATCGCCGGTGCCGCGCGCCTCTGGCTGAACGGCGACGGTGATGTCTTCGGCCGCGATTGCGTCCTTTGTCGCCTCCGAGGTGATCACCAGGAGTGGATCGGGGCCGATCGCCCGCGCCGCTTCCACCACCCAGTCCACCAGGCGGCGCCCGAGCAGCGGGTGCAGGTGCTTGGGCGTCTCGGACCGCATCCGCGTCCCGAGACCGCCGGCCATGACCACCGCTGCGAGGTTTCGATTCACCAAAGCGGAAATGGCTGGGGCGCCAGGATTCGAACCTGGGATCGCGGGACCAAAACCCGCTGCCTTACCACTTGGCTACGCCCCACCAGGCCTCGCGCCCACCCGGGCAGTCTAGTCCCGCGAGCTAAACAGAAGCACCAGCGCAACGACCGCCAGCAGCCCGACGAGGATCAGTGCCAGCGTGCCGACGATCAGCACGAGCACCGGCACCAGCGCGACGAGCGCCTGCGAGACGGCGGCGATCCAGCCGACCTGGCGAGCCGTGTCCGACCGGAGCCGATGAGCGAAGCTGAACCACCCGACGACGACGAGCGCGGCGATCACGATCGCGGCCCACCACGAGATCGCGTGAAACACGACCAGAATCCCCTCCAGGATCGCGATCCAGAAGGCGATCCGGATGCGGCGTGCCCGCAGCCACCGGCCGAACCGGGTGGATCCGTGCTCCAGCGCCGGCCCGCCGTACTCCATCGCGATCAACCGTACCAAGCAGGTGCCGTCAGCCAGGTCTGCCCTCGGGGCTCGAGCGTCGCCCTGGCCGCACGGGCAACCTCGAGGTGCTGAAAGAGCCCGTAGACGGCGGGGCCCGCCCCGGTGACGTCTGCTCGAAACGCGCCTGCGGCGAGCAGGTCGTCTGCGAGCGGGGACTGCGCAAGGTCGTTCGGCGGCAGGCACGCGAGGTCCTGCGCCCGCTTCACCTCACGCAACGCTCGTTTCAGCGCTGCCCGCCGGTTCCGGTATCCCTTGCCGCCGTCGCGCTCGTCGAAAGCTGAGTAGACGGACGCCGTCGAGGCCTTGGCGGCGCCGCGCGGGAGCACGAGCACGACCCAGTAGTCCTGAGGCAGCTCGACCGGGGTCAGCGCGGTCCCGTCGCCCTCGCCCACCTGCGGGCCTTCCGTCAGGAAGAACGGAGCATCCGCACCGGCGGCGGCGGCGAGCTCGTGCAACGCGGGGCCGGGGAGCGGCTCAGCGAGCAGCTCGTTCGCGAGCCGCAACGCTGTTGCTGCATCGGAGCTGCCACCGCCGAGCCCAGCGGCGACCGGGATGCGCTTCGTCAGCCGTGCCTCCCAGGCCGGGGGGACGCCGGCCGCTTCCGCGAGGGCCTCGAGCGCGACGCGGACCAGCGTGTCCTCGGCGAACCCGCTGACGCGCAGGGCGGAGGCCGGCGAGACCGCGACCCGGTCGGCGAGGTCGAGCCGCTGGTAGACGGTCGTCACCTCGTGCATGCCGTTCTCACCTGCCCGGCCGACGACGAGCGCCAAGTTCAGCTTCGCGGTGGCGGGCGCGCGGTTCACCCGAGCGCACGCGTGAGGGCGACGAACTCTTCAGGCGTGAGGCTCTCCGCCCGGGCCGAAGGCTCGCGCCCGATCGTCGTGAGCGCCCCCGCGACGATCTCTGCCGGTGCGAGGCCGGCGAGCTCGATCGAGTTCGGCAGCTGCTTGCGACGGTGCGCGAAGGCGGCGCCAATAACGGCCTTCACCCGGGCGTAGTCCTCCGGCAGCCGGCCACGGCGGCGAAAGGCGACGAGCGCCGAGTCCACGTTGGGCCGCGGGCGGAACACGTTGCGCGAGACCGGATGGAAACCCGTCTTCTCGGCCGCAAGCTGGAGGAGGACGGAAACGGCGCCGTAGGCCTTCGTTCGAGGCTGGGCGAAGAAGCGGTCCGCGACCTCGCGTTGCACCATCACGCACCAGGAGCCGAGGGTGGGCAAGCCGTCGATGCTCTCGGCCACGAGCGGCGTTGCGATGTTGTAAGGCAGGTTCGCAACCAGCTTCGTCGGCGATGGCTCGAGAGCTGCGAGGTCGAGCGAGAGGGCGTCGCCGAAATGCAGGTCGACGTTGTCGCGCGAGCCCAGCTCTTCACGCAGGCCCCTCTCGAGCGAACGGTCGAGCTCGACCGCATGGACCCTGGCGACCCGGTCGGCGAGGTACGACGTCAGCACGCCGTGGCCTGGGCCGACCTCGAGGGCGACGTCGTCGGCGTCCAGCTCGGCTAGGCGGCCGATGACGCCGAGAATGTTCTCGTCGGCCAGGAAGTGCTGGCCGAGCTCCTTCTTCGGTGTGGTGCTCACCGCGCGGGCGATGCGACGGGCAGCGAGAACGCCGCGGTTGCGTTGGCGTCGATTCGAGCTGCCAGCTCGCCGGCGTCCTCGCCTCGCGCCTCCGCCAGCGCCGCGACGGTATGGACGACGTTGGCGGGCTCGTTCGGCCGGCCGCGCCGAGGCACCGGGGCCAGGTAGGGGCTGTCCGTCTCGGCGAGGATTCGCTCCGCCGGGACGCGCTTCGCCGCCTCGCGGAGGGCCTCGGCCTTCGGAAAGGTGACGTTGCCGGCGAACGAGACGTACCAGCCGCGTTCGAGCGCACGCTCGAGCAGCCCCGGCGACGAGAAGCAGTGGAGGACGACCGTTCCGTCGAAGCTCGACAGCACGGCTGTGGTGTCCGAGTCTGCCTCCCGGTTGTGGACGACGACCGGCTTGCTCAGCTCCCGGGCGAGGTCGAGCTGGGCGGCAAACAGCTCGCCCTGCCGGTCTTGCGAGGCATAGTCGCGGTAGAAGTCGAGACCGGTCTCACCGACGGCTACGGCGCGCTCATGCTGGAGTAGCTCGGCGAGCTCGTCCAGCCGCCCGGCCTCGGCACTGCCGGCCTGATGAGGGTGGATGCCGAGGGCCGCGAACACGCCAACCTCTGCCTCGGCAATCGTGAGGGCGGCGCGGCAGGAATCGATGCCGGATCCGACCGTGATCACCCGCTCGACTCCGGACTCGCGCGCGCGCGCGAGCATCTCTGCGGGCGAGGAGTCGCACCCGTCGAGGTGCGCGTGGGTGTCGATCACGCGACGGCGGTCTCGAGCTCGACGCGCGGGAAGAGCGGCTCCGCCGGCTCGATCCCGGACGCCGGGACGGTACGCCCGTAGGCGACGCCGTCCCAGCCGAGATCAGCGGGCTGTCCGAGTGCCTCCAGGATTTGCGGCGCCGTCCCGGGCAGATAGGCGGCGAGCGCGATCGCGACGGCCCGCAGGCCGTCGGCCAGGTCGTACAGCGTCCGGTCGAGCTCTTCGCTCTTGCTCTCGTCCTTGGCGAGCTGCCACGGCGCGCGTTCCTCGACGTGTCGGTTGAGCGAGCGGACGACCGTCCAGATCGCCTCCAACGCACCGGAGAGATCCCACTCGTCCAGGCGCCGCGGCACCTCGCGCGCGACCTTCTCGAGCTCGGCCCGGAACGGCGAGTCCCAGGCGGCATCGACGAGCCGACCCTCGCGGTACCTGGCGATCATCGCCGTCGTCCGGGAGAGCAGGTTGCCGAGGTCGTTGCCGAGCTCACGCTCGTACCGCTCGTGCACGTCGTCGACGGAGGCGTTCCCGTCCTGCCCGAACCGAGTGACTCGCGCGACGTAAAAGCGGACGGCGTCGACACCGTAGAGATCGACGAGCTCGAGCGGCTCGATCACGTCGCCGCTCGACTTCGAGATCTTCCGATCGTCGAGCACGAGGTAGCCGTGGGCAAAGATCTGCTGCGGCACTTCGTATCCGGCTGCGAGCAACAGCGCGGGCCAAAAGACGCAGTGGAAGCGGATGATGTCCTTGCCGATCAGGTGCCGCGCCGCGGGCCAGAACTCGTCGCGCAGGTCCTCCCCTGGCCGCGCATACGTGAGCGCGCTGAGGTAGTTGATCAGCGCATCGACCCAGACATACACAACCTGCTCGGGGTCCCATGGAATCGGGATCCCCCAGGGCTGGCCCGCGCGGCTGAGGCTGAAATCGCGCAAGCCGCCCTCGATGAAGCTGCGGGCCTCGTTGTAGCGGAAGTCCGGCAGCACGAAATCGGGCCGCTCGTCGTAGAGGCGCAACAACGGCTCCTGAAAGGCGGAGAGCCGGAAGAACCAGTTTCGCTCCTCGATCCACTCGGGCTTGATCGCGTGATCCGGGCAGAGGCCGTCAGGGGTGAGCTCGTCTTCGCTCTTGAACTCCTCGCAGCTGACGCAGTAGAGGCCCGAGTAGGTGTCCTCGTAGATGTGGCCGTTGTCGTAGATCTGCTGGACGAACTCCTGGACGAAGCGGTGATGGCCCTCATCGGTCGTGCGAATGAAGAAGTCGGGTGCCGCGCCGATTCGCTCCGGGAGCGGGCGCCAATGGTCTTCGACGAGACGGTCGACGAAGGTCTTCGGATCGATGCCGGCCTCCTCCGCCGCGCGCACGTTCTTGGAGGCGTTCTCGTCCGTTCCGGTCAGGAAAAACGTCTCGTCGCCGCGCTGGCGGTGATGGCGAACGAGGATGTCCGCGGCGATGGTCGTGTACGCGTGCCCGATGTGCGGGGTCGAGTTCACGTAGTAGATCGGGGTTGTCAGGTAGAAGCGCGACATTTGAGGCAATGATAGGCGCGGTCTTCCGCCTGCCAGCAGCCCCGCGCCGGCGGATCGCTGCGGCCATCGCCACGAAAACCGCCGGGAGCAGCGCGAGCAGTCCCCACCGTCCGAGGCCGTCGTGCCCATGGTCCGCGTTGATAGCCGGAACCGCCGGAGCCGCCGGGATTGGATCGACCGTCCGAGGGCGAACGGCGAGAGCCGGCGCGCCATGCTTTCGGTCGGGCGGCGCAACCCAAGCGGTCACGGGCACGCGGACCGTGACCGCTGACCGGTGACGACGGGCCGTACGCCGATCGGGCCTCGGAAGCGTCGAGACCGAACTGCCGGCGTGTGGTGTCACCGCCGGATGCGCCGTCGGGCGGCCTGCCGGAATGCTCACGTCAGCGGCCGACTCGGCGGCCGGCCGGGCCGGCTCGGGCGACCCAGTGGTCTCGGCCGACGGCGTCGCCACAACTGGTGGCGCTGATGCCGGTGCCGGATTCGCGGGCGGCGCGGGCGGCGCGGGCGCCGGTGTAGGCGCAGGTGCGGCGGGAGCCTCGGTCACAGGCAAGAACAGCAGCGGATCGAGGTACCCGTTCGCCTCGGCCGTGCGTCTGATCCCAAGATGGAGGTACGGGGTCGGATGCTCGGCCTGTCCGCTCGGACCGATCGTGCCGACTGGCTCGCCCTCGACGACCTCGGCTGCCCGCTGCACGCCTGCGGAGCCGAGATGCGTGAGCGTCACGGAGTAGCCATCGGGGGTCTGGATCGTGACACTCCTGCCGCTCACAGGCACGGTTCCGGCGAAGGAGACCGTGCCGCCGGCAGGCGCGAGGACGGTTCCGCCGGCGGGTGCGCCGATGTCGACGCCGCGATGCTGGCCCGCCGCGTAGGGGTCCGCTCCGAGCACGAACTGCTGCAGTACCGGTCCGTTCGCGGGCCAGGTCCATGCTCCCGCAGCGGGCGTCACGATGAGCCCAGCCGCAAGCGCCGCGATCAATCCTCGAAGCATCAGACCTCCTTTGTTGTCCTGTCTGCCAACAACGCAGAAGCTACCTGCAGCGTCTGTTGTTGTCAATCTGGACTACAAGGACGTGTCGTAAAGATCCTTCCGCGACAAACCGGTCAGGCGCGCGACGACCGACGCGGCCTGGCGGCGGGCGACCCCGGCGCCGACAAGCTCGGTGACCGCCTCGACAGCTGTCTCGGGGGCGACGGGCTCCACTCCGGCCGCAGGGCCGAGCACAAGCGTGATCTCACCCTTCGGCGGCTCCGCGAACCGGTCGGCCAGCTCTGCTGCGCTGCCTCGCACGATCTCCTCATGCCGCTTCGTCAGCTCGCGGCAGACCGCCAACTCACGCTCGGGGTCGGCGGTCGCGAGCGAGCGGAGGGTCGCCGGCAGCCGGCGCGGCGACTCGAAGGCAACCGCGGGCCATGGCCACCCCGCAAGCCCCTCCCAGACCTTGCCGAGCGCGCGGTCGCCGCGCGGGAGAAAGCCGAGGAACTGGTAGCGGTCTGCCGCGAGCCCCCCGGCGACGAGGGCCGTCTCGACCGCGGACGCGCCGGGCAGGACAGTGACCCCGACGCCCGCCTCGAGCGCTGCCGCGATCAGCCTGCCGCCTGGATCGGAGATCCCCGGCAAGCCGGCATCGGAGACGAGCGCGATCCGCTCCCCCGCCTCCAGCCGCGGCACGAGCTCGGCCGTACGTGCCGCCTCGTTGTGCTCGTGGTACGAGAGCAGGCGGGCGCGGATCCCATGCCGATCGAGCAGTCGTCTTGTGTGCCGGGTGTCCTCGCAGAGGACTACGTCGGCCTCGCCGAGCTCACGAAGGACGCGGAGGGTGACGTCTTCCAGGTTCCCGATCGGCGTCGCGCAGACTGCGAGCACTACGCGACGGAGTCGTAGGCCACCAGCGCGGCGCCGATCACGCCGGCGGCGGTCCCAAGCTCGGCCCGAACGATCTCGATGTGCTCGTTGGCAGGTGGCAGCGCTTCTCGACGCATCGTCTCCCTAGCGGGCCCGAGCAGGAGGTCGCCCGCCGCCGCAAAGCCGCCGCCGATGACGACGAGCTGCGGGCGGAAGATGTTGACGAAACTCCCGATCGCTGCGCCGAGCTTGCGGCCGATGCCATCGAGGATCTCGATCGCGTTCCGATCGCCTTCGGCGGCGAGCCGAACGAGCCGGTGGGCGTCCACGGCGGGGCCGAACGCCTCCTGGGCGAGCTTCGTCGCCGCCGTTCCGCTCACGTAACCCTCGAGGTGGCCGTGGCCTGTACACGTTCCCTGGCAGGGAATGCCGTCATAGACGAGCACCGTGTGCCCGAGCTCACCTCCGTCGCGCAGGAGCTTGCCGTCGATGACGACGCCTCCGCCGACGCCGGTGCCAAGGGTGAGCATGACCATCGTCCGAGCGCCCCGCCCTGCGCCGGCGCGGTGCTCGGCGAGAGCCGCGGCATTTCCGTCGTTCTCGATCGAGACCGGCACACCGAGCCGCTTCGTCAGCAGGTCTCGCAGCGGGACATTGGCGAGCGGAATGTTGACCGAGCCGTCGATCCACCCCTTCTCCTGGTCGATCCGCGAGGGCAGCCCGAAGCCGACTGCGGCGATCGAGTCGTCCATGATCTCCTCAGCGGCTGTGCCGATCTCCTCGATCAGCTGCTCCTGGGAGTCGAGATCGGTCTCACGCTCGCGGCGGTGCTCGATCTTTCCTTCCGGATCGACGATCCCGGCGAGGATCTTCGTCCCGCCCACGTCGACGCCTACGACTCGCCTGTCACTCACGTTTGGCGGACGGTACGCAACTGCGACCTGCAGCGTGGCTACCATGGGCCGCCGAATGTCCGCTACTCGCGGAGAGAAGCCGTACCGCGTCTATCGCGGCGGTCGCGTCAAGGGCAAGGTCCCGACGATTCCGCGACCGACGCGCGAGCGAAACGGCGACGGAGACGGGCGCAGCAACTACCGCGGGCCCGGAGCGAAGCGGCCCGCGACCGGCTGGCGAGGGTGGAGCTGGAAGCGCTGGACGGGCCTGACGATCCTCGCTGTCTTCCTCTTCCTGTTCTTCTGGATCCTCGCCGCGTACCTCTCCTTCAGGGGCGGGGTCAAGGACGCGAACAAGCGCCTGCCCGAGTCGGCGCGGCTGGCGCTCGTCCCGGACAACGGGATGATGCTCGGCCACGCCAGCGACATCCTCCTGCTCGGCACCGACCACTCGCTCAATGCGTCGCGGGCATCCGACCAGCACTCCGACTCGATCCAGATCCTGCGGACGGATCCAAAGCATCACAAGCTGATCTACCTCTCGATCCCGCGCGACCTGCGAGTGCCGAACATCCCCGGTCACGGCCCCGACAAGATCAACGCTGCGTTCCAGATCGGTGGCGCCCGCCTCGCTGCCCGCACCGTGCACGAGTACACGGGCCTGCCGATCAACCACATAGTCGTCGTCAACTTCCACAGCTTCAGCAAGCTGATCGACAAGCTGGGTGGCATCGACATCAACGTGCCGGCACCGATCCTCTCGAACAAGTTCGACTGTCCCTACTCGACGAACGAACGCTGCGCGCGCTGGAAGGGCTGGCGCTTCCGCAAGGGCGTGCAGCACATGAACGGCTACCGGGCCCTGATCTACTCGCGCGTGCGGGAGAACAAGCTCAATCCCGCCGACACCGACATCACCCGTGGCGGGCGCCAGCAGGCGGTCCTGCAGGCGCTGATGTCGAAGCTGGCCAGCACCGGAACCTTCTTCAAGCTGCCGTTCATCGGCGGCGACCTGATGAAGCCCCTCGCGACCGACCTCACGCCGACTGAGTTCATCCAGCTCGGCTGGCTGAAGATGCGAGCAGGCACGACCCTGCACTGCCGGCTCGGCGGCAGGGCCGACGGCGGCTACATCGATCCGAGCGAGGACAACGCCGCTGTGATCGCGATGGTCAAAGGCGAGTCGGCGGCGCAGCCGCCGCCGCCGAACGGCGACACGTTCCCGCCGGGCTGCTACACGAACCGGTTGCCGCCCGGCGGCTAGGGCCTAGGAGGGGTCGGCGGCCTTGGTCTCGGTCTTGCTCTCGGTCTTCGAGTCCGACTCTTTCGTCGCGCCCGACTCGGAGTCTCCGCTGCCGCCGTCCTTCGAGGATTTGCGCGACCCTCGGCCGTAGTCGGTCGAATAGAACCCCGAACCTTTGAAGTGCACCGCAACCGGATAGAGGACTCGCTCGACCGGGCCCTCGCCGCAGACCTCACACTTCTCCGGCGGCGCGTCGCCCATGCGCTGGAAGAGCTCGAAAACGTGTCCGTTCGGACAACGGTACTCGTAGATCGGCACGTTCTGACAGTAGCAGCGGGTCCTTTCGGCAAAGGGCCCGGCAGCTATTCCGACGCAATCGGGCCCTCCGCACGCTCCTGCTCGATCAGCTCGCGGTAGCAGGGGGCATCCTCGAAGGCGGCGAGGCCTGCCCGCGGCGGCCGTTTCGCCCGCCGGCGCCGTGCTGCGGCGAGCACGGCGGAAGCGCCGACGAGCCCGCCGAGCACGAACGTCCGCAACCTGCCGCTCCGGCCCTCCCCGTCCATGGAACGATTGTACGGCGATGGCTCCGCTCGTCCTCTGCACCCTCGGCGACCTGCTGCTCGACGTCATCGTGCGGCTGAAGCAGCCACTCGAGCCCGGCACCGATGCCGCGGCCCAGACGCGCGCCGGCGTCGGCGGACAGGCGGCCAACGTCGCCGCCTGGGCGGCGACACTCGGCGCCGAGGCACGGTTCGTCGGCAAGCGCGGCGAGGACCCGCCAGCAGCGCTTGTCGCGGGCGAGCTCGGGCGGCTTGGTGTTGAGGTCTTCGGACCGGTCGCGCTCGGGCGAAACGGTGTGGTCGTCTCGCTGGTCGGCGAGGACGGCGAGCGTGCCATGGCGACCGACCGCGGCGTCGCTCCGACGCTCTCCGCGGAGGAGCTCGAGCCTGCCTGGTTCGAGGGTTGCACCCAGCTTCACCTCTCGGGCTACAGCCTCATGTCCTCGCCGATCGACGGAGCGGCAACGCGCGCGGCCGAGCTCGCCCGCGCGAGCGGCGCCGCCGTCAGCGTCGATCTCGCCTCGACGCGGGTGATCGCCGACTTCGGCGCCGACCGGCTGAGGGAGCTGCTCGCCGAGCTGGATCCGGAGCTCGTCTTCGCCAACGAGGCGGAGCGAGAGCTGGTCGGCGAGCAAACCGCGGCCGGCGCGACCTGGGCGTTGAAGCTGGGCGCTCGCGGCGCCGCGATCGAGCATGAAGGCGGGCGTTCGGAGTTCCCGGCCAAGAAGGTCGAGGTCGTCGACACGACGGGCGCGGGCGATGCGTTTGCTGCGGGCTACCTCGTTGGCGGCGTCGAGCTGGCGCTGCAGACGGCGGCACGCTGCGTGTCCCAGTTGGGAGCGTCCCCGTGATCGAGCTCAGCGCTGAGGTCGCGGCGGCAGTTGAAGCCGGACGGGCCGTTGTCGCGCTCGAGACCACGCTCGTCGCGCACGGGTTCCCCCAGGGCGAGGGGCTCGGGGTTGCACTGTCGGCCGAGGCGCGCGTTCGGGACGCCGGCGCCGTGCCGGCCACGGTTGGGGTGATCGACGGCGTCGTCCGTGCGGGCCTGTCGGCGGAAGAGCTCGAGCGCTTCGCCGATGCCGGCGAAAGCGCCAGAAAGGCAGGCCCGCGCGACCTGGCGGTCTGCGTCGCCGACGGCAGTCTCGGAGCGACGACGGTCGGCGGGACGCTGGTCATGTGCGAGGTCGCCGGCATCCGCTTCCTCGGCACCGGCGGGATCGGCGGCGTGCACCGCGGCTTCGCCGAGCGGCCGGATGTGTCCGCCGATCTCGGCGCGCTCGCCCGCGCACCGGTCCTGGTCGCGGCCTCCGGCGTCAAGTCCCTGCTCGACGTCCCGGCGACGTTGGAGCTACTGGAGACGCTTGGCGTGCCGGTGCTCGGCTGGCAGACGGAGACGCTGCCGCTCTTCTACGCAGCGGAGGGCGGCCCGCGCCTGCCGGCGAGTGTTGCGACTGCCTCCGAAGCCGCGGCAGTGGCAAGAGCTCACTGGTCGCTTCGCCGCGCCGGACTGCTGCTGGCGCAAGCACCGGCCGAGAGCCTGGACGTGGAGCCGCTGATCGAGGCTGCGCTGGCAGCCGCGTCAGGGCAGGAGATCACCGGCCAGGCCGTGACTCCCTTCGTCCTCGCCCACATCCACCGTGAGACGGGCGGCGAGAGCGTCCGCATCAACAAGCAGCTGATCGCCGACAACGCCGGGCTTGCGGCTGAGGTTGCGGTCGCGTACTCGCAGCGGAGCTAGTCGGAGGGTTGGCGCAACAAACGGACTACTCGTCTCGGAACGAGCGTCCCTCGGCGTGCAGCCGTGCCTTTTCCTCTGGCGAGACGGGAGTGTGAAATCGCCCAGGGATGTACCAGCGGAAAATGCGGCCGATAGCGGACCGTTGGCAGACGCAGTCAGGTGGGCAGCCGCATAGCAACCCTGCCGGGTTGTGCAGGCGGCCGAGTAGACTCATGGCGCGATTTTATGCGGGTGCGACGCTTTCTCTCCGAGCCGACGATGTCAGCTGCTCCGGCGTCAGATACCCCAAAGAACCCTCCTACTAATCGAGCGCCGAGAGAAACTCGTCGATCGTCAGCGCCGTGAGGGTCTGCAACTTCGCGCTACCGCGCGCGCCCAGCGCTACCGAGACCCGGGCGATCGTCTCGGCGTCCGGTGCCTCGACGACGTTGACGAAGTCGAACGGCCCCAGGGTCGCCCACTGATGAACGACGCGAGCGCCGAGCTCCTCGACGTCACTATTGACCTCGCGTAGCCGAGCGGGGTTCGACTTGAGTGTCTGGACGCCCTGCGCCGTCAGGCTGGACAACAGGATGTAGGTCGGCATCGCGCCTCCTCGGTCGGGGCGCCGAGCCTACACGGGGGGCCTGGTCGAAATACAGCAGTGCCGCGCCCAGAAAGAGGAGCGGCGAGATCACGAGCACGGAGATGAACGCCGAGGCGCGGAGGGCGGCGGTGCCGGCCGACCGGAGTGTGAAGAACATGACGTAGGCGGATAGGAGGCCGACCAGTGTCAGCGTGGCGAGCGACCCGATCGAATGCGCGAGATCCGCGCGCCCCAGCTCGAACGCGCGGCGATACGAAACTCTGCCCTCGAGCGTGATCACGGGCACGATCAGGCCGACCAGCCCGAGCCAGGCAACCGCCGGCAGCAGACCGACGATGCTCAAGAAGCCGAGCAGAAGGATCGCGGGCACCAGCGTCAGCGTTCCGATCGCAGTCGCGAGTGCGACACGCTCGCGCGGGATCCGCTCGCCGGCGACGAGGCCGGTCGCCAGCGCGTACGACAAGCTCGCGACCGCGCCGCCGATCAGCAGCGCCAGCGGCAGTCGCAGCCCCGGTGGGGACTCGGCAAGCCCGAGCCCGACCAGTGCGGGTGCGATTCCCAGCGCAAGCGAAGGCCAGAAACGCTGGCCGTAGAACCGGATCGTCTCGGCGACGACCTGACCGACCGTGCGCGTCTCGGGAGGAAGGGCCGGCGGCGTCGGCTGGCGGTTGGCGCGCTGCTTCTGGCGAGCCATCGCCGCGAACCTACCGTTTTCCCTCTTCTAGGTACTCGCGTGAGGCGGGGTGCCCACCGCTCCCACCCACCGACAGGCTAAGCCGAAAACTGCGGCTGGTGTGAGACGCGCAGGCAAAAGAAGCGAAACGCGCTAGCGTCAGAGGGTGACCATTGCGCCTTCGACGCCGACGCTCGAGCGCCCGACCCGCGGCTCCGACAGCGGCACCGGCAACGCCTGGCGGGTGATCGTCCTCAATGACAACCACAACACCTTCGAGGGCGTCGCCGCTGCGCTGGCCAACGTCCTCCCGGGCGTCAGCTTCGACCAAGGCCTGAAGCTGGCCAGCCGCATTCACGACACGGGTCAAGCGGTGGTCTGGTCGGGCCACCGCGAGCAGGCCGAGCTCTACTGGGAGCGGCTGAAAGACCTTGGCCTGACGATGGCGCCGCTCGAGAGCTAGACCGCCGCCGCGGCGCGGGCGCCGGCCTGCTCGAAGACGAGCTCGCCGTCCTTCGCGTCCACGCGGACGGTGTCGCCCTCACCGAAGTCGCCCTCGAGCAGCCGCAGCGCCAGCGGGTTCTCGACCAGCCGCTGCAGCGCGCGCTTGAGCGGCCGCGCGCCGTAGGCCGGATCCCAGCCGGCCTCGGCAATCAGCTCCTTCGCCTCGTCGGTCAGCTCGAGGCTGAGCCCGCGCTCGGCAAGCCGATGCCGCAGGCGGGCCAGCTGCAGCTCGACGATCTCGCCCAACTGGTCGCGGGAAAGCGGCTTGAACTCGACGATCTCGTCGATCCGATTCAGGAACTCAGGGCGGAAGCGCTCGGTCAGGGCCTCGGTCGAGCGGATGTTCGAGGTCATGATGATCACTGTGTTGCGGAAGTCGACCGTCCGGCCCTGGCCGTCGGTCAGGCGGCCGTCGTCGAGAATCTGCAGTAGCACGTCGAAGACCTCGTGGTGCGCCTTTTCGATCTCGTCGAGCAGGACGACGCAGTAGGGCCGCCGCCGAACGGCCTCCGTCAGCTGGCCCCCTTCTTCGTAGCCGACGTAACCGGGCGGGGCCCCGACCAACCGGGCGACGGTGTGCCGCTCCTGGTACTCGGACATGTCGAGCCGAACCATCGCGCGCTCGTCGTCGAACATGAACTCAGCGAGCGCCCGCGCCAGCTCCGTCTTCCCGACTCCCGTGGGGCCGAGGAAGATGAACGAGCCGATCGGGCGATTCGGGTCCTGGAGCCCGGTTCGCGCTCGGCGCAGAGCATTCGCAACCGCCTCGACGGCCTCGTCCTGCCCGACGATCCGCTCGTGCAACCGTTCCTCCATGTGGATGAGCTTCTCGGTCTCGCCCTCGAGCAGCCGTGACACCGGGATCCCGGTCCAGCGCCCGACGACCTCGGCGACGTCGTCCTCGTCGACCTCTTCCTTGACCATCGGCTCGCCCTCAGGGACCGCGCCGTCGCGGTCGGCAAGCTCACGCTCGAGCTCCGGCAGCTCGCCGTAGCGGATCTCCGCGACACGCTCCAGTTCGCCCGCGCGCTCCGCGCGCTCGGCCTCCGACTTGAGCTCGTCGATCCGCGCCATGATCTCCTTGACCCGCTCAAGGGCTTCCTTCTCCTTGGCCCAGCGAGCAGCCAGCCCGTCGCGGCGCTCCTGCGCCTCGGCGAGCTCGCGCTCAACCGGCTCGCGGGTCTGCTTCGATTCCTTGCCCATCGCGGCGAGCTCGATTTCGAGCTGCCGTACCCGTCGGTCGGCCTCGTCGAGCTCCAGCGGCGACGAGTCGATCTCCATCCGCAAGCGCGAAGCCGCCTCGTCGATCAGGTCGATCGCCTTGTCGGGCAGCTGCCGGTCCGAGATGTACCGGTCGGAGAGCACCGCGGCGGCAACCAGGGCAGCGTCGCGGATGCGGACGCCGTGGTGCGCCTCGTAACGCTCCTTCAGGCCGCGCAGGATCGCAATCGTGTCGGAGACGGACGGCTCACCGACGAACACTGGTTGGAAGCGGCGCTCGAGGGCGGCGTCCTTCTCGACGTGCTTGCGGTACTCGTCGAGCGTCGTCGCACCGACGGCGCGCAGCTCTCCGCGGGCGAGCATCGGCTTCAGCATGTTCGCCGCGTCAACAGCGCCCTCGGCGGCGCCGGCCCCGACGATCGTGTGCAGCTCGTCGATGAAGAGGATCAGCTCGCCTTCCGCGTTCTTGATCTCCGTCAGCACGGCCTTCAGCCGCTCCTCGAACTCGCCGCGGTACTTCGAGCCGGCCAGCATCGCGCCGATGTCCAGCGCCCAGACGCGCTTGCCCTTGAGCCCCTCCGGCACGTCGCCGGCGACGATCCGCTGGGCCAACCCCTCGACGATCGCCGTCTTGCCGACGCCGGGGTCGCCGATCAGGACCGGGTTGTTCTTCGTGCGGCGCGAGAGCACCTGGATCAGCCGCCGGATCTCCTCGTCCCGGCCGATCACCGGGTCGAGCTTCCCCTCCTCGGCGAGCTCGGTGAGATCACGGCCGAACTTCTCGAGCGCCTGATAGGTGCCCTCCGGATCCTGCGAGGTGACGCGCTGGCCGCCTCGCACGGACTTGATCTTCGCCTCGAGCTGGTTGCGCGGAACAACGTCGAGCGCGAGCAGGAGATGCTCGGTCGAGACGTAGTCGTCCTCGAGCCGTGTGGCCTCCTCGAAGGCCCGGTCGAGGACACGCGAGAACGCCGCGCCGACCTGCGGCTGCTGCGCCGCTCCTTCGGTCGAGGGCTTCGTCCGCAGGGCGGCCTCGGCCTCGGCGCGCAGCGCCTCCGGGTCCGGGACCAGCTCGCGCGGCAGCTCCTGGTCGAGGAGCGCGAGCACCAAGTGCTCCGGATAGAGCTCGGGATTGCCGTTCCGGCGCGCGAGCTCCTGCGCCGCGGCGACGGCCTCCTGCGATTTCAACGTCAGCTTGCTGAAGTCCAAGTGTCTCCTTAGTGCTGTCGTGTCGGAACCGGCCGCGGCGCCTCGTAGAGCACGAGGTCGCGCCGGTATTGCTTGTGGATGTTCTGAATCTCGTCTCGCATCTCGAGCTGCAGCCGCTCGATTTGCGCGCGTGCTCTGCGCAGCTCGTCCTCCATGCGCAAGACGACCTCGACGCCCGCGAGGTTGAGCCCCAGCTCGCTGGTCAGGCGCTGGATCAGGCGCAGTCGGTCGAGGTCCGCCTCGGAGTAGAGCCGCGTGTTCCCGCGGGTCCGCTTCGGGCTGACGAGCCCCTTGTTCTCGTAGATCCGCAGCGTCTGCGGGTGCATCCCGACGAGGTCGGCGGCGACCGAGATCATGTAGCGGGGGTGATCGTCGATCACGGCTGCTCCTCTTCTGCCGGTGCCGGACCCCAGATGTGGTCCATGACCGCCTCGCCGACCTCGTACGCGGAGAGCCCGCGACGCCTGCGCGCCACGTAGGCGCGAATGTCGAAGTACGCCGACGTGCCGAGGAAGATCGCGACGAGCAGCCAGAGCAACGGTCGGTTCCAGCGCGCGCCCGCGATCACGAGCGTGATGAAAAGCAGGGCGCCGTTCAGCAGCGTCCCCACAGGCGAAAGCGACCAGACGAGCAAGTGCGTGAAGGCCCGCCTCACGAGAACAGAGCCTCCCGCGGATCTTCGTTCGTCTGCCTCTGCAGCTCCTCGAGCAGCTCGCGCTCGCGCTTCTTCAGCTTCTTGGGCACCGTCACACGCACGCGCGCGAGCAGATCGCCGCGGCCGGAGCCCTTGAGCTTCGGCGCGCCCTTGCCCTTGACCCGCAGCAGCGTGCCGTCCTGCGTGCCTGGCTTGACCTTGAGCGAGACCGTGCCGTCGGGGGTCGGCACCTCGACGGTCGCGCCGAGCGCCGCCTCGGTGAACGTGACGGGCAACTCGACGACGAGGTCGTCGCCGCGCCGCTCGTAGAGCTTCGACGGCTGCACGCGCGTAACGACGTAGAGGTCGCCCGCCTCGCCGCCCGAGAAGCCGGCCTCGCCCTTGCCCTTGAGGCGGATCCGGGTCCCGTCCTTGACGCCGGCGGGGATCTTCACGGTGTAGCGCTTCGTCCGCCGCTCACGCCCAGAGCCTCCGCACCGTGGACACGGATCCTCGATCACAGTCCCGTTGCCGCGGCAGCGCGGGCACGGCTGGGAGAGCGCGAAGAAACCCTGGCTCTCCGCGACGACACCCCGTCCATTGCACTCGGGGCAGATCTTCGGCGCCGTGCCCGGCCTCGCGCCCGAACCGTGGCATTCGGAGCATGCGGTCTCGAGGGTGACCGGGATCTTCGTCTCGATCCCCTTGAGCGAGTCCTCGAACGAGAGGTTGACCTCGACCTCGACGTCGCTCCCTCGCTGCGAGCGCGACTGAGCGCGCGTCGCGCCGCCGCGTCCGCCGAAGAGGTTGCCGAAGAAGTCGCCGAGATCGCCGAAGTCGTCGACGTTGAAGTTGTAGTTGCCGCCCGGGAAGCCGCCTGCCCCCGCACGGCCGTTCGCCGAGCCGAAGGCGTCGTACTGCTTGCGCTTCTCGGGGTCGGAGAGCAGGTCGTAGGCGCCCTGTACCTCCTTGAAGCGCTCCTCGGCGGCCTCGTCACCCGGGTTGCGGTCAGGGTGGTACTCCCGCGCGAGCTTGCGGTAGGCCTTCTTGATCTCGTCCGCTGAAGCACCCTTGGCGACGCCGAGGACGTCGTACGGGCTCTTAGGCGTCGTCGCCATTCGCTTCCTTCGGCGCGGCCACGACCACGCGCGCCGGCCGCAGGACGCGGTCTCCGAGCCGGTAGCCCTTCTGCAGCACCTCGATCACGCTGCCTGCCTCTGCCTCGGAAGGCTGGGAGAGCAGCGCCTCGTGCACGTGCGGGTCGAACTTGCCGTCAGCCTCGATCTCGGCGAGGCCTTCGCGCTCGAGCACGGAAGCGAGCTGGCGGTGCACCAACCGCACCCCCTCCTCGAGCTCGGCCTCCTCGTGGTGCTCGGCAGCGCCGAGCGCCCGCTCGAGGTCGTCCACAATCGGGAGCAGCTCCTTGACGAGCCGCTCCGTGGCGCGAAACGACAGCGCCGCCTGTTCCCGGGCGGTGCGCTTCTTGTAGTTCTCGAAGTCGGCCGCGAGACGCTTGAGGTCGGTCAGATGTTCCTCCGCGCGCGCCTCCGCCGCGGCGAGCGGGTCCTCCTGGACCCGCTCCTCCTCCTCCTCCACTGCGGCCTCGTCGAGTTGTTCCTTGGCCGGATCGCTCATCAGGAGGTCTTCGCCTCCTCGTCGACGATCTCAGCGTCCTCGATCACCTCGTCGTCCGAGGTGGAGGTGCCGTTCCCGTCGGGGGTCCCGGAAGCCTGCTGGGCCGTGGCCTGCGCGTAGACGGCCTCGGCCAGCTTCTGCGCGGCCTCCTGGAGCGCCTCGGTCTTCTGCCGGATCTCGTTCACATCCGAGCTCTCGAGCACGCCCTTGAGCTCCATCACGCGACCCTCGATCGTCGAGGCGTCTGCCTCGTCGAGCTTGTCGCGATGCTCCTTCAGGCTGCGCTCGGTCTGGTATGCGAGTGACTCCGCGAGGTTGCGGGCGTCCGCGAGCTCGCGCAGCTTGTGCGCCTCGTCGGAGTGTGCCTCCGCCTCGCGAATCATCCGCTCGACCTCATCCTGCTGGAGCCCCGAGCCGCCTTCGATCTTGATCTTCTGCTCGTTGCCGGTACCGAGATCCTTCGCCGAAACGTGAATGATCCCGTCGGCGTCGATGTCGAAGGTGACCTCGATCTGCGGCATCCCCCGCGGGGCGGGTGGGATCCCGACCAGCTGGAACTTGCCGAGCGTCTTGTTGTACAGCGCCATTTCCGACTCGCCCTGGAGCACGTGCACCTCGACGGAGGGCTGGTTGTCCTCGGCGGTCGTGAACGTCTCGGACTTCTTCGTCGGGATGGTCGTGTTGCGCTCGATCAGCTTCGTCATCACGCCGCCCTTGGTCTCGATTCCGAGCGACAGCGGCGTCACGTCGAGCAGGAGCACGTCCTTGACCTCGCCGCGCAGCACGCCGGCCTGGATCGCGGCGCCGACTGCGACGACCTCGTCCGGGTTGACGCCCTTGTGCGGGTCCTTGCCGATCAGGTCGCGCACCTTGTCGACGACCGCGGGCATGCGGGTCATGCCGCCGACGAGGACGACATGGTCGATCCCCGATGCATCGATCCCGGCATCCGCGAGCGCCTGCTTGGTCGGACCGACGGTGCGGTCGAGCAGGTCTGCAGTCAGCTCGTTCAGCTTCGCGCGCGTGAGCTGGAGGTCGAGATGCTTAGGGCCCTCCTGCGTCGCCGTGATGAACGGCAGGTTGATCTGCGTCGCCATCGTGGACGACAGCTCGATCTTCGCCTTCTCGCCGGCCTCGTAGAGACGCTGAAGCGCCATCTTGTCCTGCGAGAGGTCGATGCCGTTGTCGCGCTTGAACTCGGCGACCATCCAGTCGACGACCGCCTTGTCGAAGTTGTCGCCGCCGAGGTGGTTGTCCCCGTTCGTCGACTTGACCTCGAAGACGCCCTCGCCGAGCTCGAGCACCGAGACGTCGAACGTCCCGCCACCGAGGTCGAAGACGAGGATCGTCTGGTCGTCGCCCTCCTTGTCCAGGCCGTAGGCCAACGACGCGGCGGTGGGCTCGTTGATGATCCGCAGGACATTGAGGCCGGCGATCTTGCCGGCGTCCTTCGTCGCCTCGCGCTGCGCGTTGTTGAAGTAGGCCGGGACCGTGATCACCGCGTCGGTGACGGACTCGCCGAGATACGACTCGGCGTCGGCCTTCAGCTTCTGGAGGATCATCGCGCTGATCTCCGGCGGGGCGTAGTCCTTGCCCTCCACCTTGACGCGAACGTCCCCGTTCGGCCCTTCGACGACCTCGTAGGGGACGATCTTCATCTCCTCCGAGACCTCGCCGAACTTGCGGCCCATGAAGCGCTTGATCGAGAAGATCGTGTTCTGCGGGTTCGTCACCTGCTGGCGCTTGGCCGGGGCCCCGACGAGCCGCTGCCCGTCATTCGCGAACGCCACGACGGACGGCGTCGTGCGCCCGCCCTCGGCATTCGGAATCACGGTCGGCTCGCCGCCCTCGATCACGGCCATCGCCGAGTTGGTCGTGCCGAGGTCGATACCGATTGTCTTTGCCATGCGTTACTGCTCCTTTTTCCGAGTTGCGTCTCTGGCTGAGAAAATCTAAGCGTGATTGTATCAAGTACCTAGACCGGCCTGCAAACGTACGATGGCGCCCATGGACCCGCGCATTGAGGCGTACGCGAAGCTGCTCGTCGAGCGCTCGCTGGACGTGCAGCCTGGCTGGCAGGTCTGGATCAACTCCTCCTGGCTCGCCCGTCCGCTGGTCCAGGAGGTCGTGCGCGCGATCGCGCGTCGCGGCGGCTATCCCCTCGTCCGCCTCGGCGATGCCGGCATGGAGGACGTGCCTTTCGAGGTGATGTGGGCCCGCGAAGCCTCGCAGGAGCTACTAACGACCGTCGCCCCGGCCGATCAGCACGCCTGGCAGACGATGGATGCCTGGATGAACATCGGCGCGCCCGAAAACACCTCGGCTGCAGCGGGCCTCTCACCTGAGCGCCGCAAGCTGATGGCGCAGGCGCGCCACCCGATGCGAACGCGCCGGCTCTCGGACGAGATCCCGTGGGTGGCGTGCCGCTTCCCCACCCCCGCGCTCGCCCAGGAGTCGCGGATGTCGCTCGAGGAGTTCGAGGACTTTCTCTACGGCGCCTGCCTGCGCGACTGGGACGCCGAGGCCGAGCGGATGGCCAAGATCAAGGAGCGGTTCGACCGCGCCTCTGAGGTCCGGATCGTCGGCGCCGGAACCGACCTCACGCTCAGTCTCGAGGGCCGCGAGGGCGAGGTCGACGCCGGGCACGCGAACCTTCCCGGGGGCGAGGTGTACTTCAGCCCGGTCGAGAATGCGACCGAGGGCGTCGTCCACTTCTCCGAGTTCCCGGCCTTCCAGGAGCCGAACGAGATCGAAGGCGCCCGCATGGTCTACCAGGGCGGTCGTGTGGTCGAGGCATCGGCGACACGAGGCGAGGAGGTGCTGGTCGAGACGCTCGACCGCGACGAGGGTGCACGGGTCCTCGGCGAGCTGGGGATCGGCTGCAACCCTGGCATCCAGCGCTACATGAAGAACACGCTCTTCGACGAGAAGATCGACGGCACGGTGCACCTGGCGATCGGCGCAGGCTTCCCACAGCTCGGCGGCACGAACGTCAGCGTCGTGCACTGGGACATGGTCAAGGATTTGCGTCCGGGCGGCCAGCTTGTCTGCGACGGCGAAGTCGTCCAGGAGAACGGCCGCTGGCTGTTCTGAGGAAGTCGGCCGCCGCGGGCTCGGCAAGCAGGATTCCCGCCAGGATCAGCGCGCAACCGCCCCATCCGAGCCAGCCGAGGCGCTCGTCCTTGAGGACGTAGCCGAAGAAGCCCGCCCAGACCGTCTCCAGCGAGAAGACGAGCGCGATCCTCGCCGCGCTAATCCTTCGCTGGGCCCAAATCTGGATCAGATAGGCGAGGGCGCTCGCGAACACGGCGGTCACGAGCAGAGCGCCCCAGACCGTCCAGCCTCGGGGGACGCTCAGGTCGCCGAGCGCCAGGGCGATCGCGAGGAAGGCGACGAAGCAAGTCGCGAGCTCGACGAAGGTCAGCGCGATCGCGTCGTAGCGGCTGGCGTAGCGCTCGACCATCAGAATCTGAAGCGCCT